>SL_3KL_010_SEDDRAFT_10003589_pt1 | contig 14075 bp, 5 predicted proteins | sample SodLakKL_010_SED_2_FD_10381 | JGI IMG/M metagenome (IMG submission 10381)
GATGTGATCAAAAACACAGCCATCCGCTGGGATGAGGCCAACCCCTGGCGGCAGAGTGCCATTATAGCCTATTATTCAATCTTTTCGCTACCGGCATTGCTTTTGATTATTATTGTAATGACCGGGTTTTTTTATGGTGAAGCGGCGGTTTCCAACCAATTGTCGGAGCAGATTGAGGATTTTGTTGGGAAAGATGCTGCCAAAGCGGTGGAAACCATGGTAGCCAATGCTGCCGATCCCGGGTCATCGCGAATTGCATTCATTGCAGGTATAGGGTTTCTTATCTTTGGTGCTACAACAGTTTTTTACCAGTTGCAGCTTTCGCTGAATAGGATATGGGGCGTTGTGCCCAGGCCCAAACAAGCATTTCTCAAATACCTGAAGGACCGGCTGTTTTCATTCGGACTCATTCTTGCCATAGGATTTCTGATGCTTATGTCGCTGGTGGTAAACTCCTTGCTGTCCATGCTGGGCGACTGGCTGAAAACGCAATGGCCCGATACCATTTCATCGGTAATGCATTTCTCCAATTACATGATCTCTCTTGTAATTATCACGGTAATGTTTGCGCTCATGTTCAAGATCCTGCCCGATGCAATTATTCGCTGGCGTTCTGTGTGGGTGGGTGCATTACTCACAGCTTTGTTGTTCGGGCTGGGTCAGTTTGGTCTGAGTTTGTATTTCAACTATTCCGATCCGGGTTCGGTATATGGTGCTGCTGGTTCTGTAATATTGCTGCTGGTGTGGATTTCTTATGTTTCTATGATTTTACTTTTCGGAGCGGAATTCACAAGGCAGTGGGCCCTGAAATTTGGCCATGGCATCAAACCCAAAGAGAGCGCTGAGCTTATTGATGCTGGTGAAAATCCTTTCCTTGGAATGGAGTAACACATTAATAACTTAGCTGGTTACATTTTGTTATTTNATTAAGGGTAATCTCCTGCTGAACTGTCACANATATTTGGCTTCAGCAATAAATAGCTTTTATTGGTAAAGANAGTAGTACCGGTATTTTAACATCCTAGTAAACCTGATGACCGATAATAATCGTATTTTCATTGAAGGACTAAAAAAGAGCGACAGAAAGGTGTTCAAGCAAATTTTTGAGACCTGGTATGATCCTCTGTTACGTTTTTGCAGCATCAGGTTGGGAAATACAGAAGATGCCGAAGAAATTGTTCAGGATATTTTTGTAAAACTGTGGATAAAACGCTACGAGTTGCAAATAAACTCATCATTGCGTTCTTATTTGTACCGCACAGCACTCAATAGAATTATCAACCACCAGGAACATTTAAAGATCCGCCTTACCCATCGCGAATATGTTTTGTCATTGGGTAAGCAAAGCAATTTCCATTCAGAAGATTTTCCGGAAAAAGAAATTAGCGATCTGGCAGCAATTGCCGTGAGCAGAATGCCTGCCCGCAGGCGTTCGGTATATGAATTGAGCCGCCACGAAGGCCTTACCTATGCCGAAATAGCGAATCGTTTAAATATTTCCATTAAAACAGTAGAAGCTCACTTGAGTGCTGCTCTTGAAGATCTTAGGGCTACACTTAGTGATTACCTGCCAGTTTTAATTTTATTTACAGCAGGTATTTTTTTATCATAATCAGATTGAACTAAGGGTAATTGTTTTTATAACTGTCTTAGAAACGCAAAAGCAACAGAATACATGACCCATATTACAGAAAAATACAGAACTTTAATGATACGGTTGTTTTCAGGTGAAATAGATGAAACCGCAAAAGCAGATCTGGATGCATGGTTAAAGTCTTCTGAAGAAAATCAAAAGGTTTTTGAACAGTATGAGATGCTATGGATGCTTAAACCGTCAAAACCATCAGAAAAAATATCTGACAGGGAGGAAACGTGGAGAAAAATAACAGAAAAAATTGACCAGGCTGATGACAAATTAGGTGGGAAAAAGACGCGTTATATTAAGCTTCCCCGGGTATATATTTCTGCAGCCGCTGCTCTGGTGATCATTATCATGGGTTTATTCTTTTTCCTGCCTAAGTCGGAAAAAACAAGGATGATAAGCCAGAGCGGCGAACGTGATGACAAACCTGTTGAATTATCAGACGGTACCCTGGTTTATTTTAAAAATGAAGGTACATTGGTATACCCTGAAATATTCGGAGAAGATATCAGAAGGGTTGAGCTGACAGGTGATGCATTCTTTGAAGTTGCCAAAGAAAACAAAAACAATAAGACTTTTATTGTTGAGCTAAATGAGGTTAGCATTGTGGTTGAAGGAACATCTTTTCTTATTTCTCAAAGTAATACTCATAATGATGTTGATGTTTCTGTTGTTACAGGCCAAATTTCTATGCTGTTGAATGCTGATCCGCTAAAGCGTATTGAAATAATAGCAGGTGAAAGAGGCAGATATTCTTCATCAGCAGACAAATTTTCAAAAACCAAAATCAATGATTATAATTTTATGGCCTGGAGAACCGGTAAACTTGAATTTAACGAAACACCCCTTGTTGAAGTGTTTAATTTACTGGAAGAGACCTATGAAATTGATGTTGATTACCAGGTTGAACTGCCTGATGTAAAGCTTACTGCAAGGTTTGTGGATGAATCCCCTGAAGATATTTTTAAAACCATTCATCTTCTTTACGGACTTGATTTTGAGTTCAAAGAAGGAGTTTATTATATTAAGTAATTATTAATTTCTGAACAATCGTTTTTGAAATTGTGTTAATTTCTTTGCATTAATCACAACTACTAGTTTTATGTCGGAGCCGGGATTGTTCAGTTTGAAACTACCTTTCCTGTTTTTGTTTTCAGTAGGTTTTTTGTTGTTTCTAACTGTAAATCCAGTGAACGCACAACTACCTGCTGAAGATAAATTTTCATTTCATATTCATAATGAGAGCCTTCGGTCAGTTTTAAAAAGATTTAGTGATACTTATTCAGTTAATCTTACCTACAATGCTTCCGATCCGGTTTTTGATCAAAAAATAAGCTACTCTGATCAGGATATTACTATCGCTGAAGCTCTGACTGCGATACTCAAAACAATTCAACATGAAATTGAGCATGTGGGTAATCATTTCGTGATCATTAGATCTAATGAAACTGAGAGTAGAGTGGGGGTAGCAAATCTGCAAAAAAAAAATAAAAATGAAGACATTCTTCCGGCAAATATTCAAGCTCTCCCGGATGATGTGATAAAAATTCCCGTTATTCTGGTAGATACAGTAATTCTCATCGACACCGTTATTCAGATAAGAGAGCTGCTTGTGCGCGATACCGTGTACATTGAGCGCCAACCTGAACGGGAAGTTACCCGCTCTCAGCGATTGCTCCGCGATTTGCTGGGTATTGAGATGACCCAAAGAGATCGCTGGGCATTGGGAGTATCATATATGCAGATGCTTACAGATCATCGTCTGGTCTCAAATCAAACTTTAACCACAGATATGCAGCCGGTTATGGATGCCGAAGCTCTTTCGTTTCGGAATTTTGGTCTGGGTGTTTCGCTTCAATATAATATCGAGAGCTTTTCGCTTGTCGGCAATCTGGGTTTAAACCGGTTTGCGCATCGCTTTTCATACAACGAGCTTTTCACCACTGGTGGGTTTAACCTAATTGACACACTCGATTCATTTTTTACTATTTTTCAAAATGATACCTTGTGGACTCATATAACAGATACTACGTGGGTGCCACTCGAAAGTCGCGAAATACTCTACGATCGCATGAATCGCTATGTTTTCCTGGAAACCGGTATATCGGCAAGTTATATTTTTTATGGTGGCAGAGCTTTTTCATTTTACGGTACTGCAGGGTTTATGGTAAGTACCCCTTTGTGGTACAGGGCGCAAACAATTTTGAACACAGAAGGCTTTCCACCTGAAGATGTAACCAGTGATATTATTAACTCATGGTTATTTGCATGGTCAGCAGGCATGGGCATGCGAATGCGATTAAGTACCCTAAGCGATTTGTTCCTGGAGTCGAATTTCAGAAGCTATCTAAACGACTGGAACAGGGATCATCCGCTGGACCGGCGTATCAATGGATTTGCCATCAGAGCAGGATTGATTTATTACTTCTGATGTATGAAAATTCATGTTACACATAACAGTTTTGTTTTTTATACTTTGGTATCCATGGCTTTCCTGCTGTTTTTACCTGGCTTTAAAAAAGCTTTTTCACAGGATACCATTGAAGTTGGAGGTACCCTGACCCAAAATACCAACTGGACAGCAGAAAATATTTATATAGTAACCGATAATATACTGGTTTTTGAAGGCATTACGCTTACCATTGAAGCGGGCACTACTGTTAAGTTTGATCAGGGCAGGGGATTAAATATAGAAGGGGGTAGTTTGAGAATTAACGGAACGGCTGCCGATAGTGTTAAAATGGTTCTCAATCAAAATACCAATGGAAACCTGAACTGGCAGGGTCTAACCATAAATTCAGTTACCAGACCCGGAGATGTTGAAATAAAATATGCCATTATTAAAGGTGCAGTAATTGGTATAAAAGGACAATCATCCAGACATGTTCAGGTGAAGAACAGCAAGATAACTAATAGTTTTTTTATAGGTATAAATCTGGTAAACAGTTCTTACTGGAAAATTGAAAACAATTTGCTCGAACATAATTTTGTGGGAGTTGAGATTCATGCATCAGGTTTTGGAAATCAATCTACCGGGAATTTTATGTACCGGAATATCTTCAGCAACTTTGTAAGCAATATAAGCATACAGAGCAGCAGTCTGGGCGCCTGCTTTAATAATACGATTGAAAATAATATAATAAAAGAAGCCACCCAGGGTATATGGTTGTTTAGCAGCAGCCAGGGTGTAGCTGCAAACACACAGATCAAGCGAAACCTGATTTATAACAATGGAATTGAAAATGATGGTTTTGGAATATTCGCATCTATGGATTCTGTGAGTATCTATGAAAATATTTTTTGGAGAAATAAAACCGCTGTGGTATTCAATTCATCATCTGATTCATATTTTCATAACAATAATATATATGAAAATGAAAACGGTTTGTTTTTTAGAAATAATACCAGCCAGTTGCGAATCGGTAACAATACATTTACAGGAAATACTGAAGATATATTGAGATTTCTTGCCAATGAAGATGTGGTTTTTTCGGGAAATAATATTTTCAGGAATGTAAGAGATTCAGCCACTGTAAAAAACCTCACACCTTTTGATGTCAATATATCAGATAATTATTGGGGAACCACCACTGACAGTATTATTCAGCAGCTTTTATATGATGTAAATGATGATCCTTCGCTGGGAGAGTTAGTTTTTCAGCCTATTCTCAATAATGAAAATACTGCAGCACCTATATCGGCTCCTTACCGTTTTTATCGTCAGGTTGTTGGCAATAAAAACCGGTTTACCTGGGAATCAAATCCCGAAAGCAATCTGGATGGGTACAGGATATTTCATGGTGAATTCCAACTTTACAGTTTTTCCGATTCTACCTCACTTATTACTGATACAATTTTTGAGATGCCCATACAAGGGTCGGAGGAGTATGCCATTGCAGCATATAGTCAGTTGCCAATAAACTCAGATAAAAATCAATTCAAAGGATTCAAAAGCCCTTATGCATTTGCCAGGCAAATTCCTTATGCCGGTGAGGATACCATATTATGCAATACCATAGAATTCTTCGATCTGCATGGTGTGACAATCCCCCTTGATTTTACAGATTTAACCTGGACCACTGGTGGAGATGGCAGTTTCAATGATCCTTCGCAGCCTGCTCCAAGATATTTTCCCGGTAAGGATGATATTGAAACCGGGCAGGTGAGATTGACTGTCAGCATTTTGTTACAGGATGAAATATTTCAGGATGAGATAACATTGCATTTTACACCTGAACCTTATGTGTTTGCGGGCTTTGATACCTATCTTGCCGCTGGAAACGGCTTTTTAGCAGAAGATGCTGTTGCAGACAATTACTCAACGATATTGTGGCAAACAAACGGAGACGGTTCATTTGATGATCCTTTAAACCTAATAGCCTTGTATACACCTGGCCCCACAGATATTGCGACAGGGAGGGTGACACTTACATTACATGGTATATCTGAATGGTGTCCGGCTGCATCTGATTCACTTACACTTTTTATTAATCAGGCTTACAGCCTTAATGGCAGGGCATGGAAAGGAAATTTACCTTTACCTGGCAATCCGATATTGGCTATCATACAAAATGATGAAGAAAACCCTTTGCCACAAAGCTATATTAGCATCACTGATGATACAGGAAATTTTGAATTTGCTGAGCTTATTAAAGGGAAGTATATTCTTTATCTACCTGCNGATACACTGGAAAATAGTGNNTTTATTTCNGGTTATTATGTTGGGCAGAGTCGCTGGCAAAANGCATTTGTTATCGATNTAAAAGGAAACACNTTTGATNTTGATATCAGGCAAATGAAGATTGAAGCNCAGTTGCCTGCCGGTGTGGGAAGCATTTCAGGCAGATTCGCCAAACCNGNGGTTTTACCTCCNGGTCTTCAAGCTTTTTGCATTCCCTGGTTCAGAAGCAGTACCCTTGAATTTTGCGATGAAGGGCTTTCCAATGTGAGTATTTTGCTATTCAGCTTGAGCAAACAACGAATTTATGCACATGCACTCACCGATGAGCAAGGGTATTTTCACTTCAACAATCTGCCTTTCGGAAGCTATATCATTGAAGCTGAACTTGCAGGTTTCAGGTCAGAATCTTCTGCAGTAATTCAGATTTCTTCCGAATCATCATCAATGTCAGGAATTGAAGCCTTTATAGGTTTCGATGTTATTATAGATATATTTGTTCCGGAAACACTCCCCGGAGAAGCCAAATGGTTTGTTTATCCAAATCCTGCCAATCATGTGTTAAATATCAGATCAGAAAATTTTAACGACAAGACCCATGTAGATTATTCTATTTATGATTTATTTGGCAGAAAACTTAGTGCTGGATCTGAACAATCTTTCAATGAAATTATTTCTATTGACGTACGTTTCTTGAAATCAGATATGTATATATTGAAGATAGAATCAACTGAGGAAAATAAGTCATTTATTTTCAGAAAAAACTAAGGGTAGTTGGTTTCATAGCTGTCTTTGAAGTTGAATACGTTTATCTTAAAATTATTTTCCTTAAACAAAACCTTAAATCAAAAATTTTAGATATGAAGAACTTAATAACTCTTATCATCATTATGTTTACCCTGGGCACTTTTGCACAGGAAACCTTCCTTACTGCAGAAGATTTGCAGCGGGAAAAAGATCTTCGCCAGGTGAGGGTAAATGAACTTAAAGATCATCCTTTACAAAGTTTGCAAAAACCTGTTGCCTTTGGCTATAAAATTCAGTCTGACCAGGCCATGCCTATAGAAAATACTTTCAAAAATGACAATGGAGTATGGTTAAACTGGGATAATGGCACAAATAATAATGCGATAGGTTCAGGCGAAGCTATTAACTGGGATATAGCTGCCAGGTTTGAACCTTCTGACCTGGAAGGCCTTAATGGGAACTTTATCACCCTTATACGATTTTTTCTTTTCGAGGATGCTTCTGTTACACTGAAAGTATGGCAGGGTGCATTTGCCCAGAATGAAGTTTACTCGCAGGAAGTATCGGACTATAACTTACAGGACTGGACAGTTATTGAACTTAATACACCGGTTCTTATCGACACATCACAGGAGCTTTGGATAGGCTATTCAATTACTGCACCGGGCGGTACATTCCCTGCAGGTGTGGATTCAGGACCGGCTGTACAGGGTAAAGGAGACTGGGTCCGGTTTAACGACGGAACGGGTAATCCGCAAGAGTGGACAACGCTCACAGAACTTATTGGTCCTTTATTTAACTGGAATGTACAAGCCTTTGCAGAGACCCTTGCAGATCCCGGTGCACCTGATAGTCCTCAAAACTTATTGGTTTCAGCCGGTGCCGGCGGAGAGTTAACAGCTAATCTTGAATGGACAAATCCTGCTTTGACTTTTGACGGGCAGGATCTCTCTTCATTGGATAATATTTTTGTGTTTCGCGGACAAACCCTTATTCACACCATCAGCAATCCCCAGACCGGTGCTGCAGAATCTTTTACAGATAATGTTGTTCCTGATGATGATACATACACTTACAGAGTAGTGGGTGAAAATCAATTGGGACAAGGTATACCTGCATCTTCAACTGTTTTTGTGGGTGAAGATGTACCCGCCGCACCTGCCAATCTTTTAATTGCTGAGCAGGATGGAAATGGTTTTTTAAGCTGGGATGCGCCACAAACCGGTATCAATAATGGTTACGTTGATCCGGCTCTCATAACGTATTCTATCATTCGAATGCCCGATAATGTTACTGTTGCAGCAAATATTTCCGCCACCACATTTCTCGATATGGGAATTCCTTCTCCGGGAAATTATTTTTACCGGGTTACTGCATCCAATAACCAGGGAACAGGCGGCACTTCAACATCTAATGTAATAACCCTGGGTACTGATGGCAAACTGTTTTTTGAAGCATTTGATTATCCTGCAGGAACTATACCTGCAGGTTGGCAGCAAACAGGAAATGCCCCACATCACTGGGCAGTGGGCCAAAGCAATGCTGCAGGCGGGAGTGCCCCGGAACTTGTATTAAGCTGGCTTTCTTCTGCTACAGGCACAAGCAGAATGGTTTCTCCGGTAATCAACGCTGATGAGTTCTCAGGTTTGAGAATTTCATTTAAGCAGTACCTGGATAATTTTTCTTCATTCGACAATGAACAAGTAGCACTTGAATTCACTACGGATGGTGGGAACACATGGGAAGTGATATGGGAGCAGGATCTTTTAAGTCAGGACATACCGCAGGGAGATTATGATTTCTCATTTGCTCTTCCACAGGATGCTTCTTCTTTCCAGATTGCTTTCCGTTTTCAGGGCAATTCCTTTAATATTGATTACTGGTATATCGATGATGTATCCATAGAACCTTTGTTGGGTAATAACCTCGCTGCAACATCAGTCAGTGGTAATACAACTCCTTCTGTGGGCCTGGAATCGGTTTATACCGTTACGGTTGCCAATGTGGGTGAGTTTACTCAAAACGATTATACCGTAAAACTCATGGGGGAAGGTGATGTTGAACTGGCTTCTGTTCCGGGTCAACCCATACAATCAGGTCAGAATCTTCAGTTTGAACTGCCCTGGACACCCGCACAGCAAGGTAATACATTTGTGTATGGATTGGTTGATTTTGATGCGGATGAATTTCCCGGAAACAATACCACGGCACATCTGCAAATCCAGGTGCAACCCGAAGGTACATTTATTGTGCAGGTGGGCGAAGGTAACCAGCAATCCATCAATATACCTTTCAACTTTTTCTGGAAACAAAGTCTTTCGCAAACGATCTATTTTCCCGAAGAATTGGGTATTGGCGGAGGAGTAATAACTTCTTTAAGATACAGCAGTATTTTTGCCCAGGATATAGGTGACAAGGATGTAAAGGTTTGGATAGGTGAAACGGAATTGAATGATCTGTCAGAAGAATGGGCAGATTTCGCGAACTTAACCCTGGTTTATGAGGGGACAGTTAACTTTTCACAAGGAGAAAATGAAATCCTGATTCCTCTGGATAATCCTTATGTTTACAACGGAGGAAACCTTGTTGTATACACCAACAGGGTATGGGAGAATGTGTTTTATGGTTCAGGAAATACCTTCCTGGTTTCCCAGGATCCCGCTTCTGTCATCAGGTCCCGTTTCTTCAATACCGATCAGCAGGAAGATCCTGAAAGCCCCGGGTTTGCTAATGTAACCACACAGTATCCAAATACCACGTTTTTCTTTTCCCTGGAAGGTTTAGGTGGAATTGAAGGAAATGTTACAGAAAATAATGAACCCCTGGAAGGTGTAACGGTAAAAGTGACTGGTAAACCTTCTGTAGCTCAAACTGATGAAAATGGTTTCTATTCTCTTCCAAACCTTTTAGCCGGGGAATATGAACTTGAATTCAGTAAGTTTGGATATTTCTCACAAACTATTGATCAGGTTATAATAACTGAAGATGAAATTACAACCGTTGATGCGGAACTGGAAGCCATTCCCCAATACGCCATAAGCGGGGCCGTTGAAGGTAATGATGGTTTAGTTCCCGGTGAAATCAATATTTCCCTAACAGGATATGATAACTACAATATTACTGCAGACACAGAAGGGTTATTTAACCTGGGTAATGTATACGAAGGTGAATATGTGCTTTCCATTTCTTCCCCCGGTTATGATACTTTCCGCGATGATAATTTTGTAGTGGATGCGAATGTGGATCTGGGAGTAATCATTCTTACAGAAACAATAATACCCCCCGGTGGTCTGGTTATTGACTATGATAATTTTGGAGCAGGTAATGCACTTCTTGCCTGGAACCAGGCAGGAGGACAAACTGAATTCCGGTATGATAACGGTACCGTTTCAAATGCACTTGGAACGCAAAGTTCTACATTTAATACGGTATTAGGATCTGCACATACAAATTCGGCTGAGCTGTTTGAAATGTCATGGCTCATCCCCGTTGATAATGAATTTACTGAAAATGATATCATCAGGGTTTGGGTTTTCGGTTTGGATGAAAATGGTGTGCCCGACAGAGATCAATTGCTTTACAGCTCAGATGATATTACCGTAAACTTTGGTGACTGGACAACTTACCAGTTTACTCAGCCTGTGAACGCTCCCAATGGATTTTTTATGGGGATCTCATCAGAAGGGTTTCTGGGTATTGCAACTGATGACGGGCTGGACCCCGAATGGCCTTTCAACAATAATACCCACTATGTAAACTTTGATGTAACTTTTGATGACTTCCATGCCATAGAAATGTTCGGATTTGAATGGAATTTCTTTATCAGGGCCAATGGTTTTGACTTCGGTACATTAAAAAATATTCAGTTGCCCGAAAATATTATTACAGACGGAATCCCCGATGGAAATCTGCAGCAATTTAATGTAAGTCCATTCACACCTGCTTCAGCTTCAGGTAATGTGGCGGGAGTAAAATCACAAAAAGCCTTTTCAGGTTACAATATATATCTTAATGATCTCGAAACACCCTTTGCCTTTACCGAAGAACAGGAATTTCTTTTTACGGAATTAGCCGAAGGAGAGCAGCTGGCAGGAGTTCAGTCGGTTTTCACCACCGGTGTTTCAGATTTAGTAACCATTGAGTTTGATGTTGTTTACCCGGTTGAAGTAACCATAAATGCTACTACCAACAGTGGTGCAAGTGCAGAAGGTGCTTTCATAACCGTCACCAACCAGGAAAACAGCAATTACAACTACTCAGCAATAGTTGATGAAACCGGTGTGGTTTTCTTTGCATCGGTTCGTAAAGGAACTTATACATTGCTTGCTACACTTGAAAATCATCAGAGCCAGCAGATCATAGATCTGGAAATCCAGGAAGACTTTGAAATCGATATTGAATTTACCGAAGTTATTGATCCTCCTGTAAACCTAATGGTACTAACTGAAGGACTGGAAGCCGGACAGGCACTGTTCAGCTGGAACAATCCCACACAGGGATGGACTGAAAGTTTTGAAGGTGGCGAATTGCCTGAAAACTGGAGCCAGATCATTACCAACACGGGCAGCCAGAGTGGCTTTGATGCTACCTGGAGAATAGTTGAAACAGTACCTTTCTCCAATTCCATTGTACCGCAGGATGGTAATTATCAGGCCTTCGTAATGTGGAGTTTTATGCAGCAGGATGAATGGCTTATCAGTCCTGAATTTACTGCTCCCGCCGGAGATCTTGTTTTCTGGTATCATGGTACCAATGGTTCAACCTTCGGTGACAACTATTATGTAAAAATTACCACCGATGGAGGTAATAACTGGTCTGTTCTCTGGAATGCAAGCAATCTCCCGTCAGGAGTAAATCACTATCAGACTCCCGTAACCATTGACCTTTCGTTTTACGCCGGTCAGCAGGTAAAACTTGCATGGCATGCCAGTGATGGTCCTTCAGGTGTTGGTTTATGGAGTTCATGGGCCATCGATAATATTACTGTAGGCGGCCAACCCATGGATCTTAAAGATTTTGCTATGGAATCCGGTTCGGACGCAAATATGCAGAACAGCGCCAATAAAAATATACTGGGATACAATGTATACCTTGACGGTATGCTGGTTGCAGAAAACGTGCAGGATAACCAGTATCTGTTCAACAATGTGGCAGATGGCCCGCGTGTTGCCGGAGTGGAAGCGGTTTATGCTACAGGAACTTCTGATATTGCAGTTAAAGAGTTTATTCTGCGAGAAACCTGGCTCCTTAGTCTCGTATCCAATCCTGCCGGCAGTGGCTCTCTGAGTGGTGCCGCCTGGTATGCCGAAGGTGCTGAGGTGCTGGTAAATGCTATTGCCAATGAAGGATTCCTGTTTATCAACTGGTCCAATACTGCCGGTCAGGTAGTAAGCGAGGAACCGGCCTTCTTTTATACCATGCCTGCAAATGACGTAGTACTTATAGCTAATTTTGGTGAAGCCGAATTTTTCAATGTCACCTTCAACATTGATATGACAATTGCTCCGGGCTTTAACCCATTTGATTCGGATGTGGCCGTAACAGGTTCTATGCATAACTGGACTGTGCTCGGTAATAACCACCGTAACCAGGTTATGGCAGGTGACCATAGTACAATGATCTACACCAAAACCCTTACACTTGCACCCGGCGTGTACGAATATAAATATTTCCTCAACGAAGGAGAACATGATCATGAATGGGAAGAAACTGAAAACCGTGAAATCATTGTCAGCAGCAACATGGAAGTTCATGATGTGTGGGGTATGATAACCAATGTGAATGATATTTCCGGTCTTGATCAGGTTCGTGTATTCCCCAATCCGTTTAACAATCACATTGAAATAGAAGGTGCCGATATGGCTGACAGGATTATTATTACAAATATCCTTGGCAAAATAGTCATGAATGAGCCACTTACCGGTAACCGGATTGATACATCAGCCTTACCGACGGGTGTATATGTATTACATCTTGAAGGAGACGGTGCTGTAAAATCTGTTAAAAAGATGATCAAACAATAAAATCCGGTTTCTTTTATAGTTTTTTTAAGCCCCTTGTATGAGGGGCTTTTTTTATATTTGGTATTCATTATAATTACCGGCTAACCTTTTAATACCTCTTCTGGCTGGGTTGTGTTCCCTGGCTGGGGTCACTCTGCAGTCGTTTGGGTAAAAAACCTTTTGGATAGTGAGTTATATATTCTTCACCAAAAAGCCGGTTGTGTATAGCCGTATTTTTGTAGATATCCCAGTCTTTTTTTCCAAATTTACGGAACCGGAGCGTAATAACAGAAGATGATATTACGATGAATGTGGAATAAAGTATAGCCAGCCAGATCATCTGACTTTGAACTGGTTCACTGAAGCTAAGCAGGATAATGGCAAAAGAAACGGGTCCGTTTTGAATACCTGTTTCCAGCGAAATAGCCCGTTGAAATAGCGGATATACACCCAGCAGGCGTGAAAACCAGTAGCCAAAGAAAAATCCGGCCAGTCCGAGACCAATAGCACCAATGTATACTCCTATGGGAGTTTGTAAAAACAAATGACCGTGTCGGGTAAATGCCGTAAGGAGAAGGTATAGAATTACAAGGATACCCACAAATCCCGCTGTATCTTCAGCTGTTTTTGCCCAATCGGGCGACTTTTGCCTTAAAAACATACCCATGGCGACAGGAACCAGCACCAGTATTAGCGAACTGATGATGTTCATGGTGGGAATAACGAAATCGGCTTCGGTACCTGTGGTCTGTAATGATGCAGATATCTGAGCTGTAAAGCCTCCTGTATAAACCTTAAGCAGTATAGGCATCATAAACAAAGCCATTATGGTTGATGCTGTTGTCATGGAAATGCTTAATGCTACCGACCCCCTGGCAAAATAGGTAAACATATTGGATGTTGTACCGCCCGGCAAGCTGCCGATGAGTATCAATGCAATGGCGAATGCGGGTGGAAAGTTTAAAACCGTGGCCAGACTAAAAGCTATCAAAGGCATTAAGCCGAA
>SL_3KL_010_SEDDRAFT_10003590_pt1 | contig 14071 bp, 10 predicted proteins | sample SodLakKL_010_SED_2_FD_10381 | JGI IMG/M metagenome (IMG submission 10381)
TTTTGGTGATTATAGCGGTAGAGTCCACCTCTTCCCATTCCGAACAGAGAAGTTAAGCCTGCCAGCGCAGATGGTACTGGGGTAACACCCGGGAGAGTATGTCGTCGCCAAAATTTATTTTAGCCCCATAGCATGAATGTTATGGGGCTTTTTTTATATTTAATTTAATTTGCCCGTTAGTTATATTGGTAAATTATTGAAAACCTTGCCTCAGACACACTAAATTGGACGCTACCCACTAAATTGGACGCTACCCAAAAAAGAGTAGTTTGCAATATCTAAACTTTAACGTACTTTTGCGTTTAATATATTTGCGTGAAACTTTTTAAATTGTAATTCAAAGAAAAATATTTTTTTTTACTTTAAGTTATTTAATCAAATGACTGAAAATTCTGAACATAAAAATACTTCTCCTATCTGCAATCTTGACGAACAGCAGGATTTGTATGAGCATCATCGTTTTGAAGTTGATAAAGGGCAAGGGCTTTTGCGGATTGATAAATATCTTACTAATAAACTCGAAGCTATATCACGTAATAAGATACAAAATGCCGCTAAAGCCGGCAATATTCTTGTAAATAATGTACAAGTTAAACCTAATTACAAAGTAAAGCCGAGAGATGTTATAAGTATAGTATTTGCTCATCCTCCTCGTGAAATAGAATTAATACCTCAGAACATTCCAATTAAAGTTATTTATGAAGATGATGATATCATTATAGTTGATAAGGAGCCTGGGATGGTTGTTCACCCCGGATACGGGAATTATACCGGAACCCTTGTTAATGCTTTAGTATATCATTTTAAGGACTTGCCATACCAGAATGGAGAGGCTGTAAAACCAGGATTAGTTCATAGGATTGATAAAAACACCTCCGGTTTATTAGTTGTTGCCAAAAATGAACTTTCGCAAGCTAAATTAGCCAAAATGTTTTTCGACCGCAAAATTAACCGTTTGTACCAAGCTCTCGTTTGGGGAGATGTTAAGGAAGATAATGGTCTGATTTCCGGCAATATTGGTCGTAGTTTAAAAAACCGTAAAGTAATGCAAGTTTTCCCGGATGGAGATTACGGAAAGCATGCAGTAACTCATTATAAGGTTATTGAAAGATTCGGCTATGTTACTTTAGTTGAATGTAAACTTGAAACCGGCAGGACACATCAAATAAGAGCGCATTTTAGTCATATTGGGCATCCGTTATTCAATGATGAAACTTATGGGGGAAACAAAATACTGAAAGGCACAACATTTAGTAAATATAAGCAGTTTGTTAATAATTGTTTTAATACTTGCCAACGCCAGGCTTTACATGCTAAAACACTTTCTTTTGACCATCCTGTAAAAGGAGGTCATATTAGCTTAGAATCTGACTTACCAAAAGACTTTTCAGAATTATTGGAAAAATGGCGAAAATATGCTATTCACAAAAAATATTGATATTTTAGAAAGGCATACTTAACCCGGCATTAACTGATATTCCAAAAGGATAAACATTGTAAGACCTGCCTTGTGATAATGAGGTTACAAATAAATTTGCAGTAGGTTCTAAATGAAAATTAATGTTTTTGCCCAAAGGTACAATTAAAGCAGTTCCTGCAGATAAACTAACATTCCAGTTGCGCATTAAAGAAGTATGACCAATTGAGTTTTTAATGTCGTCTTTATGTAATACAACATTATTTAGTACCATAAAATTAAAACCTAATCCCCCTTTTATCTGGATTTTTGAATTTCTGTCATAAATACAATACCTTGCTACAATAGGGGTGTTAATAAACCCAAGGTGCTGATTTAATCTATCACTTTGAGTTTCCAATAAAACATCATCCGTATCAACCGGCTCACCTCTCATCTTAACTCTTTCTGAGCTATTATCAACAAAGTACAGGCTTGGGTCATTAAAAATTATAAGTCCCATTGAAGTCATTGCTGATTGACCATCATGTAAAGGTTGACCATAAGGACTTTCATAAGTATATGCAATAATATTGCGTATTGACTGACCCATTCTTACATAATTAATACCACTTTCTATTTCAAATCTATCGTTTAGGTTATACTTTACATTTAATCCAAAATTGTAATTAATAAGATGTTCTTCATTTTGTTCAAAAATTGTTTTAGCACGAACTAACTCTTCCGGATTTGATGAGTTAATACGAAATGAATACTGAGGTGATAAATTTGCGCTAAAAGACCAGCGTTTTTCATCTTCCTCATAATAAACAAACTCATCTGAATAAGCAAGATCAGATAATGAATAATACTCTTTGCTTTCAGCAACTGTTTTTTTAACAATATTAGCGAGTTCAATATTTTCTGATAAGTCAACGTTTAATCTTTCCGGGGCTCTTGTGTCCAATTTTAAAGCCTCTTTTTTTGTTTTAAACTCAGCATATTGATAACCTTTTTCTTTTTGAATTTCTGTTTTTTCAAAACTTGTTTGATAAGATTTATCTATCTCATCATCATCATCAAGTATTTTGTGTTTTTTTTCTGTTTCTTTTATATGTTCAGCTATTTTAAACTCCTTATTTAAAGCTTGCTTGTCTTTAATGTCTTTTTCAATTTGAGCAGGATGTTCTTTTTTTATTGATGATTCTACTTTAGGGGTAATCTTAGTTGATTCTTCGATTGCATATTGTTGAGAAGTCTTGTCTAATAAAACAAAATCATAAACTGCCCATGCTGAAATTATCAATATAGCAACCATAGCAGCATACTTAACATAACCCTTCCAATGCTTGCGTTTTTTACTATGCAAGTTTGCTTCTACCTGATCCCAAACATCAGAAGGAGGATTTGGATTATATCCTCTAAGTTTATTCCTGATATTTTTTTCAAAATTATAATTTCGATTCATAATTGCACTCTAATTGTTATCTTATCATCATATATTCAGCAAATACTTTTTCTTGTTGTTCAAGCTTTTCTCTTAATATATTTCTTGCTCTTAAATAATTTGTTCTAGATGTTGTTTCAGAAATTCCCAAATTTTCTCCTATTTCTTTATGAGAATATCCTTCAATCGCATACATGTTAAAAACAATCCTGTATTGAGTTGGCAAATTTTGAACTTTATTTATTAAATCATGGATTTCTATATTATCATTATATATTGTTTGTTCAAGATATTCTGATTCATTTTCGTTTAACTCAACACTTAAATGGCTTATATTTTCTTTATATTTTTTTAAAGCTGTGTTTATAATAATTCTTTTCATCCATCCTTCAAAAGATCCTTTTCTTTTATATGTGTGAAGATTTTCAAATATTTTTATAAACCCTTCTTGTAAAATATCTTGTGCATCTTGGTGATTTTTGGCATACCTTATGCATATCCCATATAAAACAGGAGAATATAAATCGTAAAGTAACTTTTGGTCTTTACGTTTGTTTTTGAGACAACCTTTTAATATGGAATCTATTGAATGCATAGATTAGCCAACTTATCTTTGTTATTTAATGTAATTACTAAACAAAGATACAAAAACATTTTTAAATTATTTCAAAGAACAAATATTATAGTTATAAAAAAATAAATAATTGACATTTTGGAAATAAAAAAGGAGCCGGGGCTAATAACCTTTTGCTAATTTGGCTTTTGAGGAAATCCGGTTACACTAAACCTGATAAAGTTGGCTGCTTCAAGGGATAAAAAAACCCCGGCATAACTCCCTTTTATATAATAGAGTATAAAAAAACACAAAACGTTGCGTAATGACAAAAATATTTTCAGTTAAAAAAAATAATTAGAAATGAAAAACCCAAAAATTAAAAAAGTTTTGGTATTTTTGAATAAAATTTTATTTAAAGATTGTTTAAATAATAATAAGCAATGTTAGATTATCGTCATTTTTATAAATAAAATTCTGCGATTTATGAACAATAGAATTACGATTATTTTTGGTTTAATTGCTGTGTTAGTATTAAGCTCATGTATGACTAGGAGATTGGTCAGAGAAGCCGAAGACCTTGAAAAAAAAGGAGATTATGTGTCGGCAGCAGAACTTTATCACCAAGCTTTATCTCGTAGAAGCTCAAATGATGATGCTCGGTCAGGATTTAGAAGAACTGGAACAATAGTACTTCAAGAAAAACTTTCAAATTTTAATAGAGCATATAATGACCAAAGAAATAGAGAAGCTGTATATAATTATTTGGATGCCAAAGATTTTTATAATAAGGCGAAGTCGGTTAATGTAAACTTGAATTTTCCTTCAATTTATCATGAATATTATAATGAAGTAAAAAATTTATATCTCGAGGATCGTTATTTTGAGGCTTATAACCATTTACAAAACGAATCATTTTCTCAAGCTGAAACTATTTTTCGTGAAATAATACGGTTACAGCCTAACTACAGGGATGCAAGAGAACAACTTAATATTGCAATATATGAGCCTGTTTACAGAGAGAGTTTGAATTTGATGGATAATAGAGAATATAGGGCAGCCTATTTTAGGTTAAAAGAGATTACTAATAATCTTGGCACTTATAAAGATTCACATGAATTGAAAAGAGAATGCATTGAAAAAGGTTCTTATACTATTGCAGTCGCTCCTATAATTAATAATTCTTCCAGGAGAGGTATTGAAAGAAATATTGAAAGTCAAATTATAAATAAATTAAACTTGATTAACAATCCTTTTTTAAGGCTTGTGGATAAGACTGTCGTAAGCCAGGATGAGGTAGAAAGCACTATGGTTGCTGTTGCTCCTGATGCTATCCTCTTTTCCGAAATTAACTCTTTTGATTATACCCCGGGCAGACTTGAGGAAACTGAAAAAAGAGGTTATTTGAAAAGAGTTGTTGAATATAAAGACGATGAAACGGATGAAATAAGAAGAAGAACAGAGTACAGTAAAGTAACATATAGTGAATTTGAGCAACAAAGGAGTGTTTCGATGAATTTTTCATACAGACTCGTTGACGATAGAACCGGAAGAATCCTTAATAGTGGAACAAGAACTTTTAGGGCAAGAGATAGAATACATTATGCAGTATATGGTGGTGATAGTGATAACCTTGTTCCCGGTTATTGGAAGCATAGAAGAAGAGACAGTGAGGAAGATGTTATAAGAGACTCTAGAAGACACGTCAGAGATTTGCAAGCATTATTAGATAGTAGGAAGGAAATAAAAAGCTACGAAACTTTAGTTGCCGATATCTTTGAAAGTGCTTCAGAGTATGTTTCATCTAATATTAACAGATATATTATTGAAAACTAATTTGTTATAAACTAGAACTTTAAATGCATATACGTAAATGAACCCAACAAAGAATATTTTTAAATTAGCATTTACTATTTTAATAGTTTTATTATATGGGTGTTCGGTTTTTAAGCCCTCTGTGGATGAAAAAGATATTCCTGAATGGGTTGTTCGAAAACCACAAATGCCTCTTTATTATGTGGGTGTCGGATCTGCTCCAAAACAAGGGTATTCAGCTAATGAGTATATACAAAACGCAAGGCAAAGTGCATTGGCTGATCTGGCAGAAAGCATATCAATTACTATTGAGAGCCAGTCAATGTTATCTGTTATAGAAAGAGATCAGGATATTTCTGAAAGTTTCACCGTTGACATCCATGCATCAACAAGAAAGGAGCTGGAAGGTTATGAGTTGGTTGATTCATGGCAAGATGATAAAAATTATTGGGTTTATTACAGACTTTGTATGCTAAAACATGAAGAAATCATAGAAAGAAGAAAAAATGATGCTATTAATAATGCATTATCAAAATATCAGCAAGCAACAGGGTTTTTAGGAAGAAATGCTCATTATAATGCTTTTCAATTATATGCTGATGCTTTATCAGATATAAGAATGTATCTGGGAGAAACTACAGAAACCGAGATTAATGGTGAAAAAAGAGATTTAGGAAATTATCTGTTTACTCAAATGTCAGAGTTGCTGACAAATCTTAATATTGAATACCCTCATGATGAAATCAGAGTTAAAAGGGGAGTGGAGATAGATCCTGAAAAAATGACGTTTTTTATTAAAGATGAGAATAACAATCCTGTTTCAAATATTCCTTTCAGAATCAGTTTTTCAGGTTCAGGATTACTGAGAAATCATGAAACAAGCGATTCTGAAGGAAAAATTACTTGTGCGCTTAGGCGAGTTAGCTCTTCAGGAAGTTCAGAAACCTTATCAATAACAGTAAACTTGCAGAATTTATCAAGAGTAACGAGCGACCCCATTGTAAGAAATGTTATCAGAAGTTTACCTGCTCCCGGCAAATCTATTAGAGTTATTATTGAAAGACCAACTATCTTTATAAGTTCTGTTGAAAAAATTTTAGATGATAAAACAAATAATAATGAGCTGAAAAATGCTATGGCATCATCATTATCAAGAGATTTTGAAATTATAAACTATATTGACAAAGCAGATTTTATTGTGAATATTGAAAGCAATACTACCAAAAAAGGTAAACACAGGAACGAATATTATGTTACTATGAATTTTGATGTAAGATTAAATGATAATCAAGGAAATAATCTTTTTAGAAGAACAATTGAAAATGATTATTCAGGTCGTGACCTTTCAGCTGCTTCACGTTCAGCATATCAATCAACTAAAAACACTATAGAAAGAAGCCTTGCCGGAAATATTGCAAGAGCTGTAAATTAACAGATTACTAAATAACAGCCTCAAATTGTTTTAAGAATCTCTCATCATTCTCAAAAAACAATCTCAAATCATTTATATGATATTTGTTAAGAACAATTCTTTCTATTCCCATTCCAAACGCGAATCCCGAATACTTTTTACTGTCTATATTGCAGTTTTCAAGGACTTTAGGGTCAACCATGCCGCAACCAAGTACTTCAATCCAGCCACTGTATTTGCAAATGGGACAACCCTTGTCTTTACAAATATTGCAAGAAACATCCATTTCAGCAGAGGGCTCAGTGAAAGGAAAAAATGATGGCCTAAGACGGATTTTTGTTCCTGAACCAAACATCTCCTGAGCAAAATAATATAATGTTTGCTTTAGATCAGCAAAAGAAACATCTTTATCGATATATAATCCTTCAACCTGATGGAAGATACAATGCGCTCTGGCTGAAATAGCTTCATTTCTAAAAACTCTACCCGGAGAAATAGTTCGAATAGGAGGTTTAGAATTTTTCATAACTCTTACTTGAACAGATGAGGTATGTGTTCTTAAAGCTATATCAGGTGATTTTTCAATAAAGAAAGTATCTTGCATATCTCTTGCAGGATGATTTTCAGGGAAATTTAAAGCTGTAAAGTTATGCCAGTCATCTTCAATTTCTGGACCTTCTGATATAACATAACCAAGTCTTGAAAAAATAGTATTTATTTGATTTCTAACTATTGATACAGGATGCCTTGAACCAACGCCTATAAAATTAGCAGGTTTTGACAAATCCGGTTTTTCAACTTTTTTAAAGCCTTTTTTCCCTAATTCAGCATTTTCTTTAGCTTCATTGATTCTCTCTTGTGCAAAATTTTTAAGTTGATTTAATTGTTTTCCCAACTCTTTTTTTTGCTCCGGCGGCAATTGCTTGAAATCCTTGAATAGTCCGGTTATAACACCTTTTTTCCCAAGCAACTTAATCCTGAAATATTCTATTTCTTCTATTTCTTTCTCTGCGAATGATTCAATTTCTGACCATATTTTTTTTATATCTTCTATCATAAAAAATAAGATTCAAACTTTTGTGAAAGCTAAATTATAATTTAATTGTTAATTTTGTTAGAAATACTATTTCGCAGTTATTTGAAGTATCCGTATGTCTTCAGTTGGCCTATCCTGCCTGTTTGTCTCAACAGCTGCTATTTTGTCAACTACATCTAGCCCTTTTACAACTTCACCAAAAATAGTATACTCTCCATCAAGGTGAGGTGCACCGCCGACCGTAGTATATGCTTTTCGTTCTTCTTTACTAAAAGTTCTTCCAAGATGATTTTCAATCTCATCAAGTTCCTGATGAGAAAAAACCCTACCATGAATTATATAAAATTGCGACCCTGATGACCTTTTTTTCGGATTAACTTGGTCTCCTTGCCTTGCTGCAGCTAGAGCTCCCTTTTTATGGAAAAGACCGGATTTGAATTCTGCTTCTATAGTGTATCCCGGACCGCCCCTTCCTAAAGGTTCTCCAGGCTCAGCACCTTTTGAGTCAGGATCTCCCGTTTGAATCATAAAGCCTTCGATTACCCTGTGAAATAAAACACCATCATAAAATCCATCCTTTACTAACTTTTTAAAATTTTCTTGGTGTAAAGGAGTCTTGTCATAAATCTTTAATAATATATCTCCATGATCAGTTTCTACTAAAAATTTAGACCCCGGCAAACTGCTATCCTCAGAGTTATTGCCGGATTTAACAGTGAAAAAAAGTACTCCCATAGAAACAAAAATTACTAACAAAAAAATCTTTATTTTATTCATTTTTAATAAATTTAAATTAAACACTCAATTTTTGTAATAAATTAGAAATAAAAAACTAATTTATATTTTGGTACAAAGTTAAGTAAAATGATTATTAAATTTGAACTTTAATAAAAATAGTTGTATAATTTTTTTAAATATAATAAGAGTCTAGAGTTGAAGTTTTTTATTAATAGGAAGTTTGGAGTTAAAACTTTTAGTCATAAGTCCTCAAAAAACTTTTTGTCGAAACAACGGTTACAAACTTTTAAATTATTGCATCAATAAGTTTTTTTGTATAGGGATGTGTAGGGTTTTTAAACAAATTATCTGCTTCCCCCTCCTCAATAATTTCTCCGTTTTGCATTATCATAACTCTATCTGACATATATCTTACAACAGAAAGGTCATGAGATATAAAAAGATACGTCAGATTGAATTTTTCTTTTAATTCATTTAATAGATTTAATACTTGGGCCTGAACAGAAACATCAAGTGCTGATACAGATTCATCGCAAATAATTAGCTCGGGATTCAAAGCTAAAGCCCTTGCAATGCAAACTCTTTGTCTTTGTCCGCCCGACAACTGATGGGGATATCTGTGGAACATTTTTTCTTCCAAACCGACATTCTTTAAAAGTTCAAGTACTTTCTGTTTTCTCATTTTCTCATTTTTGCAAATTCCATGAACTCTCATTGGCTCGATAATTAGCTTGCCGACAGAAATTCCCGGGGTCAATGAAGAATAGGGGTCTTGAAATATAATTTGAATCCTTTTTCTTATTTTTCTCATTTCGGAAGATTTTAGCTTTGATATATCCTTCCCTTTAAAAATAACTTTTCCTCCTGACGAATCAATTAGTTTTAATATAGTTCTTCCTAAAGTTGTTTTCCCACAACCAGATTCTCCAACTAGTCCGACAGTCTCCCCAGGATAAATATCAAAACTGACTTTATTTACTGCTGTAAATGAGTGGGTGACTTTTCCCATTAAGGATTTTTTTAAAGAGTATTGTGTTGACAATTCTTTAATTTGAATTAACGGGTCTGTTTTATATATTTTCTTAATATCAAATTTTTTACTCTTAACATTTTCATATTTTTCAATATAAATATTATTGCTATCAGCAATCAGATCATCATGTTTTATTACCGGCAACCTCGCGGGTTTCCCATCTGACGGCGGGCGGCAAGCTATTAGTCCTTTAGTATATGGGTGTGAAGGGTTGTCAAATATTGCGTTAATTGACTTGCTTTCAACGATTTTTCCTCTATACATAACAGCAACGTTATCACTAATTTCTTTTACTACACCTAAGTCGTGAGATATAAATAAAAGACTCATTTTGTGACTATCTTTAAGTTCATTTATCAGATCTAAAATAGACTTTTGTATTGTGACATCAAGAGCTGTTGTAGGTTCATCGGCAATTAGTAGTGAAGGATTACAAGCCATTGCCATAGCTATCATTGCCCTTTGTCTTTGCCCCCCGGATAATTGATGGGGGTAAGATTTATAAATACGTTCCGGTGATGGCAGTTTAACTTCTTCAAAAAGTTTCAAAACTCTCTTTTTAGAGTCGGAAGAATTAAGAACACCATGACGTATTAGAATCTCCGATACCTGCCAGCCAACCTTCTTTACAGGATTTAATGATGTCATTGGCTCTTGAAATATCATCCCTATGTACCTGCCTCGTATTTTGCGAAATTCTGATTTTGCTAAATCTAAAAGGTTTATCATGCCTTTTTCAGGATGATTAAACATAATTTTGCCGGAAATAACTCTTGATGTTTTGTAAGATAAAAGTTGCAAAATAGACAAAGCAGTAACAGTCTTTCCTGAGCCACTTTCACCCACTAATCCAAAACTTTTCCCTTTTTCAATTTTAAAAGATATGTTGTCAACTACTTTAAAATAATTGCCATCGGAATCAGATAATTCGAGTGATAACCCACTAACATCCAGCAAAACTTCGTTGTTTGTCATAAATATATTTAATATATAATTTTGTCGTAATTCTTAAAGCTTTAAAAAAGCGACCGATTAAACTTCAAAAATAATTATTATCTTTTAATAATACAGTGTTAAATTCAAACAATTACCAAAAAAACACTAACAAGTCAAAATTTTATATAACTTTGGCATTTTAATTTCAAATTAAACAAATTTTATCATCTATGGAAACGCAAACGGATAAAGGTTATAACGAAAAACAGAAAAGAAATAAATTTTTAAGCTTTATTCTTAATAATAAGATGACGGTTTTTTTATTTCTAATAATAATTTTTTTAGTGGTCCATTCATTAATTAGGATAAACAATCTTGAAAGAGCTCATAATAAGGAGGTCACTGAATTGAAAACTGTTCATGAACTTGAAATGGATAGTTTAACAATTTCAAAATTTCAAATGTCAACGGAAATTTTTTCGTGGGTAATACGCAGTGAGTTAGTTAGAAACAACAAAGAAGAAATAAATCACTTATTTAATTCTTTTATAAAAACACCCCGGGTGACGAACATTCAGCTTATTTGTCCTGAAACTTTTAAGGTAGAAATATCTACCGACAAAAAAGATGAAGGGATGAAAGTTTCAGATGAAAGCTTATATGATATAAACAAGCAAGTTAAAAAAGAATTTCCGGAAGGGATAAAATTTTTCAACCCTGTCATGGGTCACAATAGAATTTTAGGAATAATTGTTGTCACAATAAGAACAGAGAATTAGTCTTTTATTTATTGTATATCATATTCTTTAATTTTTCTATAAAGGGTTCTCTCAGATATTCCTAGTTCCTGAGCAGCTCTTCTTCTTTTATTATTATGCTTTTTCAGGGCTTTTATAATAAGATCTTTTTCTTTTTTTTGTAAAGAAAGATTTTCTTCAAGAAATTCAGAATCGCTGCTTTCATAATCTTCAATAATTTCCGAGTCATCATTATCTTGATCTGGTTTAAAATCTCCTGACTTTTCTTCTATTTGATGAATTTTTTCTTCAGTATCTGATAACCTGTCAATAATTTGCGAGTTTTCAGGGTTTTTAAAATTATTGCTTTGCAACATTTCCATAACAATTTTTTTCAGGTCTGTTACATCGCGTTTCATTTCAAATAAAACTTTATACAATATTTCTCTTTCATTAAGCCCCTCCGATTGAGAAGTAATATCTTTCAATAAAACAGGCAAATTAGAACTTCTATGATCTGGCAAATATTTTTCAATTGTTTTTTCATCAATTTCTCTGTTATTTTCAATAACACATATTTGTTCTGCCATATTTTTTAATTGCCTTACGTTACCGGTCCATTTATAGTTTATTAATAACTTTTCAGCTTCTTTTGACAGGGTAAGTGGAGGCATTTTGTATTTTTCGGAAAAATCATTAGAGAATTTTTTAAAAAGCATAATTATATCTTCTTTTCTTTCTCTAAGGGGAGGCACCCAAATGGGGACAGTATTAAGTCTATAATAAAGGTCTTCGCGAAATTTCCCGGCAGCCACCCTCTCTTGAATATCAACGTTTGTAGCCGCAATAATCCTTACATCTGTTTTTTGTACTTTGGATGAGCCTACCTTGATAAACTCACCTGATTCAAGAACACGCAATAATCTTACTTGAGTCAATAATGGCAGTTCAGATACTTCATCAAGAAAAATTGTACCTCCGTTGACTTCTTCAAAATAACCTTTTCTTGCGTCATGAGCTCCGGTAAAAGAGCCTTTTTCATGTCCGAAAAGTTCGCTGTCTATAGTGCCTTCCGGAATAGCTCCGCAATTCACAGCTATATATGGACCATGTTTCCTTTTACTTAGATGATGAATAATTTTCGGAAATGATTCTTTACCTGAACCGCTTTCTCCGGTAATCAAAACAGATATATCAGTAGGAGCGACTTGCCTTGCAATATCAATCGCCCTGTCAAGTAAAGGGGAGTTGCCAATAATGCCGAATCTTTGTTTAATTGATGTTATTTCCATTATATGAACTTGCTTTTGTATATTCAAGTATTATTATTATATCTTTTTAATAAGTAAAATTATAAATAAAAACAAAGTTAATTTATTTTTTAGAAAAAATCAGAATGGGTATCCAACTCCGATATTTAAATTATAGTCCTCTATATTAGTTGGTAAGGATGACACCCATCTTTCATTTTCTTGCCAAGCCGGGTTTCTAATAGGTGTAGCTAAATCAAAGCGAAGAACGAAAAAATTAAAATCAAATCGTGCTCCTGCGCCCACACCTATTGCTATATCATCAATGAAATATTCTAATTCAAAATTCCCTCCCGGGAAATCCGGATTTTTTCTGGAATACCATACATTTCCTGCATCAACAAAGAAAGCCCCTTCAAAAAATCTGTATATATTAAATCTGTACTCTATGTTGGCTTCTAATTTAATATCACCGTATCTGTCAAAAAATGGTTGGTCATTATTATCATCTTTATCAGTATAACTGCCCGGTCCCAGCGAGTATATTGACCAAGCTCTCATGCTGTTTGCTCCTCCTCCGTAATAGCTTTTTATAAATGGTAAAACCTCTCGGTTGCCGTATGGAAGCCCCGCTCCTGCCATAATTCTGTAAACCACTCTGTTATTTTTATCAAAAATCCTGTAATATCTGTAATCAATATCCGCTTTAACAAATTGTGCAAAAGGGATATTAAAAATTGTATAACTATCATCATCATTTTTAGGAAATCCAATAGTTTTTCCTGCAAGATTTAACAAATTACCTGCCGATTCAAGGTTTATTATAGAATAAACAAAATCTATATCTCTGTCAACTTTTTGAGTGTTATAAATGTATCTGTACCTTATTCCGGTTACTAAATGGTCACTAAAAGTGCTTAAAATAAACGGACTGTCTTCCGGTATCCTTTCTCTAAGTATTGAGTCATTATAAACCCTTATAGAACTAATTTCTGCAGGAAACAAATTATGTCTTTTTTCTCGGCTTGGTAGCCATTCAAAACCATAAGTCAAACTAATTACATATCTTGTGTAATCAGGTCTTTGCCGGAAGTTTATACCTGCCATGACTGTTGTACTTGGTCTTGATATTGCAGATATATTATCCAAAGTTACAGGGAAAATCAATTGGGGAAAATCAAAGCTAATCTCTCCACCGAATTCCATAGTGTTAAATAATCGGTCAGAGGTTTGTTCCTGATAAAGATCCGTTGCTAACTCTAAAGCGCCTTTAAACCTGTTATTAAATGTTTCTGCTCCGCCAAATATATTTCTGTCCTGGAATGATATATTTGTACCTATACCTAAATTGCCGGCGGTGTTAAAGCCCTCTCCATCAATGGTAAATGAATTTTTTGGTGCCGGAGTTAACTGAACCCGTGCATTTAAATAACTTAAAGTATCTGATGTTGACGTGTTTTTTTTGCTATCATCGAAAACAATATTTGTAAATCTAAATATTCTTAAAGATGATAAAAATGAATTAGATTGATTTACTTTTCTTGCATTATAATATTCCCCGGGTTCAAACTGCAAATTGTCAATAATTACTGGCGGTCTAACTTTTATTGGGCTATAATGAACAAAATAATAAGCTGTACTATCGTCATTGTTATTTTTATGATAATAAACTGTTGTGTCCGGTCTTTCCGAAGAGGAACGCATAGCTAAATAATCCGG
>SL_3KL_010_SEDDRAFT_10003591_pt1 | contig 14069 bp, 12 predicted proteins | sample SodLakKL_010_SED_2_FD_10381 | JGI IMG/M metagenome (IMG submission 10381)
TTCCGGCCCCGGGCAAGGCCGCTCGCCACCCATTCCCCACCCAAAGTCACACCGTACTCTGGTCAACCATTGTTGCGAGATCCGGATAGACCCAAAAAAAAACCGGGCGCCCTCTTGGAGGTTGCCCGGTAATCAGTCGTCCGGAGAGGACTGTCGAGCGCCCGAGGGCGCGAGACGATCGTCAGGCCCTGAGCTGCCGAGCCCGTAGACCGTGCGCCAAATCATAGCCTAAGACGGCTGACCTTATCAAGCACATGAGTTTCGATCTATAACTACTTGAATATACGCGCTATTTGATCCTGTATTCCCGCTGCGGCAGCGGCCGGGTCGTCGGCATCCCGAATCGGACGTCCGACCACGATGTAGTCGGCGCCGGCGGAGAAGGCCTCGTTGACCGTCAGCGTGCGCTTTTGTTCATCGACATTGGCGACCGGGCGGATGCCGGGGCAGACCACGACGAGTCGATTGTCGACGTCACGACGCAGGGCCGCGACTTCAAGTCCCGATGAAATCACGCCCGTGCAACCCAGTGCCAGAGCGCGCCGGGCGCGGGAGAGGACCAGTGCCTGCACGTCGCACTTGAAACCCAGGTCGTCGAGATCGCCCTGGTCCAGGCTGGTCAGAGCGGTGACCGCCAGGATGCCCATGTCGCCACGGTTGGCAACTGCTGCTTCCAGCATGGTGTCATTGCCGTGCACGGTGAGGAAATCCACTTCGCGGCGGGCCAGTTGTGCGGTGGCGCGCCCGACCGTGGGCGGGATGTCGAACAGCTTGAGGTCGGCGAATACGCGCTTGCCGGCCGCTTTCAGTTCGTCGGCCAGTTCGAAGTAATGACCGCTCAGGAAAAACTCCAGCCCGAGTTTGTAGAAGCTGACATGGTCGCCCAGGGTGCGAATCAGAGTCCGCGCCTGGTCCAGGTCGGGCACGTCGAGGGCGAAGATCAGGCGTTGTTCAGCGGGAATCTGTTGGCGATGGTCCATGGTGTTGAAAGTGCTCCTTGATGGCCGGTCCGATACGGTCCGGGTGATGCATGTGCAGGTGGTGGCCGCCGGCCAGGCCCAGGCCTTGACGCTGCGGCAGGGCAGCGAAACGTCGCCGGGCGAGTGATTCCGGAACCACGCTGCCCCTGGGTTCGGCGTGGATACTCAGTACCGGACACTGAATGGCGCTCAGCAGTTCGAGTACCTGGGGTTCGGTATAGCGATGGGCTGACGGCCAGGTCAGTCGCTGGTCATGTTGCCAGGACACACCACCCTCGACTTCGACCGTGCCCCGCTCGGCCAGCAGGCGCGCGGCTTCGAGGCCGAGGTCGCTGTTGGCGGCACGTGCCGTGGCCGCTGCTTCCCGATCGGCATGAACCCGGCGCGGGCGCTCGGCCGAGCGCGTCACTGCCTTGCGCCAGTTGTCCGCCGCATTGCCGACCGGGGACGAGAGCGGTCCCAGCCCCTCGATCAGCGCCAGGGCGTCGATCCGTTCCGGTGCGGCCGCTGCGGTGATCGAAGCGACGGCGCCGCCGAGCGAATGCCCGAGCAAACAGGCACGGTCCCATCCCAGGGCATCGAGTGTCTCGAGTACGTCGAACACGTAATCGTCGAAGTGGTAACGCACGCCGGCCGGACGGGCAGCCGACAGGCCGTGGCCGGGGAAATCCAGAGCCACCAAGTCAAGGCCGTCAAGCGTTGATGCAAGCGGCAGAAAGGAGTGGGCGTTGTCGAGCCAGCCGTGCAATGCCAGCACCCGCATCTCGCCCTGTCGCCAGCGCAGGCCGGCGAAGGTGCCGAGGCTGACCGGTTCGGACTTCAATCCAGTCGCTCCAGGCTGGCGTAGGCCAGCACCAGCCATTTGCTGCCGGCCTGCTCGAAATTGACCTGCACGCGGGCATTGTCGCCCTGACCTTCCAGGCTGACCACCGTGCCGATGCCGAAGCGCTGGTGGTTGACGGTACCCCCCAGGTGCAGGCCGTGATCGGCGCTACTGTCCGGCCGTGCGCCCAAACCGGCCTGAACCGCGTGACCAGTCTGGCGCGGTCGGACCTGCTCGATCAGGTGATCGGGCAATTCGTCGATGAAACGCGACGGTCGCGACAGCATGCGCTGGCCGTGCAGGTGGCGCGATTCGGCGTAGCAGATGTAGAGACGTTGCATGGCGCGGGTCATGCCGACGTAGCACAGGCGCCGTTCTTCTGACAGGCGACCGGGCTCCTCGACCGACTTCTGGTGCGGAAAAAGCCCTTCCTCGAGGCCGGCCATGAACACCAGCGGGAACTCCAGACCCTTGGCTGAGTGCAGGGTCATCAGTTGCACGCAATCCTGCCAGCTCTCGCCCTGGTGTTCCCCGGCCTCCAGCGCTGCCTGGGCCAGAAAGGAAGCCAGTGGCGCCAGACCGGCCTGCTCGTCCTCGGCCGACTGTTCGAAGCTTTCGGCCGCGCGCACCAGTTCCTCCAGGTTCTCCTCGCGGGTCTCGGCGCGGTCGGGCGCCTCACGGCCGCGGTACCATTCGCCCAGTTGCGCGGTGCGCACCACCGCCGACATGGTGTCGCCCAGCGAGGCGCTGGCGGTTTGCTCGTCGAGCATGTTGATCTTCTCGATGAAGCTCTCGACCGCCTTGCCCGCCCGTGCCGGCAGGTGCTGTCCGGCGATCAGTTCGCCCGCGGCGGCAAACAGCGAAATCTGCCGGGTGCGAGCGTGCTGGCGGATCTTGTCCACCGTGCGTTCGCCGATGCCGCGCGCCGGGACGTTGACGACCCGCTCGAAGGCCGGATCGTCGTCGCGATTGTGCAACAGGCGCAGGTAGGCCATGGCGTCCTTGACCTCGGCGCGTTCGAAGAAGCGCTGTCCGCCGTAGACACGGTAGTCTATGCCCTCGCGCAGCAGTGCCTGTTCGAACAGGCGCGACTGGGCGTTGGAGCGATACAGGATGGCAACTTCCGACGGGCTGCCGCCCTGGCTGATCCAGTCCTGGATGCGGGCGATGATGTAGTCGGCCTCCTCCTCGGCGCTCCAGGCGGCAAACAGGCGAACCGGGTCGCCGGCCTCGCCCTCGGTCCACAGGTTCTTGCCCATGCGGTCATCGTTGTGGTCGATGACGCGGTTGGCGGCCTCGAGAATGGTGGCGGTGGAGCGGTAGTTCTGTTCCAGGCGCACCACCCAGGGGTCGAAATCGCGCACGAAGTCAGACACGTTCTCCACACGCGCGCCGCGCCAGCCGTAGATCGACTGGTCGTCGTCGCCGACGACGAACATGCGGCCCTGATCGCCCGACAGCAGCCGCACCAGGGCGTATTGCAGGCGGTTGGTGTCCTGGAATTCATCGATCAGGGTGTGGCCGAAGCGTTCCTGGTAATGGCGTCGCCGGGCCGGGTTGTCGCGCAGCAGTTCGACGGTCCTGAGCAGTAGCTCGGCGAAATCGACCAGCCCGGAGCGCTCGCAGTAGTCCTGGTAGTAACGGTAGATGGCCACCTGCTGCGCGGCATGCGGGTTGTCGAGATGCTCGATGTTCTCCGGTCGCCGGCCTTCATCCTTGTGGTGGTTGATCAACCCCTGCATGGCGCGGGCCGGAAACTGGCCTTCGTCGAGTTCCATGTCGCGAATGACGCGCCGGATCAGTCGGTACTGGTCGTCGGAGTCGAGGATCTGGAAGGTATCCGGCAGGCCGACCTCGTCGGCATGCATGCGCAGCATGCGGTGGCAGATGCCGTGGAAGGTGCCGATCCACAAGCCCTCGGGCCGGATACCGAGCAGTTCGCCGACACGTGTGCGCATTTCGCCGGCCGCCTTGTTGGTGAAGGTCACCGCCAAAAGCCCCATCGGGCTGACGTGGTGGACCTGGATCAGCCAGGCAATGCGGTGAACCAGTACCCGGGTCTTGCCCGATCCGGCGCCGGCGAGAACGAGCAGGTGGCCGTTGCCGGCGCTGACCGCCTCGCGTTGCGCGTCGTTGAGTTCGTCGAGCAGGTGGCTGACGTCCATGGCCGATCAATCGTTCATGAACGTTCGATCGCCCGAAAGCCGATATCCGTCCGATAGAACGCGTCCTCGAAGCCGATGTGGGCCAGCCATTGGTATGCCCGGTTCTGGGCGTCGGCGACGGTATCGCCAAGAGCGGTCAGACACAGTACGCGGCCACCGCTGGTCACGACCTGGCCGTTTTCGTCAAGGCGCGTGCCGGCATGGAAGATCTTGATGCCCTCGGGCAGGTCGGCATCCAGGCCGTGAATCGGACGGCCCTTCTCGTAGCCTTCCGGGTAGCCGCCAGCGGCCATGACCACGCCCAGTGCGTAGCGCTTGTCCCACTCCAGTTCGACTGCATCGAGTTTCCCGTTCAGCGCATGATTGACGATTTCAACCAGGTCGGATTTCAGACGCATCAGCACCGGCTGCGCTTCCGGGTCGCCGAAGCGCACGTTGAATTCCAGCACCTTCGGGCCCTCGGNTGTCAGCATCACGCCGGCGTAGAGGAAACCGGTGAACGGGCAGTCATCGGTGATCAGGCCGGCGAGCGTGGGTCGGATGACCTCTTCCATGATGCGCTCATGCACCTTGTCGTCGACCACCGGGGCCGGGGAATAGGCGCCCATTCCGCCAGTGTTGGGGCCGTTGTCGCCGTTGTCGCGGCGCTTGTGATCCTGGCTGGAGGCCAGCGGCAGCACCGTCTCGCCGTCGGCGATGACGATAAAGCTGGCTTCTTCACCGACCAGGAATTCCTCGATCACCACCCGGCTGCCGGCCTGGCCGAAGGCGTTGCCAGACAGCATGTCGTTGAGTGTTTCCTCCACCGTGTCCATGTCCTCGGCGATGATCACGCCCTTGCCGGCGGCCAGACCATCGGCCTTGAGTACCACCGGCAGGCCGAGACGTTCGACGAAAGCCTTGCCCTCCTCGACATCCTCGACCACCTTGTAACCTGCGGTGGGAATGTCGTGGCGGGCCATGAATTCCTTGGCGAAGGCCTTGGACGATTCCAGCCTTGCGGCGTCGGCACGTGGGCCGAAGCAGGCCAGCCCGGCATCGGCAAAGCGGTCGACGATGCCGGCGGCCAGCGGCGCTTCCGGGCCGACGATGGTCAGGTCGATGCTTTCCTGTCTGGCCAGTTCGAGCAGACCGTCGATGTCCTCGGCACCGATATCGACATTCTTGATCCCATTCTCACGCGCCGTGCCGGCATTGCCCGGGGCAACCATTACCTGCTTGACGCGCTTCGACCGGGCAGCCTTCCAGGCCAGTGCATGCTCGCGGCCACCGCCGCCGACAATGAGAATCTTCATTGGTTGCTATCTGGTGGATGGGTGCCTGTGCATTGTAACGCGGGCGCTCGTGGCTTCGAGCCTTCCGGACAGGTCAAATTTACAAATTAGAAGCACCAAATCCGAATGACCAAAATTCGAATGCTCCAAACAGTGACGGGTTGGTCAGGCCCGTGCCGCTTGGGAATAGTGGTGTTTCGTTTCTGTCATTGAATTTTTTAAAAAATTGGGATTTGTTTCGGATTTGGTGCTTGTGATTTCGAACTTCGATCCGGCCCCGCCGGATCGTTCACTCAGTGTCGGAAGTGCCTGCGCCCGGTAAACACCATCGCGATGTCATGCGCATTGCAGGCATCGATCACTTCGGCGTCACGCATCGAGCCGCCGGGCTGGATGACGGCGCGGATGCCGCGTTCGGCCGCGGTTTCGATGCTGTCGGCGAACGGGAAGAAGGCATCGGATGCCATGACCGCACCTTTCAGCGACAGTCCGGCGTCCTCGGCCTTGAGGGCGGCGAAGCGGGCCGAGTCGATGCGGCTCATCTGGCCGGCACCGATGCCGATGGTGGCGCGGTTGTCCGCGTAGACGATGGCGTTGGAGCGCACCAGGCCGACGGCGGTCCAGGCAAAACGCAAGTCGGCCATTTCCTCGTCGCTGGGTGCGCGTTCGGTGACCACCTCGAGTTCGGCCTCGTCGAGCTGCAGATCGTCGGCCTGCTGCACCAGCCAGCCGCCGTCGATGGCGCGCAGTTCCACCGCGGCCGGCGAGCTGTCGGCTGGAGTGAGGATGCGCACATTGGGTTTGGCGGCAAAGACCTCGCGGGCCTCATCGGTCAGGCCGGGCGCGATCAGTACCTCCATGAAGCGATCGAGCATGGCCCGGGCCAGTTGGCCATGGACTTCGCGATTGACCGCGATGATGCCCCCGAAGGCTGAGGTCGGATCGCAGGCCAGTGCACGCTCGAAGGCCTCGCCGACCGACTCGCCCTGGGCGGCACCGCACGGGTTGGTGTGCTTGATGATCACACTGGCCGGCGATTCGCTGCCCAGTGCGCGCACGCCACCCCAGGCGGCGTCGGCGTCGAGCAGGTTGTTGTAAGACAGCGGCTTGCCTTGCAACGGCTGACAGCCGGCCAGGCCGGTTGCGGCAACGCCGCGTTCACGATACAGGCCAGCGGCCTGGTGCGGATTTTCGCCGTAACGCAATGTGCGCTCGCGATCCAGCGCCAGGTTGAATACCGGCGGCAGGGCATTCTTGTTGGCCTGTTGCGCCAGCCACTGGCTGATCTGACCGTCGTAGGCGGCGGTATGGGCGAAGGCCTTGACTGCCAGATCGCGCCTGAACTCCATATCCGGACCGTCCGGCAGTTGACCGGCCAGGCCTTCGTAGTCAGCCGGATCGCAAACGACGGTCGTGTGTTCGTGGTTCTTGGCCGCGGCACGCAGCATGGCCGGGCCGCCGATATCGATCTGCTCGACGGCCTCGGCCAGGCGACAGTCGGGCCGGGCGATGGTGGCGGCGAACGGATAGAGGTTGACGACGACGATGTCGATGCGCTCGATGCCGTGTTCGGCCATGATCTCGTCATCTTCGCCGCGGCGGCCGAGGATGCCGCCGTGAATCTTCGGCTGCAGTGTCTTGACCCGACCGCCCATGATTTCCGGAAAACCGGTGAACGAAGAGACCTCAGTGACCTCGAGCCCCGCCTCGCGCAAAACACGGGCGCTGCCGCCGGTCGACAACAGGCCGAAACCGGCGTCGGAAAGCGCGTGGCCGAGTTCGCCCAGGCCGGTCTTGTCGGAAACACTGAGCAACGCCCAGCGCCGGTCGGAATTGTGCATGGTTACTGTTCCAGCTGGTAGCGCTTGATGCGGCTGCGCAGAGTCGTGCGGGTGATCCCCAGTATGGCGGCAGCGCGAGACTGATTGCCCCCGGCATGTTCGAGTACGGTGGCGATCAGCGGCTTCTCGACCGCCTGCATGATCACGGCGTGCAGTTTGTCCGGATCGATGTCGCCCATATCGTCAAGATACTGCCGGACGACGTTCCGGACGAACTCATCGAGACAAGGTTCCTGATTGCCAGGGCTTGAGGACAAGGTGGTTCCTTACGAACTAACTTCAGGCTGAACGAGAAGATACGCGATGGTTCATCCATGCGGCCCGCGACCGGTGTTGGCGGTCGCTGCCGGGATGGGCTCGGAACTGCATAAGATAGCACAGCCAGGGCGGGCGATGCGCTGGTTGCCGGTCAGTAAAAGCGCATCCGGAACCCTGAGGGTTCGGTCGCGCCGACGACGAACTCCATGATCAGCGGAACAATGGTTTCCGGGGTCATGCCGTCGCGTATGCGGCGTTCGTCGTGCAGGTACTGGGCCGGCTCCAGGCGTCGCACGCCAAGCAATTGCTGGCTGGCGTCATAGAAGCGCACTTCCAGCACCGGCCATTCGATCGTGAACTGCCCGGTATTGCGCAAGTTGGCGCTGACCACCATGGCATCGTCCAGGCTGGGGTGGCGGTGCATGTCACGCGAGATGATCTGGATGACGTCGTTCGGGTTGACGCGTTCGCTGATGCTGTCGGTTCCGGCCAGGCGTGCCAGCGGTGAGCCGGGCGTCTGCCAGAGCACCCAGGTCTGGACCAGCAACAGGGCCAGCAACACGGCACTGATTCCCGGCCATAACAATCCTGGAGCGTGCCGGGTTCGGACTGCCGGCAGTGTGACCGTCGGCTCGTCGACTTCATCCGGATCAGGTGTTTCTTCCTCCTCGACGACAACCGGCAATTCGGTCTGGATCAATTCGGCATGCTCAAGAAGCGGCGGCATGCCGCCGCCCCGGATCGGTTCGGCGTTCTCCCCGGGGGATTCGTCGAACAGGTGAGACAGCGTGTTGAAGGTCTTGCCGCAATTGCCGCAACGGACCACACCCGAGGCCTCGGCCAAAAGCCTTGCGGTCAGTTCGTAGCCGGCCTGGCAGCCGGGGCAGCGTGTATGCATTGCCAGTGTCCCGTCAGCTCTCCGGGCCGCGGCCCATCAGTTCGCGGAAGCGCTCGATATCGGCCTGGTAGCGATCACGAACGCGTGCTTCCCGCTCGTCGAGTGCGGATTGATCGGCGCGCAGGCGCCTGAGTTCGGCGCGTACTTCCTCGATCGAGTCCTGCAGCCTTGCCGGCACCTGGCGACCTTCGTCGCTGTGTTCGCCAGCCTGGGCCATGAGCCGCTCGAAGCGATGTTCGACCTGGTCGAGTGCAACGCGAATCGAGGCACGCTGACTGTTGAGCGTGACCAGCTCCATTTCCATGGCGTTGCGGATGGAATCCTCGCTGTTGTGCGTGACCAGCAGCATGCGATCGCGGGCTTCCTGGCTGCGTTGCCGCTCTGCCAGTTCGCGCTCACGCGCACGTTCGGCACGTCTTTCGGCCAGTTGGTCAGGCGTGAGTGCGGGCTCGACGCGCTCGCGCACGACGCCGTCGCGTCCCAGAACCTCGTAACCCCGCTGGGTGTGTTCGGGCGGCACCGAGTGGCCGTAATGGACTTCACCGTCCTCGTCGACCCAGCGGTAGACGGTTTGCGCGTGGGCGCACATCGTGCCGGAAAGCAGGATCGCGGCCAGCAGGATGCGAAACGAATTCGACATGATTCGGTCAGGCCCCGTAGCGTGATTGATATTCGGCCGTCACGGCCCTGTGTTGTACCAGGTCGTCGCGTTGGTCGAGCCAGGCGACGAGGTCCTCGAACGAGGCGATGGTGATGACCTCCAGCCCGGACTCGCGCACTGCCGACACGGCCGAGCGGTCGTCCTCGCCGCGCTCCTGACGGTCCAGGGCGATGGCCACCCCGGAGGGTTGGGCACCGGCGCGTTCGATCAGTTCCACCGACTCGCGGATCGAGGTGCCGGCCGAGATCACGTCGTCGACGATCAGTACTCGCCCGGCCAGCTCGGCGCCGACGATGTCGCCCCCCTCGCCGTGGGTCTTGGCCTCCTTGCGATTGTAGGCGAAAGGCACACTGCGATCATGATCCCGGTACAGGCTCATGGCAATCGCCGCGGCCAGTGGGATACCCTTGTAGGCCGGGCCGAACAGCATGTCGAAGTCGTGGCCACAAGCGGTGATGGCCTCGGCGTAACAACGGGCCAGTCCGTCCAGCCCGGCGCCGTCGTTGAAGGCACCTGCGTTGAAGAAATACGGACTGTTTCGACCGGATTTCAGGGTGAAGCTGCCAAAGCGCAACGCCCGGTGCTCGAGTGCCAGGTCGAGAAATCGTTGGGTCCAGGGTGTCATGGTTGTCATTCTAGCGGTTTTTGCTGCCGGTCAAGAGCTGCCTGTACAGATGCCATAAACTGGCGGCAACGAGACCGCATTGGGAGCATTTGTGTGATGGCAAGTGTCGAGCAAGGCCGGGAAGCTGTCTTCCAGGCGCGTGGCCTGACCAAGGTCTATCACATGGGCGAGGTCGAGATTCACGCCCTGCGCGGCGTCGACCTGTCGCTGTATGCCGGCGAGCTGGTGGTCCTGCTCGGGGCCTCGGGTTCGGGCAAGTCCACCCTGCTCAACATCATGGGCGGGCTGGATGCGGCCACTGACGGCGAGCTGCGCTATCTCGACCAGGATCTCAGTCGCGCCACCGACCGTGATCTCACCCGCTTCCGGCGCGACCATGTCGGTTTCGTGTTCCAGTTCTACAACATGATTCCATCGCTGACCGCGCGCGAAAACGTCGCCATCGTCACCGAGATTGCGCGCGACCCGATGCGCCCGGAAGAAGCGCTGGAACTGGTCGGACTGGCCGACCGCATGAATCATTTCCCTTCCCAGCTTTCCGGCGGCGAGCAGCAGCGCGTGGCGATTGCCCGGGCGGTGGCCAAGCGCCCGGCGGTGCTGATGTGCGACGAGCCCACCGGCGCTCTGGATTCGAAGACCGGGGTGCGGGTGCTGCAGGTCATCGAGCACATCAACGAGGAGCTGGGCACCACCACGGCGGTGATCACCCACAACGAGGTCATCGGCGAGATGGCCGACCGCGTCATCCGGCTGAAGGACGGCCGCGTCGACGAAGAGCACCGCAACGAGCGCCGTGCCGACCCGGCGGACCTGAAATGGTAGCGCCGGCGTGATTCCCACCCTGCACCGCAAGCTGATCCGCGACCTCGGCGAGATGAAGGGCCAGATCGCGGCCATTGCGGTGGTCATGGCCGCCGGCGTGATGACCCTGGTGCTGGCGGTCACCTCGCTCGACAGCATTCGCCTGTCGAAAGACCGCTTCTACACCGACTACCAGTTCGCCGACCTGTTCGCCAGCCTGACCCGGGCACCCGATACCCTGGCCGAGCGCCTCGGCGAAATCGACGGCATCAACCTGGTCGAAACCCGGGTGGTCGCGCCGGTGCGACTGGAAGTGCCCGATTTTGCCGACCCGGTGCGTGGCCACGTGCTGTCCATTCCCGATGGCCGCCAGCCCCTGCTCAACCGCCTCTACCTGGCCGCCGGCAGCCTGCCCGAGTCCGGGCGCTCCGACCAGGTCGTGATCAGCCAGCCCTTTGCCGACGCGCACGATCTCGATGTCGGAGACGAGCTGCGCATCATCATTCGCGGTCGCTATGAGCGATTGCTCGTGAGCGGCGTGGCGCTATCGCCGGAGTTCGTCTACCAGGTCGCGCCCACCGATCTCCTGCCCGATTACGAGCGCTACGCGGTGATGTGGATGAACCGTCGTGCCCTGGCCAACGCCTTCGGCATGGACGGCGCCTTCAACAGCGTCGTGGCCAGTGTGCAGGCCGGTGCCGAGAAGCGTGACGTGATCGATCGCATGGACCGCCTGCTCGCGCCCTACGGCGGCATCGGCGCGCATGATCGCGAGGACGTCATGTCGCACCGCATCCTGATCGAGGAGATCGCGCAACTGGAGGTCATGACCATCGTCCTGCCCGGTGTCTTCATGGGCGTGTCGGCCTTCCTGCTCAGCGTGCTGATGGGCCGGATCGTCACCACCCAGCGCCAGCAGATCGCGGTGATCAAGGCCTTTGGCTATTCCGACGGTGACCTGGCGGTGCATTACGCCCTGCTCACCGGCATGATCGTTGCCGTCGGCGTGGCTTTGGGCCTGATCCTTGGCGCCTGGGCCGGCCAGGGCATGGCCGCACTCTACGCCGAGTATTTCCGTTTCCCCGAGACCATTACCCGCATGCAGGGCCGCGTGGTGGCGCTCGCCATTCTGGTGTCTGCCGCCGCGGCCGGCCTGGGTACCTTCCGCGCCGTTTACCAGGCTGTACGCCTGCCGCCGGCCGAAGCGATGCGCCCGCCCGCCCCGGCCGAGTTTCACCAGGGCTGGTTCGACCGCTCGGTGGCCGGTCGCTGGCTGGCCCAGACCACGCGCATGGTGCTGCGTAATGTCTCGCGGCATCCGGTCAAGGCCTCGCTGACCGTGGCTGGCATCGCCCTGTCCGGTGCGCTGCTGCTGCTCGGTCACTACCAGTTCGGTTCGGTCAAGCACCTGGTCGAGCTGCAGTACCGCGAGGTGATGAAGATGGACGTGCATGTCACCTTCGTCGAGCCGACCTCATCGGCCGTTCTCAACGAGATCCGGTCCCTGCCCGGCGTGCATTACGTCGAGGGGTACCGCAACGTGCCGGTGCGTCTGGCCAACGGGCACGTGAGCGAGCGCAGCGCCATCTCCGGCCTGCCGGCCCAGCCGCAACTGCGCGGCCTGATCGACAGCGAGTATCGCCCCATCAGCCTGCCGCCCGATGGCCTGTTCCTGACCCGCTACCTGGCCGAGGAGCTCGGCCTCGAGCTTGGAGATCGGGTCGAGGTGGAAGTGCTCGAAGGCCGGCGCCGGATGCTTGACCTGCCACTGGCCGGGGTTATCGACGAGCCGCTGGGTTTGAGCGGTTACATGCACATCGAAGCGCTCAACACACTGATGCGAGAAGGCCCGGCCGTCAGCGGCGCCTGGCTGCTGATCGATCGCGACCAGCGCCAGGCATTGTTCGATCGGCTCTGGGAAGCCTCGCGCGTGGCCGGCATCAGCCAGATCAGCGAGGCCGAGGACGGGTTGCGCGAGTACATGGAAGACACCGTGCTGGCGATGATGGCCATTTTGCTGCTGCTGGCCGGTTCGATCACCTTTGCCCTGGTCTACAACAATGCCCGCATCGCCTTTGCCGAACGCTCGCGCGAACTGGCCACGCTGCGCGTGCTCGGTTTCAGTCGCGGCCAGGTCGGCTGGGTATTGATCGGCGAGATTGTCCTGCTGACCTTTCTCGCCATTCCGCTGGCCTGGTTGCTCGGCACCGGTTTTGCCTGGCTGCTCAGCCTGGCCTTCCAGATGGACATGATGCGCGTTCCGTTCCATATCACCCACCAGTCCTATGCCTTCGCCGCGGCCGGCGTGATCGTGGCCTCGGCGTTGTCGGTGGTCCTGATCGTTCGGCGTCTGGCCACGCTGGACATGGTCTCTGCCCTGAAAAGTATCGAGTAGGTTTGCAATGAACATGAAAAAACGCTGGATTCTCATTCTCGTGGGACTGGCTGTCCTGGCGCTGCTGGTGCTGGCGCTGAGGCCCTCTCCCACGGTGGTCAATACCGCCGAAGTCGTTGCTGATCGTTTTGTCGAGGCCGTCGACGAGGAAGGCCGCACCCGCTTGCGCGATACCTACACGATCTCGGCACCGATTGCCGGATACCTGCAGCGGGTTCAGCCCGAGCCGGGCGACGAGGTCGAGCTGGGAGAGGTGATGTTTCGCATGGAGCCGCACCCGGCCCCGGCGCTGGACGCGCGCAGCCTGGAACAGGCGCGTGAGAACCTGGCCGCGGCCCGGGCTCGCCGGCAGAGTGCCGAGGCCAACCTGGAAACGGCCGTGGCAGACGCCGAGTTCGCTGCCAGCGAGTACGAGCGCTACCGCAAGCTGCACGAGCGGGGGCTGGTGTCCACCGCCGAGATGGAGCGGGCCCGATCCACCCGCGATCGTCAGCGCGCCGCGGCGCGGGCTGCAGAGCATGCCGTCGAGGTGGCCGGCTTCGAAATCGAAAGCGCACGCGCCCTGATCGACATTGCCAGTGGCGAGCGCCCGCCCGAGGACCAGCCGCAGCTGGAGGTGCGTTCCCCGGTCGGTGGCGTGGTGCTCAGACGCCATCGCTGCTGCGAGGGCGCGATCGCGGCGGGCGAGCCGGTGCTGGATGTCGGCAGCCTGGCCGACCTGGAAGTGCAGGTTGACCTGCTGTCGATGGCCGCCGTGCGGGTCCGTCCCGACATGCGTGTGGAGATGACCGGTTGGGGTGGTGATGAGCCATTGCAAGGAACCGTCAGGCGCGTCGAGCCGGCCGGGTTCACCCGCGTCTCGGCGCTGGGCGTCGATGAACAGCGCGTGCCGGTGATCGTCGATTTCGACGAGCCCGAACGGGCATTCGAGATGCTCGGCGTGGGCTACCGGGTCGAGGCCGAGTTCATCCTGTGGGAAGGCGAGGAGATTGTCCAGGTGCCGACCAGTGCCCTGTTCCGCCGCGATGGCGCATGGCACGTGTTCGTGGTCGACAACGGGCGGGCGCTCCTGCGCGCGGTCGAGGTGGGTCGACGCAGTGGCTTGACGGTGCAGGTTGTCGAAGGCCTGGAGCTCGGCGAAGCGGTCATTACCCACCCCGGCGAACAGATCGGCGACGGCGCGCGCGTCCGGGCCGCGCGCCGGTGAGACTCCGGCCCTGGACTGAACAAGCATCGATCGCGTTAATATAGGCCGCTGTTTTCAACCGGACCGTTCGTGACCCATGCGAGTGATCAGTCTCAACGCCAACGGCATCCGCGCCGCTGCACGCAAGGGATTCTTCGACTG
>SL_3KL_010_SEDDRAFT_10003592_pt1 | contig 14069 bp, 10 predicted proteins | sample SodLakKL_010_SED_2_FD_10381 | JGI IMG/M metagenome (IMG submission 10381)
TACGCCTCGCGCAAGATGGCGGTCACCTGCTCCTCGAGCTGGCGCGCGGTCTCTTCGGAGAAGTCCTTGCGGCGGCTGATCTCGCCGCCGAGGAAGACCGGCCCCGAGTCCGAGCCCCAGGCGACGTACTCCTCGCCGCCCATGCCCATGTCGAGCACCATCTGCTTGGCCATCTCAGTGGCTTGCTTGAGATCGTTGCTGGCCCCCGAGGAGATGGTGCCGGTGATGTGCTTCTCCGACACGCGGCCGCCGAACGCCACCACCAGCTGCGACCTGAAGCGGCTCTCGTTGAAGAACAACTCCTCGCGCGAGAGCGGTGCCATGAACCCCCCGGCGCCGCCGCGTGGGCTGATGGTCACCTTGCGGATCTCGCCCAACTCCGGCTGCGCGACGAAGGCGACAGCGTGCCCGGCCTCGTGGTACGCGAGCAGGCGCCGCTCCTCCTCGGTTGGCACGAGGCTCCCGCGGCGCAGGCCGAGGGTGATGCGGTCGAGTGCCTCGTTGAAGTCGTTCCAGGTGATCACGTGCTTGCTCGCGCGCGCTGCGATCAACGCAGCTTCGTTGGTCAGGTTCTCGAGGTCCGCGCCGGAGAACATCGGCGTCGATTCCGCCAGGCGGTGCAGATCGACCTCCTCGTCGATCGGCTTGTTGCGCACGTGTACCTTGAGGATCTCCTCGCGCTCGCGCATGGTCGGAAGGCCGATGGTGACCTGGCGGTCGAAGCGCCCGGGTCGCAAGAGGGCCGGGTCGAGGATGTCGGGCCGGTTGGTAGCCGCGATGATGATGACCGAGGTGTCCTTCTCGAAACCGTCCATCTCCGAGAGGATCTGGTTCAGGGTCTGCTCGCGCTCGTCGTGCCCGCCGCCGATCCCTGCGCCGCGGCGACGCCCGATGGAGTCGAGCTCGTCGATGAAGATGATGGCGGGGCTGGCTTTGCGCGCCTCTTCGAACAGGTTGCGCACCCGGCTGGCGCCCACGCCCACGAACATCTCCATGAACTCGGATGCCGACACCGTCAGGAACGGCACCCCGGCCTCACCCGACACCGCCCGCGCCAGGAGGGTCTTGCCCGTCCCTGGCGGCCCCACGAGCAGCACGCCCTTGGGGATCTCGGCGCCGATGCGCAGGTACTTCTGCGGGTGCTTGAGGAAATCGACGACTTCCTTCAGTTCCTGCTTCGCCTCGGCGTGGCCGGCGACGTCCGTAAAGGTGGTGTCGACCTTGTTCTCACGACCGAAGGTCTTGGCCTTCGATTGGCCGAACTGCATGACCTGATTGGGTCCCCCCTGCGCACGCATGAAGAAGAACCAGAAGATCGCGATCAGCAGGATGAACGGCAGGAACGAGATCACCAACCCGATCCACTGTGGCGGGTTGCGGATCGTCACGTCGGCGACGTTCTCCTCGATCCGCTGCATGAGCGAGTCGCTGACGATGGTGGTGACGCGGAAGTTGCGCACCGTCTGCGGCTCGCCGTCGATCATCACTTGCGATTCCGTACGGAGCTCGCCCTCGACGATGCCGTTGTTGCGCTCGATGGTCACGCGCGCCACGCGGCCCTCGTCGACCAGTTGGGTGAAGGTCGTGAAGTTGATCTCGCGCGGTGCACCCGGGCTGCTGAACTGGTTGAACACGAAGATGCCCAAGATGATGAGCATCACGATCAGCCAGGGGTTGAATGAACGTCTCACGCGGCCTCCTGGGACGCCGTGCGCGGCCGGTGGCGACGCGGCGCTCGGTTCGCTGCCGGGCACCGTGCGGGGCGACGACAACGTTAATCGCGTTAGCCTAGCACCCGTACCGATGAGCCGGCTGTAAGCAGCGGGACGCTTGGTCTGCTGACGCGCGTCGGGACGCTTGGTCTGCTGACGCGCGTCGGGCCGGTCGGCCGGACGACCTACTCGAAGCGGTAGTTCTTCGGCACGGCCGTCACGCCGCCAGGCACGACCGTCAGGCCGCGGGCCCGGTCCTGCTCCGGATCGACGCCGATGGTCGTGCCGGGCGGCACCACCACGTTCTTGTCGATGATGGCGTTGCGGATCACGCAGTGCCGGCCGACCTCGACGTTGTCGCACAGCACCGAGCGCTCCACGCTGGCGTAGGAGTGGATGTGCGCGCGACGGAACAGCACCGATTCGCGTACGGTGGCACCGGAGATGATCACGCCGCCGGCCACGATCGAGTTGAGCGCCTGCCCGCGCCTGTCGTCCTGGTCGTGCACCAGCTTGGCCGGCGGCGAGTACTCGGCCGAGGTGCGCAGCGGCCACTCCTCGTTGAAGAGGTCGAAGTCGGGTTGCAGCGCCACCAGATCCATGTTGGCCGCGTGGTACGAGTCGAGCGTCCCGACATCACGCCAGTAGGTGTTGGGCCCGCTCTGGCCGGGGATGGGATTACGCGCGAAGTCGTAGGCGTGCAGCGCGTAGCCGTCCTCGAGGGCCGTGGGCAACACGTTCTTGCCGAAGTCGTGCTCGGAGTCGCGACGCATGGCGTCCGTGCGCAGCATCTCGAGCAGCTTGGACTTCGTGAACACGTAGTTCCCCATCGACGCGAGACAGGTGTCGGGCCGGCCCGGGATCGGGTTGGGCGCCTCCGGCTTCTCCTGGAACTCGCTGATCCGCCAATCGTGATCCACCTGCAGCACGCCGAAGCGGCGGCCGTCCTCGACCGGCGTGGGGTAGGCCGCGATGGTGACGTCGGCCTGGTTGTCGAGGTGGTACTCGATCATGTGGGCGATGTCCATCTTGTAGATGTGGTCGCCGCTGAACACGACCACGAGATCGGCGCCGGCGCCCTCGATGAGGTGGATGTTCTGGTAGATCGCGTCGGCGGTCCCGCGGTACCACTCGGCACCCAGCTCCTCGTACAGGTACATCTGGGCTGGTGCCAGGGTGATGAAGTAGTCGGTGAGGAAGGTGCCGAAGCGCCAGTTGCGTTGGATGTGCTCGGTCAAGGACTGGGCTTTGAACTGCGTCAGCACGAAGATCCCGAAGATGCCGCTGTTGATCATGTTGTTGAGCGCGAAGTCGATGATGCGGTACTTGCTCCCGAACGGCACCGCGGGCTTGGTGCGTTGCCACGTGAGCGGGTGCAGGCGGCTGCCCTTCCCGCCCGCGAGGACCATGCCGACGGTCTTGACCGAGCGGATGGGCATGCTGAATCGACCTCCNGGGTCGGTGCGGTCTCGACGAGGCGTCCTGCGCGCTCGGGCCGCGAGCCGACGCGCCAGGGTACCTGGGCTCGTGTAGGAACCATGCTACCCCGACGTACGCGCTCGTGTGCGGACCGGACCGTGGCGCAGGTCGCGCCGAGACCTGGCGCTGAGGCCGTACGCTCGCGGAGCGATGGAGCATCTGCGCGAGTACCAGGACTACCTCTTGGCCTACCGGCTCCGGGCCGTCATCGGCGGTCAGGCCCGTCCGAGGGGCGCCCCGCTGGCGTTGGCCGCCTACGCCGCGCGCCGCCTGCGGCGCCAGACGCTCGCGCGCGAGGTGGCGACGAACGCCGACTACCGAGCCGCGCTCCGCGAGGTGGAACGCCTCAGCGATGAACTCAGTTTCGGGATGTGGCACGATCCGGTCGAGACGAACGCGCTGTTGCGCCAGGTGGTGGCCGTGGGCGGCTGTCCGGCGCTCGAGTCCGAGGCGGCCTTCGCCGAGGCGCTGCTCACGCCCGGCGAGCGGCGCCGTGCCGGTCCGGCTGCCACGGGCCGTTTGGCGCGCTACTACCTCGCCTTGGTGCGGTCCGCGGCGACCTACCTCGATGCCGACGTGTTCGACCGCGTGCGCGGCGCGCTCGACGCCGAGCGCGCTGACCTGCCGCTCGTGGTGGGGCAGGCCTCCGTCGCCGTCGACGATGCGTGACACCGCCACGTGCGCTAGCCTGATGCGCCATGATGCCGCGACCCTTGCTGCTCGACCTGCCGATCGACCGCCTGCCCGTACCCAACGGGCAGGGTGGTTACCGGCAGCGCCAACTGGCGCGCTGGCTGTACCAGCGCGGCGCGCGCCGGGCGGACGCCATGACCGATCTGCCGGCGGCCTGGCGCAGCGAGTTGGAGGAGCGCTGGCGCATCGACCCGTTCGTCCGCACCGAGCGCTTTCCCAGCGCGGACGGAAGCGTGCGTTACCTCTTCACCTTGGCCGATGCCCAACGCACCGAGGCCGTCTTCATGCCGTACCGCGACCGCAAGACCGTGTGCGTGTCCTCGATGGTGGGGTGTCCGGCCGGCTGCGCCTTCTGCGCCACCGGCGCGCTCGGTTTCGGCCGGAACCTCCGTCGCGGCGAGATCCTCGCGCAGCTGCTGGCGGTCGCCTGGCACGAGGGTTTCGCGCCCACCGAACTGCGCAACGTGGTGCTCATGGGGATGGGCGAAGCGCTCCTCAACTACGACGCGGCCGTGGGTGCGGTACGCACCATGGTCGACCCCGAGGGGCTCGGCATCTCGCCGCGGCGCGTGACGCTCTCGACCGTAGGGCTGCCCAACCGCATAAGGCGCTTGGCGCACGAGCGCCTACCGCTCGTGTTGGCGGTGAGCTTGCACGCCCCTGACGACGACACTCGCCGGCGCATCATCCCCACGGCCCACGCGCATCCGATCGCCGACATCGTCGCCTCGCTGCACGACTGGCAGGCCGCCGGTGGGCGCCGCGTGACCATCGAGTACACGATGCTCGATGGCGTCAACGACGCGCTCCGCCAGGCCGATGGGCTCGCGGCGTGCTTGGAGGGTCTGGTGGCGCACGTGAACCTCATCCCCTTCAACCCGTGGCGCGGTTCCGGCTTCCGCTCGTCGCCCGCTGCCCGCATCGATGCCTTCGCGCGCCGCTTGGAGCGCGCCAGCGTGCCCTGCTCCGTGCGTTTCTCACGCGGCCGGGATGCTGGCGGCGCCTGTGGGCAGCTGGCGCTGCAAGGGGCCGAGGGTCGTTCTGGTGAAGCCTCGGTGGCGTCGTGAGGGTGCGTGCTGGACGGCCGGTGCGGCTTTTCACAGGTAGCCCGTGCGCGCGTCGGGTACAGTGTCCACCACGAAGCATCGTCACGCACGCCGCGCGCTCGCGGTGCGCAGCGATTCGGAGGCAAGCATGACAACGTACAACGTGAAGCGATGCGTGCTGGCGCTCGCGCTTGCCCTCGCAGCGGCGTTCGCTGCCGTGGCGGCGGCGCAGACGTCGGTCGCCGATCTGCGCGCGGCCGTGCAGCAGAACCCGCAGGACGCCGAGATGTGGACGCGTCTGGGCAACGCCGCCTTCGAGGCGGATGATCCCGAGACGGCCAAGGACGCGTACCTCGAGGCCATCGCACTCGACTACCTGCTGGGCGACGCGCACTACGGCCTCGGCCTGGTCGAGTACGCCCGCGGCGACTACCAGGGTGCGCTCTTCGCCTTCACGGAGGTCACCCGCCTGTTCCCGGACCGTTTCGACGGGCACTACAACCGCGCTGTCACGCTAGCGACGCTGCGGCGCCCCGATGACGCGGCTGCCGCCTTCCGGGCCGCGCTGGCGGCGGCGGAGCCTGAGGCCACCGCCCTGGACCGCCTGAACGCCCACGTGGGCCTGGCGGGACAGCTGGTGCTCACCGGCGACTACGAGGCTGCGGCGGCCGCCTTCGGCGACGCGTTGCAGCTTCGCCCTGACGACACCGATCTGGCCTACAACCGAGGCGCTGCGCTGGTCTCGGCCGGCCGCGGGCTCGAGGCGTTGCCGGAGCTCACCGACGTCGAGTCGCGTACCGGCGACTACCGCTTCAGTGTCCTGATCGCCGAGGTCTACGTCGACCAGGGCCAGATCGACTTCGCCCTGCGGGCGCTCGAGCGCGCGGTGCGCAAGGCTGCCGATGCCAACGATCGCGGTGGCGAGGCCAGTTCGCTCGTGGCCTTGGGTGAGTTGCAGCGTGGTCTCGGGCGCGAGCGCGCCGCCGCGGAGTCGTTCGAGCGTGCCGCGCAGGTCGATCCGGCCTCCTGGGAGGCGCGCTACAACCTGGGCGTCAGCCTGCTGACTGCTGGGCAGACCCGGGCCGCGCTTGCGCCGTTGCAGGAGGGGGCACGTCTCCAGGACACCGGCATCGAATCGGAGTTGGCCTTGGCTGGTGCGTACGACCAGCTGGGTATGACGAGCGAGGCCATCGCCTCCGCGCAGCGCGTGCTCGAGCGCGCGCCGGGCGACACCGAGGCGCAGGCCCAGGCACGCTTCGTGATCGGCCGCGGGCTCTACCTGCAGGGCGACTACGAGGGTGCCGCCGATCAGTTCGCACGGGTCGTTCAGGTGCGTCCGGGCAGTGCCGCCGTCCAGCTCTGGGCCGGCCTGGCGCAGTACATGCAAGGCGATTTCGAGGGCGCGACGCTGTTCTACGAGCGCGCTGTCCAGCTCGATCCCAACTCGATCGAGGCGCGGGTGAACCTCGGCGCCGCCTACTTGGCCACGGCGCGCTACGGCGACGCCCAGAGCGTCTACCAGTTCCTCGTCCAACAGAACCCTCAGGACGCCGAGAGTCACTACCACCTGGGCTGGGCGCATTACGCGCAACAGCGTGACGAGGACGCCCGCATCGCGTGGTCGGCCGCCTGTCAGCTCGGCTACCAACCGGGTTGCACCGCACCGCGTCGATGATGGACGCGCTAGCATAGGGCCATGGACTGGCTGCGTCGCAACTGGCCCGATCTCGCCATCGGCATCGCGCTCGTCGCGGTCATCGCGGGCATCGTCGCGACGCTGCTCACGGGCGGTTCCTTCTTCCCGCTCGGCCCGAGTCAGCCGGCCACCACGCCGGCGACCCCACCGGCGGTCACCGCGCCTGAACCGGCGCCCGAGGTGTCGCCGGACCCGTCTGCCGTGACGCCCGAGGTGTCGCCGGACCCGTCTGCCGTGACGCCCGAGGTGTCGCCGGACCCGTCTGCCGTGACGCCCGAGGTGTCGCCGGACCCGTCTGCCGACGCGCCACCCGATATCGTTGACGCGCCAGACGTCGTCGACGAGCCGACCGTGGCCGATCCGCCGGTCCCGCCGGTCCCGCCGGTCCAGCCCGGCGTGGCACTGCTCGCGCCCGACGGAACGCCGGCCGACGAGCCCGACCCGGCGCCTGCGCCGCCGGTCGCCACGACACCGCCTGCAGCGCCCGAGCCGGCGCCCGAGCCGGCGCCCGAGCCGGCGCCCGAGCCGGCCCCGAGCGTGGCGACGCCGAGCCCGGCGCCCGCGGCGCCCAGCCCGGCCGCGCCGATGCCGGCCGCCGCGCCCGATCCTGAGGCGCCGTTCCGGGTCTCGGTAGGCGCCTTCGCCGACCCGGACAACGCCGCACGCCAAGCCGAGACCTTCCGGACTGCCGGTTACCCTGTCTTCACCGGCACCCAGGGNAACCTCACCATCGTGCTCGTGGGGCCGTACCCGACCGAAGCCGACGCTGCCGCCGTTGCGGCGCGAATCCGCGCCGGCGGGTTCGGCATCGACCCGGTCATCTACCGTTTCGAGCCCGATGTGGCAGCCCCGGCGGCCCCAGCGGCGCCAGCGCCAGCGCCGGCAGCCCCGGCGCCACCAGCGCCGAGCGTGGAGCCGGCCCCGACGCCAACCGCCGATCCGGCGCCAGCTGCACGCTACCTGCAGGTGGGCGCCTTCGCCAGCCCCGAGAGCGCGCAACCGCTCCGCGACAGGCTCGCCAGCCTCGGTTACGCCACCAGCGAGGTGCGGGAGGACGGCATGCTCAAGCTGCTGGTTGGTCCTTTCGACGAAGCCGGACGCAGTGAGGCGCGTCAGCGGCTCGCCGCCCAAGGCATCGAGAGCTTCGTGCGCTGATGCCGCCGCTCATCCCACCGGCCACCGTCGGTCGGCTGGTCACCTACCTGCGTGTCCTCACCGACCTCGCGGCCGCCGGCGTGGAACGGATCTCCTCCGACGAGCTCGGCGAGCGTGCCGGCACGAGCGCCTTCCAGGTCCGCAAGGACCTCGCCACCTGCGGTCGCTTCGGGACCCGTGGTTCGGGGTACGCCGTCGCCACGTTGGAGCGCGAGCTGCGGCGGGTGCTGGGGTTGACGCGGGTGTGGTCGGTTGCGATCGTCGGCATGGGCCGACTCGGTCAGGCGCTGGCGGACTACCCGAACTTCGCGGAGTACGATTTCGCCCTGCGCGGTGCGTTCGACGTCGATCCCGCCAAGGTGGGCCTGGCTGCCGGACCGCTCGTGGTGCGGCACCTGAGCGAGTTGCCGGCCGCTGTCCGCGACGATGGCATCTCGATGGCCTTCCTGACCGTGCCTGCCCCGGCAGCGCAGGTCGCAGCGGACGTGCTGGTGGCGGCGGGCGTGCGCGGCATCCTGAACTTCGCTCCCACCGTGATCCACGTGCCTGACGGCGTCCACGTCGAGGGCGTGGACTTCTTGGGAGGCCTGCAGCGCCTCGCCTTCGCGCTCGGCGGCCACACCGCTGCGACGATCGATCTGGGCGTGTGAGGACCGTGCTTGGCGAGGCGCGGCGGAGGACGCCGTCGCGTTATGGTGCCGCGTCATGGTGCCGTTGATCGCCGAACAACTGGCTGCCTTCGAGCGACGCATNGAGGCCGAACTCCGCTCCGATGTCGCGTTCATCCAGGCGATCGGCAGCGATCTCGTCGGTGCCGGCGGCAAGCGCCTGCGACCCAGCCTGGCCTTCCTAGCTGGTGCCCTGCTCGAGGCCGAGGCCGAGAGCACGATGCGGGTCGCCTTGGCGGTCGAGCTCCTGCACTCCGCCTCGCTGCTCCACGACGACCTCATCGATGACGCCGACACGCGCCGCGGTACCGCTGCGGCGTTCCGTCGCTACGGTAACGTGGTCAGCGTCATGTCGGGCGATTACATGCTGGCGCGGGTGCTTGGCATCCTGGCCAAGACCGGATCCAGTGCCTTCACCGCGCTCATGTCCGACACGGCTGCCCGGATCTGCGAGGGCGAGGTGCTGCAGTTCCAGATGGCCACGTTGGAGACGTGGGACCGACCGACCTACCAGGTCGTGATCGAAGGCAAGACCGCGGTGCTGGTGGCGGCGGCGGTCGAGGGCGTGGCGGTCGTGTCGGACGCCTCCGACGCCACCCGTGAGGCGCTGCGTGCGTACGGCATGGCCTTCGGACGCGCCTTCCAGCTTCGTGACGATTTCCTCGACCTGCTCGGCGATCCGGCCACGCTCGGCAAGCCCGTGGGGGGCGACCTGCGCGAGGGCAAGGTCACGCTGCCGGTCTTGGGGCTCATCGAGGACGGCAACGCCGAGGCGTTGGCGATCGTGCGGCGCCACGCCGGCGATCCGGGTGACGTGGAGCGCTTGATCGAACTGGTTCGCCAGCATGGCGGTGACCGCCGCACCCAGAGCGCCATCGCCGGCGAGGTGGAGGCCGCGACGGCGGCGCTCGCGAGCCTGCCGCCCTGCCCGGCGCGGGAAGCGCTGATGGCGTTGCCGCGGGCCGAACTCGATCGCGTTGCCTGATCCCGATGGCGTTGCCTGATCCCGATGGCGTTGCCTGATCCCGATCGCGTTGCCTGATCCCGATCGCGTCGTTCGCTCTCGATCGTGTCGTCCGCGTTGCGGGCGCCAGCGTTCAGTGCGCCTCGTCGCTGCGGTATCGCACGCGCCAACCGTGCCAGGCGTCGAAGACCAGCAGGAAGCCGCCCTGCACGACGACGCCGAGACCGTGGCCGAGGCCCTCCGGCGTTCGCCACAGCGTCAGCAGCGCTAGGCCGACCGCCACGTACACCACGTCCAGTCCGGCGTTGAGGCGGAGCAGGCGCCGCAGTCGCCGGCCGAAGGCGCGTGTGGCAGCGACGTCCTGCGGTTCGCCCGCGGCGCGCCGGCGACGTAGATCGCGCGCCCCTATCGACGCGATGACGCCATCGATCGCACCCCATATCAGGCACTGCAGGCCGAAGGCGAACGCGACCGGCGCGAGCGTTCCGAACGCGCGTTCCGGCGTCAGCAGGAGCGCGGCGCCGACCAGCACGCTTGCCAGGGCCCACCAGCCCAGCTGCGCGCTGACCCGGGCAGCATGACGCCACGGGTCGAGGGCGCCGGCGGCCGCGACGACGCCAAAGGCTGGCGCGGGCCGGTTTTCTCGTCCGGCGTTCACGGCTCCGGCGGGTCCGCGGCCCCCTCGCGGTCGTCGCCTGTGGACCCGGGACCGCTCGCCTCGGAACGGACCCAGTCGAGGTACCCCTCGAGCCCGCCCAGCGCCGCATAGGCCACCACGCATGGCACCTCGTAGGGGTGCAGGGTCTGGACCGCGGCGGTGAGCGCAGGCAATGTGCTCGCGCGCGTCTTCGCCACCGCCAGCACCTCGGGATCCGCCTGGACGGCGCCTTGCCAGCGGTAGAAGGAGCGAGCACCCGGTACGACGTTGACGCACGCCGCCAAACGGCGGTCGACCAACGCACGAGCGACGCGCTCGGCAGAGGCTTCGTCGGGGAAGGTCAGGTACACGGCCACCACGTCGTCGTCCATGCGCGAGTCTACGTGAGCGGGGGGTCACGTCCAGGTCGGGCTACACTGAACGGCAGATGAGCAGCGTCGATCGTGAGCAGGTCTTCCACTTCTTCCAGCAGCACCCCGAGCGCCCGTGGCACGTGCAAGACGTGCAGAAGCGTCTGGAGGTAGAGGACCGCGCAGCCTTGCATCAGGTGCTCGCCGATCTGGCGGACGAAGGCCGCCTGGTGCGCACGCGCAGGCGCACGTACGGCCTGCCCGAGGAGATGAACCTGGTTCGCGGCCGGCTGCAGGTGACGGCCGGCGGGTACGGCTTCGTGCTCAGCGAGCGCAGCGACGTGAAGGACCTGTTCGTGCCGGCCGAGCGGCTGGCCGGCGCCTGGGACGGCGACACCGTGCTCGCCCGACCGATGCCGCTCCGGAGCGACAACGGCCGCCCTTCGGGTGAGGTGGTGCGCATCCTCGAGCGCGGCCACGCCCGCGTGGTGGGCACGCTCGAGTACGCGCAGGGGTACGCCATCTTGCGGCCCGACTCGGTGCGCTTGCGCGAGCGCATCCTGCTGTTGCCCGATTCGGTGGGGACGCTCGACGCGGGTGTCCGCATCGTCGGCAGCATGGTCTGGCCCGAGGCCTCGGGTGAGCGCGAGCCCTTCGCCGAGGTGACCGAGGTCCTCGGTGACGCCGACGACCCGGCGGTCGAGACCCGCGCGGTCATCGTCAAGTACAGCCTCAAGGACGCCTTCGATCCCGACACCCTGGCCGAGGCCGCGGCGGTGCCGCCGAACGTGGACGGCGAGATGCTGGCGGGTCGAACCGACGTCCGCGCGGTCCCCACCTTCACCATCGACGGCAGCGACGCCAAGGACTTCGACGATGCGCTCTCGGTGGAGCGGCTTGGGGGGCGCGGCAAGGCGCAGCACGTGCGCGTGGGCGTGCACATCGCCGACGTGAGCTACTACGTGGCCGAGGGCACCAGCCTCGATCGCGAGGCGCTCGAGCGCGCCACCAGCGTCTACCTGCCCGGCAAGGTGCTGCCGATGTTGCCGGAGGAGCTCTCCAACGGCATCTGCTCACTGGTCGAGGGCGAGGCCCGCTTGGCGCTGTCGTGCTTCGTCGAGTTGACCCGCGAGGGCGAGGTCACGAAGGTCGCGTTCAAGGAGACCGTCATCCAGTCCGACGCGCGGCTCACCTACGACGACGTCCAGACCTTCGCCGAGGGCGGTCGCATGCCGGTGGGCAAGCGCAAGCTCGAGCGTGACGTCAAGCTGCTGCTCGATCTCAGCCAGACGCTGCGGTCGCAGCGGCTCGGGGCCGGCGCGCTCGACTTCGACTTCACCGAAGCCAAGGTCGACGTCGACGAGCGTGGCGACCTGCACCTGACACCCGTGTCGAGCAACGCCGCTCGGCAGCTGGTGGAGGAGATGATGCTGCTGGCCAACCGGTTGGTGGCCCAGGAGATGCGCAAGCGCGACCTGCCGACGCTCTATCGCGTGCACGAGGAACCCGGCACCGAGAAGATCCAGATCCTGCAGAAAGCGTTGCAGCGGCTCGGCTACCAGATCGACCTAACTGACCCGCGACCGCACGACCTGCAGGCGGTGCTGCGCCAAGCCGCCGGCAAGCCCGAGGCGCAGCTCGTGAACACGCTCTTGCTGCGCAGCTTGAAGCAGGCCCGCTACTCCAGCGAGAGCCTTGGCCACTACGGTTTGGCGTTCGAGCACTACCTCCACTTCACCAGCCCCATCCGGCGCTACCCGGATCTGGTGGTGCACCGTGTGCTGCGGGCCATGCTCCAGCACCGGCTGGCGCCCACCCTCAAGCAGCGCCTGCGCCACGACTTCCCCAGCCTGGCGGAGCACGTGAGCACGCGCGAGCGGGTGGCCGAGGAGGCCGAGCGCGACCTCACGAAGTACTTCCATGCCGTCTGGGCGCGCGACCACGTCGGTGAAGCCTTCAGCGCCACGGTGTCGGGCGTCACCAACTTCGGCGTGTTCCTGGCGCTCCCGAACGGCGTCGAGGGTCTGATGCACGTCTCCAACCTCGACGACGACTACTACCTCTTCCTGGAGGACCAGCTCATGCTGATGGGCAAGCACACCCGTGCCCGCTACCGCATGGGCGACCGGGTGGAGGTGAAGATCCTCGCCAGCACCCCGGTCAACCGGCAGATCGACCTGCTCCCGGCCCACCTGGAGTTGCCCGAGCCCGATGCCGAGGACGCTGCTGACGAGGTCGACGCGACGCGCGGTGAAGAGCCGTCGGTAGGGGCCAAACGCAAGCATGCCGCCAAGGGTGCGGCCGGCCGGTCGTCGCGTCGGTCCGCGGCAGGTGCACGGGGCAGCGCTCCCACGCCCAGCAGCCTCAAGAGCCCTGTGCGGGCCTCGGCGTCGTCGAAGACGGCATTCCAAGGCCCCGAGGCCGAGCCGGAGAAGGCCGAGACGCGGCGGACGGCCTCGAAGCGCTCGAAGCGAGCCGCAACGAAGGAGGCGCCGGCGGCGACCAAGAAGGGTGCCAAGAGCCGCATCGCGACGCCTGACCCGGCCACGGCGGCCGTACCGACGACGAAGACCCGGGCGCCGGCAGCGACCCTGCCGACGCGCGCTGCGGAGCGGGCTGGTGGACAGAAGCGCCGCCGGCGCAAGCTTGTGTTCGGGTGAGGGCGGAGCGATGGTCGCGTCGACACCCCTCCAGCTTCGTTCTGCTACGATGGCGCGAATGTTGTCAGCGCTTACGGTCGCGGTACAGCATCTGGTACCCGGCGCTCAGCGCCCGCCGACCGTGAGGGCGAACCGTGCGACCAGGGAGCGAGGGACATGATGGCCCAGGAGTTCCGGTACCCACTCACGCGCATATGCTTGCGAAGCGGCACCCTGACGCTCCCGATGGCGTTGCTGGAGGTCTTCCAGGAAGACGGCGACGTGAGCGTTCATGACACCGTCCGTGGGACCGAGCTGGTGGTCCGGGTCGATGGTCGCGAGGTGGGCGGGCTCGAGAGCTACCTCGAAGCACATGCGCTCGAGGTGAACGACGCGATCGTGGTCAAGGTCCTCGACGACGGCGGTATCGGCTTCACCGCCGAGAAGCGCGCGCGGAGGCCGGACTACCGGCGCCCGGAGGTGCTCGGGCGTCTGCTCGACGATGTGATCGAAGCCGGCGTTCCCATGACCGAGGGGGAGATCCGTGCGCTGCATCCCGACCTCCCGAGCGGCTTCCCGCTGCGCGAAGCGTTGGAGGGTGAATCGCGCTTGACGCTGCATCAGGGCCGTTGGCGTTCGACCCTGGCGCTAGAGGAGGAGCAGCGGGCCGCCGAGCGGCTCGCCGAGCAGCGCCGTGCCGAAGCGGAGCGGCGCGCCGAGGCGGCGGTCAAGGCGGCCGAGGAGCGCGAGGCGGTACGGCGAGAGAGCGAACGCCGCGCAGCCGAGGAGCGCGAGGCCGAGCGGCGCGCCGCGGAACGGCACGAAGCTGAGCGGCGACGCGAGGCCGCTCGGGCGTCGCAGCGCGAAGCTGCGGAACGCCAGGCCAGTGAGCGCGCGTCTGCCAAGCGTGACGCAGCCGAACGGACGGCTGCGCAGGGGAGCCAGCAGGAGCGGAGCGAGCAGGGACGTAGGGAGCCGATGGCAGCCGCTGCAGCTGATGCGGCGGCGG
>SL_3KL_010_SEDDRAFT_10003593_pt1 | contig 14059 bp, 14 predicted proteins | sample SodLakKL_010_SED_2_FD_10381 | JGI IMG/M metagenome (IMG submission 10381)
CAGCCTCCAAAGGAAAAGAAGACAAAATGGTGGCAAGAGAAATTAGGGATTAGCTACCTTTGATAGAATTAATAAAAAATAACCAACCTTCTTTGCTGTCAATTAGCAAAATAAATTTCCAAAAATTTTCAAATTAATTGGGAAGTGAATTTGGCGATTTGTTTAAGAGTTTGCAAAATAAAAGGGATAAAAATTAGGAGATTTGCACAATGTCACGGAAAAAGGTAATGAAGTTGGGCAGCTATTCAGCCGCCCAACCAATCATTCAGTATCAATATCTTCAATAGCCTTTTTCACCACATCAGGACAAATATTCTCAACTTGAAGTTGTGCTCCATAAAGCATAGAAGTAACTGCAATGTTGTTAATCACCCGCGGCCACCCCCTGGAGCGGGAAGAAATAGCTTCAATGGCTGCTTCAGAAAAAATTGTATGTTTAGCTCCGGCAATTTCCAGGTGATGGTTAATATACCTTTTAACTTCATCCTGGTTTAATGGCTCCATTTTGTAACGCATCAACACCCTTTGATTCAGGGACTGGTTCTGATTTAGGGTCAGAGAAGAAAGCAAATGAGGCATTCCAGCCAGGATCAGCACAAAAGGGTTAACCGAGTCCATTTTGAAGTTAAAAATAATACTCAGATCGGCAAGGAATTTGGGGGAAGCCATATGCATCTCGTCAAGAATAAAAACCGGTGTGATCCGTTTCTCCTTGAAGAGAGTGTAAACACCTTCCTGGATTTGATGAAAGAGATCAACTTTCCGGAAACGTGGTTCTAACCCCAAACCCTTTACCAGGCCTCGATAGAAATCCATAACAGTACCTGTAGAAAGTGGGAAATAGACAACTTTGAACAGAGCAGCGTTAAGGTTTCCAGCAAAACACCTTAGTGCGGAGGTTTTTCCCGCCCCCGTTTCCCCGGTTAAAACTCCAATTCCTCTTACTTTTTTCAGATAATGCAACCTGGCTAAAGCTTCTGAGAAACTCTGTGTATTAAAAAAATCAGCTTCCTTTAACTCCTTGGAAAAAGGTTCACGGGCCAGGGAATAAAATTCTTTAAACATTTTCTTCCCCTCCGCTCTTTAACTGATCTGATTGAATTTTCCTGTTCGAATTTTCTTTTTCTCTTTCTTCCAGAGAAGAAAAGGAAATGGGTGAAGTTCTTTTCACCCGGGCATTATCACTGAAATTAACGGGTTTAGCCCGGGCAATGTTCTGGCCGTGGCTGAACACATAAACATTTTTCAAATCCCTGGGGTCATACCGCAGCTCAACTTTCTGGCCGATAAACTGGGGAGAAATTTCATAAAGTTTTTTGTTGATAGAAATAGTGCCGTCAGAGGTAACCTTGCGATTAATGCGGTGAAAAAATATTTCCTCCAGTTTTTGCGGGTCATTAACCGGCCTGATCTTGCTGGTTTGTGAAAGGAATTTGTCCAGGGGAGTCATCTCCAGGGCGGAATGGATCTTTCTGTGGTAATCTTCTTCCAGCCATCGCCAGAAAGCCTGATTGAGTTCTTCGACAGAAGAAAATGGTTGATCTTTGAAGAGAGGGTAAAAGCGTTTTCTTACCGTGCCAAAAAACCTCTCGATCTTGCCCTTGCTGGCTGCATCATAGGGAGGTGTGTAAGTAAGGGTAATTCCCAGGGAAGCACAGATGATATTAAAAATATCTGAACGGAAGACCTTACCATTGTCAACATATACCAGGCGAGGGATCCCCCTCCTTAAAAGTGCCTGTTTGAAGGTTTCTTTTAGGGGTTCAATATTCTGCTCTACTGAAAACATGGCAAAAGGTATCAGGCGGGAACAATCATCGATAAAAGCAAAAAGGTAAGTGGGTATTTTCTTTTTGGGTGTCTTCAAATATGGCCCATGAGAAATATCACCCTGCCAGAGAATATTAACTGTATCATAAGCGAATCTTTTCCGCTCGGGGTTTTTAGAAATTCGCTCGCTGGCCAGGTTGTTTCTATGGAGGTAACGATTGAGGGTGGAATATGAAACCTGGTTGGGCAGGAAAATCCCTTTCTTGACCAGGTGTTCATAAAAAAGTTTAACCGGCATATCCATTTGTTCTGTTCTGGCCTGTAAAATCTTTTCTTTTAGTTCTCCCCTGATAGCCCTGGTATCTCCTTTATCATTTCGAACTTTGGGTTTAAGGGCATCAAAACCGCCCCGCTTGTAAAGGCGCAGCCAGTTGGTTATGGTTTTAGCAGTAAATTCTCTGGCTCCGTAATAGGGTGTATCATGAACTCGGTTAGAAACCTCAGCAAGGTATTCCTTTTGATCCAAAATCTGTCCGTTAATTAAAGGCACAATTAAACCATAACGAAATAAAGCAACCTGTTCTCGCATTTTCTCGTCCATTTTTTTACCTCCATCTTTTGTGTTTTGGATGGAGATAACCGGTTATCTCTGCTTAAAGGCAGTTTATTTCATTCAAGTAGTAAAAACAAGGAAAATATTCTGTGGGTTGAAAAATGCTTCCCTTTGGCCGGTGGTTATGGTAGAATTAAATAGCCATAAATGCTGTGCCGAATTTTCCCTGGAACCTACCGGTTATCTCAAGGATAATTTCGACCAGCTTTATGGCTTTTTCTATTGTTTTATCCGGAAACTTTAGGTGAGGATCTTGATCGCGGAAAAACATCTGCAGGCGGTTAATGTTTTTAAGGAAACGGTTTTTATAGAAATAACGGAGTTGGCGGTAAGCAAGGTTCTTCTTCTCAATAAAAATGTCCTGGAGCAAAAGCATTATGTAATCCAGAGTGTATTGAAACCTGGGGTGGAGAAAAGAGGGTAAAACAGAGAAAGTCTTTTTGCAGCAGGTGCAGTAGTACCTCTGGATGAAAACAATGGAATTGGTTTTTCCTTTAACTGCATTACGTTCATAAAAACCATGGCCTAAAAGAGGTTTTTGAGCAAAACAGCTGGGGCAGGAAGAAAATTGGGGGAATTGATTTCCTTTACCAAGTTTGAGGTATTGTTTGAGCGTTATTCCAAAATCGTGGATTAACTGCATTTAATCACCGTCCTAAATAATTTGATGAAATTATATCACATTATTTGGACAGCTATCCTAATCCAAGGAAATTTATTTTGCTCTTAACACCTTTCTGCCCGCCCGAAAAAATTGCTATTCAACAGTTAACTTCCGAAAAGCGGCCATTTTTCTCGATAGTGTGGGTGAAAACAAAAAGACCTTTCAGCTTTGTGTTTTTTCACAAAGGTGGAGGTCTTTTTTTGACGAATACTTTAAAGGGCAGAAGAGTAAATTGCAAAAAAACAATGTAAAATGGCGAAAAACATATTATAGGAAATTTTTTGAAAATTGCGTAAAATACGGAAATTCAAGAGAAGTTTAAATCATTTGTGAAAAAACAAAGACAGATGGTTTTTATTGTGTGGATCATACCGATTTTTCCAATCGCAAAATTAGTTTTTAATAAAAGGGGGTGATTTTAGAATTTAATAACTTTTCTGCTGGTCAATTAGTCGAGAAAAATCATAAAGGGGGATAATCAGTGGGTACCATGAGAAAAAAGGTGGCGTTGGTGTTTTTTCTTAGTGTTTTTTTGATAGGGGGTTATGCTCTATCAGCTGGTGCTGAAAATGTTTTTGTCATGAGCCATACTCAAGAATTTGGGACAGTTGATCCTGCCAGGGGAACCGATTACACCGAAGCTTATGCAATGCTGAATCTTTATGATCCACTTGTTTTTCCAGGTCCAGATGGTGAAATTATCACCAAGCTGGCTTATGATTGGGAAATCTCTGATGATGGTTTGACTTATACTTTTTACATCCGCGATTATGTGCAATTTCACGATGGAAGTAAATTAACCGCGGAAGACGTTAAGTTCTCAATGGATAGAATGCTTGCTCTGGGTGATGGTTATTCCTGGTTATGGATGGATTTTATTGATGAAGTGGTGATAGAAGATACCTACGTAGTTTCTTTTCATTTGAAAGAACCATTTGCACCTTTTCTTGCAACTTTACCTTGGTTCTTTGTGGTTAACAAAGAATTGGTTCTGGAAAATGCAAGAGAAGGGGATTATGGAGAATACGGGGATTATGGTACAGGTTGGTTGTCAGAAACAACCAACGAAGATGCTGGATCAGGACCATATACCCTCCGATCTTGGGACCGTGGTAGAGAGATCGTGTTCAATAGGTTCCCCGATTACTGGGAGGGGTGGCCCCAAGGGGATAAGCATCTGGATCGAGTTCACAGTATTTACCTCCCTGAAACAGCGACAGTAAAAACCATGCTCCGCCGTGATGAATTACAGCTAGTAGAGCACTGGAGAACTTTTCCCGATTATGAAGATATGGAGGGGTATGAAGGAGTTGAAGTTCTTTCCTTTCACTCTACAGAACAGCTATCCTTTAAAATTAATACCCAAAGAGGGCCAACCGATTGTCTCCATTTCCGAAGAGCTCTTGCCTGGGCTTTTGACTATGAAACGGTAAACAATGATATGGAGCCCGGATCTTTAACTGCCCGGGGGCCGATTCCCGAGACAATTCCCGGGCACAACTCGAATGTATTTCAGTTTGAGTTTGATCTGGATAAAGCCAGGGCAGAATTAGAACAGAGCAAATATTATCCTGACTTTCCCACAATCTATTTAGTTACACCCAGCGGGTTAGAAAACAGAAGATGGATGTCAGTTCGCTTAAAAGAAACACTGGAGCAAATAGGTATAAACCTTGAAATTCATGTTGAACCCTGGGGAAGAATGACTGATTTGGCATCAACAAAAGAAACCACGCCAAACATTATGGTAATATCGGTTGCTGCAAATTACCCTGATCCAGATTCATTCCTTTACGCTATGTACCATTCCAGGGCTGCTGGGACCTGGATGTCTACAGAATGGCTTCAAAATCCGGAAGTTGACCGGTTAATTAACCAATCCCGGGCAACAATAGAAGAAGACGAACGTGAAGAAATTCTCTTTTCTCTGCAGGAGAAAATTGTTGACCTATGTCCAGATATATTTGTCCACGTAATGCCTCTGAGAGTAGCAGTTAAAGATTATGTTAGAGGGTTTACTGTCCGGCCAGTTATGAGTTTTTACTACTATTTCCATGACTGGTGGTATGATAAATAAGGCATTGATTTGTCCGGGGAGAGGATATGTTCTCTCCCCGGACAAAAAAGGGGAGAGAACATGTCCTTTTCACATTTTTTTTTAAAAAGAATGTTCCATTCATTTTTGGTTCTTATTGGGCTGTCACTTCTTATCTTTTTTATTGCAAGGATGCTTCCAGGGGATCCAGCCAGGCTTGCTCTAGGGCCTTTTGCTGCCGAAGAACAGGTCCAGAGACTACAGGAACAAATGGGTATGCACAAGCCTTTACATGTTCAGTACATTAGTTATGTTACTGGTGCGATCCAAGGGGATTTAGGTTTATCCTTTCAAACCAGGAGGAATGTTGCTTTAGATATCGCCCATTATTTACCAGCCACACTAGAACTGGTAGCGGTTGCAAGTTTTTGGGTTCTGATTTTTGGGATCCCGTTGGGCATGCTTGCAGCTCGTTATAAAGATGGGTTTATTGATAACGGGGTAAGAATAATATCTTTTGTGGGGGTTGCAATTCCACCTTTTGTAGCTGGTTTGGCTTTACAGCTCATTTTTTCCTATTTGTTGGGTATTTTTCCTACAACTGGGCGCTTGGGTATAGCTGTCCAACCCCCGACTTACTATTCGGGGTTAATCCTTTTGGATAGCATTTTAGATGGAAATTATTCTGCTTTTGTTAGTGGGTTAAGACACATTATTCTTCCTTCTTTTGCCGTAGCTTTAACTGGAATTGGGCAAGTGGCTAGATTAACTAGGGCTTCAGCAAGTGATATAATTAACCAGGATTATATTGAAACAGCAAGGGGTTTTGGGATTCCAGACCGGCGAGTTTTATATAAATATGTTTTTAAACCTTCATCCATACCTCCCATAACGATTTTAGGACTGACTTTTGCTTCTGAACTAAGTAACGCATTTTTGGTAGAAACCGTTTTTGCCTGGCCTGGTCTCGCTGCTTATGGAATCAGGGCCATTTTGCGAAAAGATTTTAATTCTGTAATGGGGGTTGTTTTAATTATCGGATTAGCATTTTTGATTGTTAATATAGTTGTGGATATTATTGCTGGGTACCTTGATCCAAGGATAAGACTTACGGAGGAGGAGGGTAGTGATGCAAAATAAATTTAGACAATGGAAAGAAACAAATTGGGTTATGATTAAAGATAGTTGGGGCCGGGCCTGGTACCGGTTTAAACAGAACCCCATTTCCATTATTGGTGCAATCATGGTCCTGTTTTTTTTAATAATGGCAATTTTTGCACCCCTATTAACTCCTTATCCACATCATTGGGGAGCTTTTACGAATATGCGTAATGCCTTTCAACCCCCCAGCAGTGAACATTGGTTCGGGACTAACACCTTGGGGGGGGATGTTTTTACCCGAATTGCCTTTGGTTCAAGGATCTCCTTTTTGCTGGCAGTAGTTGTTTTGGGAATTGGTATGCCAGTTGGAATAATATTAGGTTTGATTTCTGGTTATGTAGGAGGAAAAACTGAAATAATAATAATGCGTATAACGGATATCTTCTTGGCAATTCCTGCCCTTGTAATGGCCCTAGCCATTACTGCGGCCTTCACACCCACTATTGAAAGAGCCATGCTTGCTGTCGCTGCCGTTTGGTGGACTTGGCCATGTAGGCTTGTAAATAGCATAGTTCGATCAGTAAAAACCGAAACCTTTGTTCAATCCAGTAAACTTCTGGGAGCAAGCCATCTTCGAATTATGTTCAAAGATATTCTTCCCAATTGTGCTTCTCCCATTATTGTAAAGATAACTTTAGATGCAGGTTTTGTGATCCTTATTGGAGCGGGTTTAAGTTTTCTGGGTTTAGGAGCTCAGCCTCCCGCAGAAGACCTGGGAACTATGATTGCAACTGGCTCAAAATATTTGCCCGAAAGATGGTGGATGACTGTTTTTCCGAGCGGCTGGTTGTTTTTTATTATTTTAGGATTTAACCTTTTGGGTGATGGATTGCGGGATGCCCTGGCAGTTGAAGAGGGTGTTTAAGTGGAAAATAATATCATTTTAGACATAAAAAATTTAAGGTTAAATTTTAAAGGCTATGAAGGAATAGCAAGGGTTTTGGATGGTATTTATATCCAGGGACATAAAGGGGAACGGGTTGGGCTGGTTGGTGAAACGGGCTGTGGAAAAACAGTTACCATGAAATCTATTTTGGGACTTATAAAATCTCCCCCTGCCATTTATGAAACAGGGGAGATAGTGGTAAATGGAAAAGACATTCTAAAAATTTCCAAGAAAGAATTGATGAAGTTAAAGGGAAATGAAATCTCCATGATTTTTCAGGACCCCTTAAATAGCCTGAACCCGGTTTTTACAATTGGGCAGCAGCTTTTTGACATTATCAGATACGGCAATAAAGAAGAATTAACAAAAAAAGAGATTCGGAATAAGGCAAATAATATTCTTAAGTTAGTCCGTTTGCCTGACGCAGAAAGAATTTTAAAAAGTTACCCAATGCAATTAAGTGGGGGAATGAGACAAAGGGTATTAATTGCGATGGCTTTAGTTAATGAACCTGAATTGCTTATTGCTGATGAACCTGGAACAGCTTTGGATGTGACAATCCAGGATCAAATACTGGAATTATTAAAGGACCTTGTTTTGCAGAAAAATTTATGTGTTTTGATAATTACACATAACCTTGGTGTTGTTAGAGGGTTAGCAAACAAAGTATATATAATGTATGCAGGACAGATAGCAGAACATGGGGATACCCGGCAGGTTTTTGATAACCCTCAGCATCCTTATACTTTAGGTTTGATTGGTTCAATACCTAAATTTACCGGAGATATGCTTGGAGAAGGGATTCCCGGTACTATTCCTGATTATGTTCATGCACCAAGTGGTTGTCGTTTTCATCCCCGTTGCAAACATAAAATGGATATCTGTTCCGAAAGAAAGCCGGTCTTAAAAGAAATAGCTCCTGATCATTTTGTTAGTTGTTTCCTTTATGGGGAGTGAGTTGATGGAGAAGAAACTTTTAACAATAAGAAATTTAATAAAAAGTTTTCCTATCCGTGGGGGATTAATGCGCCGGGTAACAGGAAGAATAAAGGCTGTAGAAGATATTTCCTTTGATGTGTTTGAAGACGAAATATTTGGTTTAGTAGGGGAATCGGGATCGGGAAAAACAACTATTGCTAAGGTAATTACTGGAATGTACAGGCCAACCTCGGGAGAGGTTATTTATAAAGGAAAGGATATTGGAAAATTACCAAAAAAGGAGTTAAGTTTTCTAAGGCGAGAAATCCAGATGGTTTTCCAGGATCCCCGTTCTTCTTTAAACCCGAGGAGAAGCGTTCTTAGTTCTCTCGAAGATCCCCTGATAATTCATAAGATAGGGAAAACCCAGTTTGAAAGGCGCAAAATAATTGGAGACCTATTGGAACGGGTTGAAATGCCAAAAAGTTACATGTATAAATACCCCGCTTCCTTGAGTGGCGGACAGCGCCAGAGGGTAGCTCTGGCCAGGGCTCTTGCAGTAAGCCCAACATTATTTTTATTAGATGAACCTACCTCTGCTCTGGATGTGGCAGTCCAGACCAAAATTATTAATTTACTGCAAAAATTAAGAAAAGAAATGACTCTTTCGTATATTTTTATTACTCATGACTTATGCTTGATTAGGACAATTGCGGACCGGATTGCAGTAATGTATCTGGGGAAAATTTTTGAGATGGGTTCTGCCGTTGAAATGTTCCGAAATCCACTCCATCCCTATACCAATACTTTACTTTCAGCTGTTCCGGTTGTGTCAAAAGAAGAGGAAGAGTTAAAGCCAAAGAGTCAGGGGAAAGAAGGAGAACCTCCTAGCCCGGTTAACCCACCTCCGGGATGTCCATTTCATCCTCGGTGTGGAGTAGAGGGAGAAGGTTGTTCTGAGAAAATCCCCCCCCTAATTGAAATAAGGGAAGGTTATTGGGTCCGCTGCCATAAATATTCCCAAACTGAATCTGAAAAAAAGAATAAGAAAGGGGCGGTTAAGTGAGGATAAAAGTGGTTTTAGCCAGCTCCTCTATCGAATTAGTGAAAAGCCAGGAGGGGTACAGGAGAGAAGCCCTGTCCCCGGGAAACGAAATAACAATTGTTGCCCCAGAGGGATGCCCTCCATCAACGGAAAATCAAATTGATGCTGTCTTTGCAGCCCCCCATATTTACAAAGAGGCAATGGAGGCAGAGAAAGAAGGTTACCAGGCAGTGTCAATTGACTGTTTTCTTGAACCGGGCTTAGAAGCATGTAAACTTGGATGCAATATTCCCGTCCTGGGGGCAGGAGAAGCAGCTTTTGTATATTCTCAACTTTTTTCCAGGAAAGTGGCGGTTATTATCCCAGTAGAAAGCAGCTTAAAAGCAGTGGAAGACCAGGTATCCAGGTATGGTATGGGAGAAAGGGTTATTGGGATTTATTCTGCTGGCATTCACGTGTTGGATCTGGATAACTATAATCAAACCCTCAAAGCCCTAGTTCCTTTAGTTGAAAAAGCTAAAGAACAGGGAGCGGAGGCAATTATTTTGGGCTGCACAGTTATGGGGCCTTTAACAAAAGAATTAAAAAAACAGACAAAAATACCCGTTATCGATCCAGGGGTTATTGCTTTGAAAATGGTTGAGGTTATGGTTTCAATGGGGGATTCTTATCCTTACAAAGTCCAGAAGGCAGAAAAAAATTAGAAAGGACGTTAAAACATGGTAGATTTTGAAATGGCCATGGAATTAATTAAGGGGCGAAGAAGTGTTAGGAAGTATGATATTGGAAGGTTGGTTGAAAAAGACTTATTAGAAACTTTATGTGTTGCCGGACAATGGGCCCCAACTCCAAGCAATATTCAATCCATTCACTTTATTATCCTTGATGGGACAACAGAAAATATTGATCTTATTAAAGATTTGTCTCCAGGCTTTCCAAAAGAAGCTTCCAGTGCTATTGTTATTTGTTCTGACTTGAAGAGAGCCGGAGGTTTCTCTGAAAAGAATAGAATGATTTTGGTATCCGAAGAGGCGGCGGCGGCAGCAGAAAACATTGCCCTGGCTGCAACGGCAGCCGGTTTGGGCTCCTGTTTTGTAGCTTCTTTTAATAAGGAAGGAGTTAAGAAAGTTTTAATGCTTCCAGGTTTGGTTCAACCAATTCTAATTATGGCTTTGGGTTATCCTGACGAGAAAAGAGAAGTAAGTGAGAGAAAAAGGAGAGATTTAGGGAGTGTGTTGCATTGGAATTGGTGGGAGTGATTAAAATGCAGAGAAATAACAAAGAGTTAATTAGTATTTGTGTATATGCGGTCAGTTCAGCCATAGGTTTACAGGATGAACCCAAAGAATATGGACCCTTACGTCTAATGGAATTGGTCGACCGGATAATCCAATACTGTATTAACCAGGGAGACGAATCTTTACAGGAAATAAAAGACAAAATTGGTGAAAAGCAGGAATTGGTTATGACTGACCCAGAGAAATACTATGAAAGTATGTCGGAGGTGTTGAAAAGTTTAATTGAGAAGAGAAAGAAAAAATAAGTGAGCTGGAAAAATTTTTGAAAGGAAAAAGAAAATTTTGCGGAGGTGCTAAAAGTTGAAATTTACTAATAGTGAAGAAATTAGAGATTTGGTGCGTGGTTGTACCTTTATGGGTACTGGAGGGGGAGGAGATCCGAAAGACGGGATTGAATGGTTGGAAACTGCATTAAAGGAAGGGTATAATCTGGAAGTAGTTCCCCCTGAAGAAATTAAAGATGATGAACTGACGGTTTGCCCTTTTCTCATGGGCTCTATTGCTCCTCAAACTGAGGAGGCAAAAAGGAAAAAGGAACGTTTGGGTTTAACAGAGACAAAGGTGAAGAGTATTCAGGCAAGGGCCGTCGAGGAGCTGGAAAAATTTGTTGGCAAAAAGACCGATGCCTTGATTGCTATTGAACTTGGTGGCTCCAATACCGCTGGAGTTATTGTTGCGGGAGCTCATTTAAATAAAAAAGTAATTGACGGAGATTATACCGGGCGAGCAATTCCAGAAATTCCACAAACGACTCCTTATTTGAATAATTGCAAGATGCTGCCGATTTCTACTGTTGATTTGTATGGAAATACATGTATTATCAAAGAAACAACTGGCTATGAAATCGCTGAGAGAATAGGAAAACATATTGCTGCTGCTTCCTTTGGTTTGGCTGGTGAAGCGGGGTTCTTAATTCCTGGTTCGAAAATGAAGGAAATTGTTATTGGAGGTTCATTATCAAGCAGCTATGAATTGGGGAAAGGGATTCGGGAAGCATACGAAAATGGCAAAGACCCCGTTGATTGGGCTGTTCAGTACCTTAATGGATGGAGGTTATTTGATGGTAAAGTTTCAAAAAAAGATTGGGAGGACAAGGAAGGCTATTACTGGGGCGAACATACCATTGAAGGCGAGGGGAAGTTTAAGGGGAATAATCTAAAAATTTGGTTTAAAAATGAAAACCATATTTCCTGGCTAAATGGTGAACCATACGTAACCAGCCCAGATATGATAATTGTCGTTGACAAAAAAACTGGGGAACCCAAAGTTAACTCGGCAATTTTTGAGGGCGACGAAGTATCAGTAATTGGATTAAAAGCGGTTCCTCAATTTCGGAGTGAAGCAGGGATTGATATTCTTGGTCCAAGGCATTTTGATTTTGATCTGGAATATGTCCCCATAGAAGAGAAGGTGAAATTTTAGTAATTAAAAGTCTTCCAAAATAATAAGGAGTGAAATATTATGCCTAGTGGACAGGACCTGGAATTAGGGAAAGCTGCATATATTATCATTAATGAAATGACAAAGGTGAAAAAGGGAGAAAGCGTTTTAATTACAGTAGATTCTGCAGGAGAATTTAGAGTTGCTGAAGAAACAGCAAAAATAGCAGAGGCTGTTGGCGGGAAAGTAATGGTAGCATGGCATTCTACACCTAATGGTTATGGAAAGGTTGCTGATCCTTTTTTACCCGACGCTTTGCATAGTGCAATCCCTGATTCAGATGTTTGGATTGAGCTAAACAATCAGTGGTTACTATACTCTTCTCCCTGGGAGAAGGCAATGAGGAATGGAAGGACCAGGTACTTGTTTTTAGGTGGTTTGGATATAGACAGGGTGGTTCGGTGTATTGGGAAGTTAAATATGGACGCCCAGACGGATTTTCAGAATAAAATTGTTGACATGACTAAAAAGGCAAAAAAAATGCGGGTAACCAATCCTTCAGGTACCGATATTAGCTTTGAAAATAGCCCTGAACGCCCAGTGACTAATGAGTTGACGGCAGAGACTCCCGGGCCCCATTTCTTGATTGGGCAGATTGGCTGGGCGCCGATTGAAGAAACTATCAATGGAACTATTGTTTTTGATGGTTCTTTCTCAGGAGGGGGAGAAGCTGACCTGGGGATTTTAAAAGATCCAATCAAACTGACTATAGAAAAAGGGGTTATTAAAAGAATAGAAGGAAAAGAAGATGCTGAATTTTTGAAGAACTGGCTCAAAAAATTAGATGATGAAAAGATGTACTCTCTGGCCCACATTTGCTATGGTTTTAACCCCGGTGCAAAATTAACAGGCCTCTGTACTGAAGATGAGAGAGTATGGGGAAGCACAGAGTGGGGGCTTGGGTACCAGGGGCATATGTTTGAAGGTGCAGTCGGAGAAGCAATTTCACATGCAGATGGGATTTGTTTGAATTCATCAGTGTGGATAGATGGGGAGTTAATTCTAGAAGAAGGAACCGTTGTTCATCCGGAATTAAAAGAACTGGCCAAAGCCTGTGGGAAATAAAAAGTTCAGCCTTTTAGAGAGGGGGGAATTATCGCTTGGCTTTAAGGGATAGTTGTTTGGTACTGGCAAAGACCTGCTTAAATATCCAAAAGGGAGAAGAAGTCCTAATAATAATTGACAGGAAAGGGAGAAGTATAGGAAAGGAAATATTTGCAGTTTGTGATGAATTCGGGGCAGACGCAATGTTACTGGAAATGTTGGAAAGGGAATTCCACGGTCAGGAACCACCGAAAATTGTGGCAAAAGCCATGGAAAGTGCTGAGGTGGTAATTGCACCTACCCAGAAATCCCTTTCTCACACTGATGCCCGAAGAAATGCAAATAAAAAAGGTGCAAGGATTGCAACGATGCCCAGTATAACCGAAGAATTAATGGAGAGAACTTTGAATGTGGATTATAATGAAATAGCCGAGTTAAGTAATAAAGTTGCAAAAATATTAACAGAAGGAAAAGAAGCTCTTATTACTTCTCCAGGAGGCACGAATCTTTCTCTGAATATCGAGGATCGGTCAGGGGTGGCTGATACAGGCATTCTTCATAATAAGGGTGATTTCGGAAATTTACCCGCTGGAGAAGCATATATTGCTCCCATGGAAGGAAAGACGAATGGGACCCTGGTTATTGATGGGGTAATGGCCGGTATAGGGAAAATAGATGAACCCATTTTTATTGAGGTCCGAGATGGTTTTGCAACGAAAATAACTGGAGGTAAATCAGCAGAGGAACTCCGCCAAATGCTTGAAAAAACAAATGATAAAAATGCTATGAATATCGGAGAGTTGGGAATTGGGACAAATGAGAAAGCTAAGTTGAGTGGGAACCTCCTTGAAGTGGAAAAGGTATTTGGTACAGTTCATATTGCGCTTGGAGACAGTGTCTCAATGGGAGGGAAAGTCAAAGCTCCTATTCATGTTGATGGAGTTGTTTTAAATCCCACCTTGAAAATTGACAACAAAGTGATTTTAGAAAATGGGAAAATGAAATTGTAATTGAGAAAATTGGATTGAGGGCTTGTTGAACCCCATAAATTCCCTCTTATGGGGTTCTTTTTGTGCGACGGGCAGTCACATCCGTTGTGGAACAACACAACAATATTGCTGAAAAGAACGGCGATTACGTTACGGTGGTAAAACGGGTCGGGAGTTCGGAAAGCAACAATCTCGG
>SL_3KL_010_SEDDRAFT_10003594_pt1 | contig 14058 bp, 13 predicted proteins | sample SodLakKL_010_SED_2_FD_10381 | JGI IMG/M metagenome (IMG submission 10381)
CGTCGTCTACAATAATCAGCTCCTGGGTGGGTTCGGGAGGGGGTGGCGGCGGGGGTACCTCCGGCCGGGTGATCGGGATGTCCTCTTCTTCGATGAAGTCAATTTCGAGGGCACCGAGATCGATCTCCGTCCTTTCGTATTGCTTCCATTCAAAAGCCACCAGTGCCGCGCCAAGCGCCAGGGCAATCCCTATCTGGAGGAAAATGCGCTTTTTGCTTTCCAGGTCTGCTTTGGGTGTTTTTTTCGCTTCCATAACAAGTGGTTCTAGTTGGTTTTACAGGCTGTTGCTTTGCTACAAACGGATCCCTTGAAAATAATTTGCTAATATACGCAGTATTTTTAAAAAATCAAGACAAGTACCGCAATTCAATTGGTTGTTAACGATCCTTCCTTTGATGACCGGAAGACTTCAAAGAGGATCACTCCAAAAACCGTTCCAAATCCGTTGGCCAGGACATCGGCGAGACTCCCGTGTCTGTCGGTCAGGCAGCAAAATTGCCAATATTCGGTGATCGCCCCGTATCCGATACCGGTGATGATGCTCAGGACAATGCGCCGGCGCCAGCTGCCGCTTCCGCCTGTACGCTGGTTTTTGAAAAAGCCCGATGCCAGCAGGATGCCAAAAACAGAAAACAGGGCAAAATGGATGAACTTGTCTATCAGGGGGATATCCAAAAGGCCTGTTTCGGGAATGCTGGCAGAGGGAATGCTGACCGCAGCCAGTATCACCAATCCCCAGATAAGGGCAGGAAGAAAAAACAAAAAATTCCTTTTTACGGAGGTCGCCGGCATGGAGAGTTTTTTGCAGATCAGGCGCCGACCAGCTTCCTGTATTGTTCGGACCCCAGCAATTCATCGGCCTGGGAGGCATCTGCCATTTTAATCCGGATGATCCATCCCTCGCCATAGGGGTCTTTGTTGATGATGTCGGGAGAGGATTCGAGTTCTTCGTTGAACTCAAGCACCTCGCCATCCAGCGGCATGAACAGATCGGATACCGTTTTTACGGCCTCGATGCTGCCAAAGGTCTCTTCACGGTCCAGGGTTTCGCCCACGGTGTCCACTTCCACAAAAACTATGTCGCCCAATTCGTTTTGTGCAAAATCGGTGATGCCGATGGTGGCGGTGTCGCCTTCGATCATGACCCATTCATGATCTTTGGTGTACTTCAGATTGTCGGGGATATTCATTGATCGGGGGGTTTAGGTGTTTAGCTCAGAGGAGTGTTCAGGAGCCAAAAATACAATCTTTTTCAAAACAAAAAAAACATATTTTCGCCAGGTCAGTTCAAGCCGTAACCGCCCAAACCCGAAGAGATAGCGATTTTAGTTGCCCCTATTTTGCCGCCTGCTCAGAGCAGCCCCAGCTCCAGCATGGCGGCGTCCGACATGTTTTCCTTTGACCATGGTGGCTCGAAGACCAGTTTCACCCTGGCCTCGTTCACCCCCTCGAGTTGTTCGACCGCAGCGGCTACCTGCCTGGGCAGTTCATCTGCCACCGGACAATTGGGGTTGGTCAGCGTCATGGTGACGTTCACCCTGCCTGCATCTTCGACATCGATGCCGTAAATCAGCCCCAGGTCATACACATTGACCGGGATCTCCGGATCGAATACCGTTTTCAGGGCATCGACAACCTGCTCTTCCTTAATCATGTTGTGTGTGTTTGCCGGTTTCTGTGCGCTGAAAGGCCAGCGCATACAATTTCATTTGCCTGATCATATTCAGCAAGCCATTGGCGCGTGTCTGCGACAGGTGTTCCTTCAGCCCGATCCGGTTAATGAAGTCCAGCTCGGCATCGATGATATCCCGGGGCGGCTGTCCGGACAATACCCTGATAAGCAAAGCCACGATCCCCTTGGTGATTAGTGCGTCGCTTTCGGCCGAGAAATATACCTTGCCGTTTTCGTAGCGGGCATGCAGCCATACACTGGCCTGACAGCCGCTGATCAGGTATTTTTCCACCTTGTATTCGGCCGGAATGGAGGGAACCGATTTGCCCAACTCGATGATATAGTTGTATTTATCCATCCAGTCATCGAAAAGTTCAAACTCATTGATGATCTCTTGCTCTCTTTCTTTGATGGTCATTTGGGTTGCATTTTTAGCCGATGGGGCAAAGGCCGCGGGCAGACCGTCGGGGTTCCGGTCTGGCCTATTGCAGCAGTTCTTTCTTATCTTCTTCAGACAGCTTCAGGTCACTTCCTGCCTTAAAGGGTCCTGGCCGGCTCAGGATCAGGAAAATCAACACAATGGCCAGTACCAGGATCAGGTTGGTATCGGCAGTGAGCAGGAAAAAGAGGGAGATCAGCAAGCCCGCTGCCCCTATGAGCCAAAGCCTGAGGCTGGTGGCCTTGCGGTAATGGGCCATTTTATCTTCCAGCGGCCATTCTTGCGGTATCCGGTGTATCTTTTTTTGTACCAGGGCATAGGCCAGCACCAGCAGGACACCGGCAAGGATATAGGCCAGGGTCTTCATTCCGGCAAAGAGGCCGGGGTCGTGTGCGAGTACAGGGCCGAAATTGCTCACCATGATAGAAACGAATACCAGCAGGAGGATCAGGGAGAAAAATACTTTCCCATAGTGCTTGTTTGCTGCTTTCAGATGACCGTAACCGCTGAGTTGTTTCATTGCTTTTGTGGGGTTTGTGGTTCAGGCGAACATTTCCCTGACCCTGGCCAGGCCGTGTACAAGCAGATCAATTTCCTGCCTGGTGTTGTACAGGCCCAGGGATGCCCTTACCGTGCCGGGAATCTTGAAAAAGTCCATGATGGGTTGTGCGCAATGGTGTCCGGTGCGCACGGCAATGCCCAGCTTGTCGAGTATGGTGCCGGTATCGTAAGGGTGAATGTCGTCAAACACAAAGGAAACCACCCCGGCACGCTGCCCGGCCGTGCCAACGAAGCGAATCTTGTCGAGGGCGCCCAGCTGCGAAATGGCATAGTTGAGCAGGTCGTCCTCATAGGCGGCTATCTGTTGCTGGCCCAATCCCTTAATGAAAAGCAGTGCTGTTTCCATGCCAAGCACATCGGCCACATTCGGGGTGCCTGCCTCGAACTTGAAAGGCAACTCACTGTAAGTGGTCTTCGAAAAACTGACCTCCCGGATCATTTCGCCTCCTCCCTGGTAGGGGGGCATGCTGTTGAGCCATTCCTCCTTGCCGTAAAGCACCCCCACTCCCATGGGGCCGTACACCTTATGGCCCGAAAAACAATAAAAGTCGCAGTCGAGCGCCTGCACATCGACCGGGAAGTGCGGCGTTGCCTGTGCCCCATCGATCAGCACCGGGATGCTTTTCTCATGGGCCAGGTCGATGATCTCCCTGACAGGATTCACTGTCCCGAGGGCATTGCTTACATGGGTGACGGCCACGATCTTTGTCTTTTTATTGAGCAGGTCGCGGCAGCCCTCCATGTCCAATTCACCTGCCTCATTCATCGGGATCACCTTCAGAAAGGCTTCCCTTTCCTGGCAGGCGATCTGCCAGGGAACGATATTGGAGTGATGTTCCATGGCCGATATCAGCACCTCGTCGCCCGGCATGACGAATTTCTTACAGAAGGAGTTAGCCACCAAATTAATGGCCTCGGTGGTGCCCCGGGTAAAGATGACTTCCTGAGGGCTTCCGGCATTGATGAAGCCCTTGACCGTTTCCCGGGCCTTCTCGTAGGCCACCGTGGCCTGCTGGCTCAGGTAGTGGGCACCCCGGTGGATGTTGCTGTTTTCCTGCTCGTAGTAAATGCGCAGCCTTTCCATCACCGCCCGGGGTTTCTGGGTGGTGGCGGCATTGTCGAGGTAGACCAGGGGGCGGCCATTGACCTCTCGTTGCAATATGGGGAATTCTTTTCGAATGTTATCGTGCTGCAGGCTCATGGGCCGGTTGGTTTAGAGTTTGCTCAGGTCGATGTTGAAGCTTGTGGGTTCCTTGCTGTTGCAATGCAGTACGCATTGGTCGCAAATGGACAGTTCGCCCTTCAGACGTTTCTCTACCAAATGATGTATCCTGTCGCGAAGGGCTTCAATGGAGATTTTTTGCACCACTTCGCTGGCGAAGGCGATCATCATCATCTGCCGAGCTGTTCGTTCGCCCAGCCCCCTCGACCTCATATAGAACATGGCCTCGGGGTCCAGTTGGCCAACGGTGGCCCCGTGGGAGCATTTTACATCGTCTGCATAGATCTCCAGATGGGGCTGGGTGTTGGTCCTGGCGTCGTCGGTAAGCAGGATGTTGTGGTTGTTCTGATTGGCCCTGGTTTGCTGTGCCATTCTGCGCACCAGCACCTTCCCCGAAAAGACGGCCCTGGCCTGATCATCGAGGATGCCCTTGTACAATTGATTGCTCTCGCAGGCTTCGGAGCGGTGATCTATAAAGATCTGGCTGTCGACATGCTGGTTGCTGTCTACCAGGTAGAGGCCATTGTGGTCAGAGCGGCTTCCAGTACCGTGGATGTTGACATCCACCAGATTCTTGGTGAAACCTCCGTTCAGGGTGATGATGTTGCTGGTGAGCTTGCTCGAGGTGTCCTGATAAAAGAAGTTGCTGGTCACCAGGGCCGAGTTCCGGCCCTTGTTCTGAATCTTATAGTGATCAATAACGGCATTTTCGCGGGCAAACACCTCCATGACCGTATTGGTGAAACTGATATTGTGGGTGAGCGAATGGTCGCAGTGTACCAGGGTGAGCCTGGCATCCTTTTCGGCTACCACCAGGTGGCGGGGATGGAAAAATACAGGTTTGTCTTCGTTTACGATATTGATCAGCTGTATGGGTTTTTCAACCTTTACCCCCTCGGGCACGTATATGAACAGACCGTCCTGGGCAAATGCGGTATTGAGCGAGGCCAGGCCGTATTCTTCTATCCTGGCAGCTTTCCCGTAAAAGCGGTCGATCAGTTCGGGATATACCTCCATGGCTTTGGCCAGACTGCCGATGATGGTGCCGTTGGGAAGTTTGGTCAGGGGAGCGGTTTTGTATACGAACCAACCGTTGAGCAGGGTGATGCTGAATGTATCCAGGTCATACACCTCGCAGGTGAAAATCTTGTCGGTGTCCATGTTCCGGCTCCGGTTGCTGAAATCGAAACTGTATTCGGTGTTCAGCAGGGGGCTCAGGTCGGTAAACCTCCAGTTTTCCTGATGGGTTTCCGGGAAGCCATTGTCTCTGAAGCGGGCAATGGCATGCTTGCGCAATCTGTTGACCAGGGGGGTGGAATGTCCCTGAATGGCTTGCTGGTTTTCTTTGAAGAGTTCGAGCAAGCTGTCTTTGATCGCTGTGCTTTGTGTCGTTTCCATAATGGGATTGCTTCCTTGAGTCAGCCTCCGGTTCAGGCCCCGGTGGCTTCGCCGGTTTCTTTCTTGACCCATTCATATCCTTTTTCTTCCAGTTCGAGAGCCAGCCCCCTGCCTCCGCTTTTGATGATGCGTCCGTCGTAGAGCACGTGAACGAAATCGGGGATGATGTAATCGAGAAGCCGCTGGTAATGAGTGATCACTATGGTGGCGTTGTTTTTGCTTCTCAAACTGTTCACCCCATTGGCCACCACCTTGAGTGCGTCAATATCCAGACCGGAGTCAGTTTCGTCCAGGATGGCCAGCCGTGGTTCCAGCATGGCCATCTGAAAGATCTCGTTCTTCTTTTTTTCTCCTCCCGAAAAACCTTCGTTAACCGAGCGGTTGGTGAGCTTCGACTGAATGTCGACCATCCGTTTCTTCTCCTCCATCAGCTTCAGGAATTCTGCGCCGGTGAGGGGGTCCAGGCCGAGGTGTTTGCGTTTTTCGTTAATGGCCGTACGCAGGAAGTTGGAGATGCTCACCCCGGGTATTTCAACCGGGTATTGAAACCCGAGGAAGATGCCTTCTCTGGCCCGCAATTCGGGCGACATGTCAAAAATGCTCTCTCCCATGTAGTCCACTTCGCCCTCATCGACATCAAACTTGTCGCGGCCGGCGATCACCGCAGCCAGCGTGCTCTTTCCCGAGCCGTTGGGCCCCATGATGGCGTGTACCTCCCCTTCTTCCACTTCGAGGCTGAGTCCTTTGATGATGGGTTTCCCAACGATGGAGACTTTCAGGTTGTTTATCCGTAACATCTGTTTCCTGTGTTTTTTAAGTTGTCAATCATTAACCAACGCTGCCTTCCAGGCTTACAGACAAGAGTTTTTGTGCCTCCACGGCAAACTCCATGGGCAGTTTGGAGAGCACCTCCTTGGCATAGCCGTTCACGATCAGGCCGATGGCCCCTTCCATATCGATGCCACGCTGGAGGCAGTAAAATAACTGGTCTTCGGAGATCTTGCTGGTGGTGGCCTCGTGTTCCACAATGGAACTCTGATTACCTACCTCCACGTAAGGGAAGGTATGTGCTCCGCACTGATCTCCCAGCAGCAGGGAATCGCACTGGGAAAAGTTCCTGGCGTTCTCGGCTTTTCGGGTTGTTTTGACAAGCCCCCGGTAGCTGTTGTTGCTGCGTCCGGCCGAGATCCCCTTGCTGATGATGGTGCTGCGGGAGTTTTTCCCAAGATGGATCATCTTGGTGCCGGTATCGGCCTGTTGCATGTTGTTGGTAACGGCCACAGAGTAGAACTCTCCCGTTGTGTGGTCGCCCTTCAGCACCAGGCTGGGGTATTTCCAGGTAATGGCCGAACCGGTCTCAACCTGGGTCCACGATATTTTGGAATGATCGCCTTCGCAGACCCCCCTTTTGGTCACAAAGTTGTAGACCCCCCCCTTGCCGGATTTGTCGCCGGGCCACCAGTTCTGAACGGTGGAGTACTTTACCTCTGCGTTTTTGTGGGCGATGATTTCGACAATGGCCGCATGCAGTTGGTTTTCGTCTCGTATGGGGGCCGTACAGCCCTCCATATAGCTGACATAGCTATCTTCTTCGGCAACGATCAGGGTGCGTTCGAACTGCCCGGTATTGGCTGCGTTGATCCGGAAATAGGTCGACAGCTCGAGGGGGCAGCGAACCCCCCTGGGGATGAAGGCGAAGGATCCGTCGCTGAATACCGCCGAATTGAGGGCTGCAAAAAAATTGTCGGTATGGGGAACCACGCTGCCCATGTATTTTTTGATCAGTTCGGGGTGCTTGTGCACAGCCTCGCTGAACGAGCAAAAGATAATGCCCTGCCTGGCAAGGGTTTCCTTGAAGGTGGAGCCCACCGATACGCTGTCCATGACCGCATCCACTGCCACACCGGCCAGTTGTTTTTGTTCGCTCAGGGGGATACCCAGTTTTTCGAACGTCTCCAACAGTTCCGGATCAACCTCGTTCATGCTTTCGTATTTCGGCTTTTTACGGGGTGCCGAATAATAGATCAGCTCCTGGTAGTCGATGGGTGGGAATTGTACATGGGCCCACTGGGGCTCCTTCAATGTTTTCCAGTGCCGGAATGCCTCCAGCCTGAACGCCAGCATGAATTCGGGTTCCTTCTTTTTGGCCGATATAAAACGTATGGTATCCTCGCTGAGTCCCCGGGGGGCCTGGTCCATCTCAATATCGGTATAGAATCCGTATTTGTAGTCCGAACCGGTAAACTCTTTCAGTATCTTATTGTTGTCTGCCATTGGATAGCCAGTTTTCCCGATAAAACAGTATTTCTGCAGGCTTTTGGCCGGCAAAGCCTGCCGGTTGTTCACAAGCCGGCGCCGCTTATTTAGATTAAGTATAAATTGGTATGCAAAGATAATAAAGCTGCCCGGTTTTTACAATCCACCCGCCGATTTACGTGGGTTACCCGGGCTCAGTGATCCCGCCTGCCCCCGGGCCGCAGCAGGGAGATGTCTCCGACCATTTCCAGTCCGGCCTTGCGCCCCACCTCCTCAAACAAAACCCGGCCGTTTTTGTCGGAAAGCTCCACAGCGATCTCGGCACGCAAACTTTCATGGATTATCCGTTGCATCAGGCCCTCACTGGGTGCCTTGAGCGAACCTTTCGACCCGGGCGTCTCTTTTCGCATGCCCCTTACAGACAACTGAAAATCCCTGCTTCGTATCAGGATGTCGGTATGTTGCCCGTGGTGTTCAAGCCGGATGATTCTGGCTCCGGTGTGGGTGGCAAAGGTGATCAGCCTGCCCCCGTATAAGAGGAAACCCAGGAAGCCCGTAAAGGAACTTCCCATCCAGGGAATCCTTGCTACCGAGAGCATCATTGAGGTGGCGACTTGCTTAAAATGATTGGTTTGCATCCATATCCATGACAGGGGCATTGATCTCCCCCAGTCTTTTTCGATATAGCCTCTGCCTCCGGTAAAATCTGCCGTTTTGCCATCCAGTTCCAGGGCACCCTCGATGCGGTGATCCAGGCTTACCAGGCCGTGGTAGCATTCCATCATGGGCATGTAGCGATACCAGCCCATGATACCCGGCCTTTTGAATGTGGCCGGATAGGGGGTTTGTTCTCTGAAGCGCAGCTTTCCGCTGATGCGGCTGTTGCCGGAATCCAGATTGAGTTCCATGCCCCCGGACCAAAAATGATTGCCGGCTACAGACACTGCAAAGTTTTTTTTTGAAAAACGGAAGGCATCGGTGGGGTATCTGAAATACCAGGTTTGCCCGTTTTCGCCGTTGATGACCTGAACAAAAGCGTGGTGGTCGGTGTCGGTGAGGGATATGCCCGGAATGACGGCCAGGCTGTGCTCCAGGCCGGGACCGACCTGTTTGAAGTACCATCCCTCGAAATACCTGCGTTTTCTAAGGTTTCCCTGATAGAAGGCAGGATGCCAGATCTTTTTCAGGTCGTAGATGCCGGGCATTGTACGTCCTCCCTGAATGTTTGTGCCATATTCCATGGGTGTTGAGTATCTGTTTACACAAACAAGCGGGAGGCCAAAAAGTTCGGGCTGTTTGCCCGGGGCCGGATCAGCCGGTATTTTCGCCGGGCACAATCAATTTAAAGCCTATGCCGTGCACATTGAGCAATTCGACGTCGGGGTCGTCTTTCAGGTATTTTCGCAGCTTGGCAATGTACACGTCCATGCTCCGGGCATTGAAGTAATTGTCGTCGAACCATATCTTGTTCAGGGCTTCGGACCTATCCAGCACATCGCCGACCCTGTCGCACAACATTTTGAGCAGTTGGGCCTCCTTGGAGGTCAATTTCTGCTCCTTATCTTTGATTTTCAGAATCTGCCGGGTGTAATCGAAGGTGTATCTGCCAAGGTGAAAAAAGGATTTTCCCGACTCCAGGGGTTTTTCTGAATAAGTACGGCGGTAGATCGCATTGATCCTCAGCAGCAGTTCCTCCATGGCGAAAGGCTTGGTCAGGTAATCGTCTGCCCCGATCTTGAGACCTTCCAGGATGTCTTCCTGCATGTTCTTGGCCGTAAGGAACAAAATGGGGACTTTTTTGTCGATCTTCCGGATGTCCCTGGCCAGGCTAAAACCGTCCTTGACCGGCATCATCACGTCCAGCACACAAAAAGTGTAATTCTCGCGTAAAAAGGCTTCGTGGGCTTTCTGGCCGTCGGTGCAAAGGGTGGTAGGATAGCCTTTGGCCTCGAGGTATGCTTTCAGTATGGTGCCCAGGTTGGGATCATCTTCGGCAAGCAGAATCCTGATTTTCGGCTGTTCCATGTTTTCGGGTTGTTGGTGTGTGGCCTCAGCCTTCATGCCCGTTGTGACCGAAAGGAATGAATACGCTGAAACGGGATCCTTTAGTTGGTTCGCTTTCCAGGGAAATATGCCCCCCATGTTTTTCGACAATGGCTTTCACGTAACTCAGGCCAAGGCCGAAACCTTTCACATCGTGAATATTTCCTGTGGAAACCCTGTACAAGTTATCAAAAATTTTCTTTTGATTGCTGCGGCTGATGCCAATTCCCTTGTCTTCGAAGTGCACGGTCACCCCATTGCTGCTGTTTTCGGTACTGACCCTGATTTCGGGCTGGTAGGGTGAATATTTGTTGGCATTGTCAAGCAGGTTCGAGAACACATTGATCAGGTGGACCTTATCGGCCATAACAGTTGGGTGTGCTGCGCGCAGATCGGTGGTGATGCGGCCTTGTTTGGCGCCCACCTGCAGCCCGATCTTCTGAATGGCATCCTCAATGAGTTCATGTAGGTTGATCCCGCTGAAGTTGAGTTTTATTCTGGCCTTTTCTATCAGGGCGGTTTGCAATACTTTTTCCGTTAAAAGCCCCAACCGTTCGTTTTCTTCATTGATCACATTGATGTAACTTTCATAGAGGGTTTCCGACTTGTTGATGTCCTGGTCGCGAAGTGCCTGGCAGGCCAGAGAGATGGTGGAAATCGGCGTTTTCAGCTCGTGGGTCATGTTGTTGATAAAATCGTTCTTCATCACCGAAAGCTTTTTTTGCCTGATCACGGTAAGGATGGTGATGGCAAAGGAAGAGATGATGATCATGATCAGGATCAGGGAGGCCCCCAGCATGGTGTTCATCTGCGAAAGGATATACCTGTCCTGTCTCGGGAAATGCAGCAGAAGGTATTCGTGGTTCTGGAAAATTTCGTTTGGGAACAAATGGAAGGCATACTGGCTCTGGAGAAGCTCCTGGGTGTGCTGCCCTGTTTTTTCCCCGACCAGGACGTGATGTACCGGATTGTATACGCCGAATTCATAAGGAGTGTTGATCCCCTGTGCGAGCAACTCGCCAGACAGCAGGGAGTCAAGCGATGAAATGCTCCGTTGGTCGGATACCTGGAAGGTATAGCGGTTGGAGAACAAGTCCTCGAACAGGTCGTTGATGATCCGGCTCCTTTCGTAAAAGGTGGTGTACGGATCGTTAGCGAGGCCGGGATCGGGGCTGGGCAGGTAACCGCTGCTGTGGTCGGGGACCATGCCGTTGGTGGTTACCAGGCTGGTGTCGTGCGTGTCCGGCTCCTGCTCAGGATTTCTTTGTTCGCCGAACCGAAAACCGAACTCCTGCCAGAAGATGTTTTGGCCTGCCTCATCCTGAGGAAGTTGTTCGGAGTGTCTGGAAAAGATCTGATCGTAGTAAAAACGGTTCAGCGAATCGATCATCTGGTTCAACTGCTTCAGATGATGATTGCGGTTTTGCTGCTCGACCATTTTTCTGGCCAGCTCCTGTTTGTTGAATTTGTAAATGGCCCTTGAGGCCGCCTCGCTTACCCCCCGCTCAAAGTTGATCTCTTTAACGGCCACGGCATTGCGGATCCAATACAACTGAATGCCCAGCAGTCCGAGCAGCGAAAGTGTGATGGCCGCCACCACCAGTATGATCAGCCTTTTTTTCATTCAACGGCAATGCAGTAAGATTTCCAAACAGTCCGGTCTGCATGGCCCCTGCCAGGGGTGCCTCATGCAGCTACACAAAGGTAAGGGGGAAATCGTGTCGGCCCAATTGTTTAACACAATTTAACACCCCCCTGGCTGTTTTAAGTGGGTGATACAGAGAATTCTGCAGTCAGACCCGGAAGCGCTCTGCCGCCTTGTGCCAATCGACCAGTTTCCAGAAGCCCTCAATGAACTCGGGACGGCGATTCTGGTAATCAAGATAGTAGGCGTGTTCCCACACATCGCAGGTGAGAAGCGGTGTCTGCCCCGAGCGCAGGGGGTTCCCGGCATTGGCAGTCTGGACGATTTCCAGCTTCCCCTCCTTGTTTTTGACCAGCCAGGCCCAGCCCGAGCCAAACAATGTGGCGGCTGCCTCAGAGAATTCATCCTTGAACTTGCCGTACGATCCAAAGGCTTCCTCTATGGCCTGCATCAGTTCTCCCTGAGGTTCGCCACCCCCGTTGGGTGAAAAGCCTTCCCAGAAAAAGCTGTGGTTCCACACCTGTGCCCCGTTGTTGAAGATGCCGCCTTCGGCCTTCAGGATGATCTCTTCGAGGCTGGCGTCTTCAAAATCTGTGCCGGGGATCAGGCCATTGAGCTTTTTTACGTAAGTCGCATGGTGCTTCCCGTAGTGGTATTCGATGGTTTTTTTCGAAATGTAGGGTTCGAGTGCTTCGGGCGAATAGGGCAGTTTGGGTAATTCGTGTTTCATGGCAATGGTTTTTGGGGTTTAAATGAATTGATTCAAATTACATAAATTTTTCTTTTATTCCAAACTTACCTCATTTTTCCAGGTGTTCGCAGGCACACAGTATCGGCTGTCTGGCCGGGAGCATGGCCGGTGGGGGTGGGCGAAGGGGTTCCCGGCAGAAAGACCCTGCGGTTCGAATAATTGGGCCGGCATCTGTTTTTTGGGTTTTTGTGGGGGGCATTTTGTACTTTTGTTTCCCGAATGCCATGGCGGGCTTGCCGCCTTCAACAAACAGAATACCATGCCACAAGGCTTCTTCGCAGGGCTGGCGTCCGCACTTCTTTTTGTATTTGTTTGCCACAGGGCAATGCCGCAGGTAAGCCAGGAAGACTTTGAGGCCCTCATGGCCCTTTACCAGGCTGCCAATGGCGAAAACTGGAGCAACAACCAGGGATGGGACACCCAGGCGAGCCGGTTTGATGTAAACAGTAGTTGGCATGGGGTATTTGTTCAGGGTGGGCGTGTGCGGCAACTCATCCTGCCCGCAAACAACCTGTCCGGCTTCATTCCGACCGAAATCGGGAACCTGACCGATCTGAGCATCCTGAACCTGGGCAACAACCAGCTCGACGGGTCCATTCCCACGCAGATCGGACAGCTCGGCCGGCTGATGGAACTCGATCTCAGCCGCAACGTCCTGGATGGCCCCATCCCTTCGGAAACTGGTATGCTGGGCATGCTCACCCACCTCTACCTTTATGAGAATCAACTCAGTGGCCACATTCCTGATGAAATCGGCAACCTGAACAACCTCAGGATCTTATGGCTTAACGGGAACCGGCTGAGCGGCCCCATCCCTCCCCAGATCAACGACATGCCCTATTTGCGTTATATCCGCCTGCAGGAAAACCAACTGAGCGGCCCCATCCCTTCTGCGATCGGAAAGCTGCCCGCCCTGACCAATCTCAGGCTGGAGGGCAACCAATTGTCGGGGTCTCTGCCTGCCGCCCTGGGGCAGCTGGCCAATCTGGAAGCGTTGTGGGTAAACGGGAACCTGCTTTCCGGCGCGGTCCCGGACGAAATAACGGGACTTGCCAGGCTGACCCAGCTCCACCTGCACAACAACCGGTTCGACCGGCTGCCCGATTTGTCGGGACTTCCGGCTTTAATGGTCCTGAGGCTGGAAAACAACCGCTTCCATTTCGATGCTCTGGAGCCTCATTACGGCATGCCGGGCGATTTCCGGTATATCCCCCAGGCAAAAACAGGGGAAGAAGAACAGCATTTCCTGTCCTATGGCGAATCGCTGGAGCTCTCTGTCAGTGTTGGGGGGCAGTACAACTCTTACCAGTGGCTCAGAAACGGCGAAGAGATCCCCGGGGCCACCTCGCCGGGATATGAGATCGTTTCGTTCTCGCCGGGTGAGGAGGGGATCTATGTATGCCGCATAAGCAATGAAGTGGTGTCCGGCCTGACCCTGGTTTCGGAAAACATCCTGGTTTTGCCCCCCATGAGCGACCTGTCCATCACCAAAGAGGGCCCGGAATTGGTGGTAGCCGGGCAGGAACTGGTATACATCATCGAAGTGTTCAATAACGGGCCTTCGCTGGCAGAGGAAGTGGAAGTGGCTGAGTTGATGCCCGCAGGGCTTGTGGAGGTGGCCTTCAATACCGACGGCGGAGATCAGTGGATGGGCTGGAATTCGCCTTATATTTACGGGGAGCTGCCCCCCGGAGAAGACTTCCGTATTTACCTCCGCGCCCTGACCGTGACCGGGTTGGAGCAGGGGCATAAGCTTATAAATGAAGCCAGTGTAAGCAGCACAACTTCCGATCCCATTCCCGGCAACAATGCCGGCACCCATATCACCAGCGTCGAAACCCTGGCCGACCTGATCCTTGTCAAAAGCGGGGAAACCGGGCCGGTAACCGCAGGAGAATCCGTTATCTATCACATGGAGGTCGGCAATACCGGTCCTTCCGATGCCAGGGGTGTACGGGTGGAGGACGACATCCCTGCCGGGCTTCTGAACCCGGAGTTCAGCAACGATGGCGGAAGCAGCTGGTCCCGGTGGGATGGCGCTTACGAATACGGCATACTGCCGGCGGGCGAG
>SL_3KL_010_SEDDRAFT_10003595_pt1 | contig 14054 bp, 12 predicted proteins | sample SodLakKL_010_SED_2_FD_10381 | JGI IMG/M metagenome (IMG submission 10381)
TCATTAACCTTTTCACCATTGATATACAGAGCCAGGTTTGCGCCGTTTGCCATAACGCCTAATTTGTTGACGACATCTGCGCCTTCGTTAATCGCATCACTGGCGGTGTTACTGATCAGGAAGTGCATGACTCTTCCATCCCAGCGTCGAATGCTGTAGCGACCATCACACGTGATTCCAAACAGATAACCTTTACCTGCTTGAGAATCTGCTGGTACTCTAAAATACAGGCCAAAGTGGTCACTCGCATCACATTCTGGTGTTTGTAGTGTGGCCTCCAGGTAGAAATCTTCTATCACTGGCCATGATACCCGCCATCCGTCTAGGTTTGTTTGAGCAGTTAACTTCAAGAATCCGTCTTCAAATTTGATGGTTGTAAAATCACTGCGTCCTGTGGGCCAATTGTCGTCATTGTTCATATTATCAACCCAGTCGGGATTACCCAAGTTGAGGGCTGGGTCACCTGCTGATAGCGTGGCCGTTGGTGTTGGTTCAGGGGTTGCTGTGGGCGCTGGTGTTGGTGTGGGTTCTACCGGTTCAACAGGTTCTGGCTCTGTTGGCTCAGCTGTAGGTTCAATAGTTGGTTCTGGCACTGTAGGTTCAATAGTTGGTTCAACTGTTTCAGTTGGAATCACTTCTTCAACTTCTTCCATAGTTGGCGTTGGTTCAACATCAACTTCAACCGGTGTACCCGTTAGGATCCTGGCGATTTCCGTAGCCATGGCGTTATCTGGATCAGCTGGCTCATCCGTATCAAATCCCGGAAAATTACAGCCAGTTAATACAAGTGCAAGAACAAGGATTGTGATAATAATTAATTTCTTCATCTTTCACCGTCCATTCCTAGAACTATTGAATCTCTCTTATGCTATTGACGTATTATTACTTGATATTGTTCCTATCAATCATATTTTAACATGTTATAACGGTCTTGTCACTATACCAAAAAAACGTACTGGTGGCATCTCTGAACCTGCAGAGAGTCCCATGATGGTAGAATGGTTGAAAGGCAGTGCAACTCTTGGTTTTTAGAAATTAAAGTTCATTGGAGAATATTATTTTTCGCGAAGCATTGTTAGCCATATCATCTTTTCTTGTCCCTCTTTGGCCTGGAATTTTCTTATTTGGTGTAAGGCCACTTCGTTGTAGAAACAAACCTTTATCAGACAGAATCAAGCGGGGCATAGTGTACTTATTTATCGCGTGGCTCTTCTGGGCCATTTTTTGGGTGTTTCTTCTCAAACATGAACGATCTCCCATTTCCATAATTCCAGAGACAGTCAACACGCTAGGATTTCTTATGGTTGGTGGTGTCTCAGGGGGGATTGTTGTTTTTTGGTTATTAAGGCATTGGCTGTCGGGATGGCTTATTTATAACCGGGCCAGAAAACTTGAGGATTTATTGTCACTCTCTCCCCAGGATTTTGAGTCCCTTATCGCCAGGTTGTTTCGAACCTATGGTCATGATGTTGAGCTGGTAGGTGGAAGCTCAGATCATGGTGTTGATATTGTGGTAAAAAACAAACAAGGTGAAAAGTGGGTGGTGCAATGTAAAAGGTATCGGGGAGCAGTGGGTGAGCCGGTCTTACGCGATTTATATGGCGCGATGTTACACGAAAATGCCCAGGGTGCTTATTTAATCACGACGGGGTATTTTACTCAAAAGGCTATTGAATGGGCTGAAGAGAAACCCATCATTCTGTATGATGGTGAAGGTTTAATCAAACTTATCCGGGATATTCGGATCAAAAAATAGTCATGAACAACTTCAGGGTATCAAAAAAGTTTAAGTGTTTAGGATGTGATCTGCTAATTGCTGCAAAAGACGCTGAACTTGGATGCCATGGTGTAAATCAGGGAAAAAGCCTGGATCAGGTTTACCACTAAGGAACAAGTAATGATTGTGCACCAGGGCGCGCAGCCAACCTGAAGGGGCATAATCTGCGGGAAATATTGAATCTGGTAGGTAGTTGCTCATCACTTCGTGCCGCTGCCAACCTAATCCTGGTAAAAAGGTTTCATAACAATCCGGCTGTGATGTGTCGTACAGCAATGCACCACGGGTTCCCCGTATTTCGAGCGAGAGGTGATCTCCCGTACCCTGGGAGACCCGGCTGGCGACCATTGAACCGACAGCCCCTGTATGGGTTTCTTGTATCAGCGCTGTGCTGCATAAATCTGAATTGGGGGGCACATCTGCAAAACGCCCACTGGCAGCCGCCGATTTCACCACCAGATCCTCGCCAAGAAAGGCAATCATCAAGCTGAGCATATGTGAGCCCAGGTCGGCAGCAGCACCATTGATTGGGATGGGTTGAAGACGAGCCTGGTTCTTCTGGCGATATGCAGGGTCTAAATAGCTGCTGTGTAGGTATTCACTGCGAAAGTATATCGGTTCACCGAAATCACCGGTGCGATAATGTTCCAGCGCTTTTCGCAATGCAGATTTTTGTGGGTATTGGAAGCCCAGCATAATAACCTTGCCATGATCGGTTTTCTCCAGCTTTTCAAGGTCGAGAATATTTTGTGGCGTTGTGCCAATGGGTTTTTCAACATAAATGCGTGTGATGTGTGGCAGCTCTGCTGCTTTGAGGAGTTGTGGTGTGTGGGTGTGGTTTGGCCCCAGGATAAATAGTGTATCGATGTCATCTCTATCCCAAACTTCTTCAGGAGGGATGGCTTCCTTAAAACCAAAACGATTAGCAAAATGCTCTCTGCGGGATGGTGTTGGCGATGCAACGAAAATTTTTTCAATTTTCGGCATATCAGAATAATAATGGTTGAGGTTGTTCAGTGCATAACTGTGGGCTTGGGCAAAACCACCAGCACCTAAAAAACCAATCTTGATCCTGTTCTTCATGATTACCTCCAATATCGCCAATTTGACAGAAAACCGCCACGTGTTGTGGCGGTTTTTATTAAGTCGGGGCGCTGGGATTTGAACCCAGGGCCTCTTACACCCCATGCAAGCGCGCTAGCCGGACTGCGCCACGCCCCGAACTCTGATATTATAGCCGGCTTTGTGTGGTTTGGCAAGGAGGATAAGTCATTAAGATTTAAGCGTTATGAGCAATAGTGATTTTAATAAACTGCTATTTCCATATGCAAAATACATTGGTATGTTAACAAAATCATCAAATATCAAAAACTATATTGACAAGAAACAAAAATTCTTATAAGATATCTATAAGAATCAACAAACAATCTTCAAAAATCGACAAAGGTCAAGTGTGATAACACATAACCGCCGGCAACAACTTCTCGAAGTCTTACAAGATCGACCGGATTTTGGTATTTCCGAGATGGCCAAAGCGTTAAAGGTCTCCCAAGGTACAATCCGAAACGACTTGAACGCGCTCCAGGATGAGGGCAGAGTCAAACGTGTCCATGGGGGAGCAGTACTGCTAAATAGAAATAATACAAGTAATAATTCTTTTGACACCCGCTATGACCAAAACACCGCTGCCAAGATTGCGATAGCCCAACAAGCTGCCCAGTTGATTTCTGATGGCGATTCTGTTTTATTTGATGCGAGCAGTACCGCTTATTATGTTGCCTGTGCCATCAGTCATAGAAAAGAGCTCAGGGTTGTCACAAATGGCTTCCACACGGCCAATGAACTGGCACGAAATGACTCCAACAGGGTTGCTCTGATAGGTGGAATGGTTAATTTTGGTGCCTCCTCGGTTACGGGTTTGTTGAGTGAGCAGGTTATCGAGGATTTATATGTTCAAAAAGCCTTTCTTTCATGCAGTGGGTTTAGTTTAGAGCGGGGAATGACAGAGTTGCACCTGAATGAGGCACATTTAAAACGAAAAGTGATACATATCGCTGACCATCTAATTGCACTAATCGACTCATCGAAGTTTGGTAAAGAAGACTTAACACCGTTTGCTAGGGCTGAAGGTATTTACAAGTTGTTCACTGATCAAAACATCTCTAAAGAATGGGAGCAAAGACTGCTTGATGCAAGCATCGACCTTGTAATCTGTGATGAACAGGAAGTCCCTGACCATGAGCAAATCCATCTTAAAACTAAAAGATATATCTAAAAGTTTTTCAGGCGTTGAAGTTCTTCATCGTGTGAGTTTTGACTTGCAACCTGGGGAGGTGCACGCATTACTAGGTGAGAATGGTGCTGGAAAATCAACCCTGGTGAAAGTGATTACAGGCTATCATCAACCAGATCATGGTGATATTTACCTGGACGATGCGTTGGTTCAATTTGTTGACACCCGAGATTCTCGCCAGGCAGGTATTGCAGCCATTTACCAAGAATTAAGCCTGTTTCCTGACCTTGACGTTGCTGAGAACATTTTCGTTGGACGACATCCCCAATCTTTTGGGTTGAAGGTTGATTGGCGGAAATTGTATGATGAAGCCCATGAACTACTTGATTCATTGGGTGTAACTATTGATCTAAAGCAAAAAGCCAGGCATTTGAGCATTGCCCAACAACAAATTGTGGAAATCGCTCGAGCCTTTTCGATTAACGCTCGCATTTTGATCATGGATGAACCAACCTCTTCACTAACCTTAAGTGAAGTGGCTGAATTATTTGCATTGGTAAATAATTTGCGTGAAAATGGCACAGCGATCATTTTCATATCTCATAGGTTAGAAGAGCTTTTTGAAATTGCCGATCGTGTGACTGTCCTTCGGGATGGTAATTACATTGCTACAACGAAAATTAAAGAAACATCCCGTGATGATTTACTGCGGAAAATGGTAGGGCGAACAATTTCATCCCAGTACCCAAAAACTGAGGCTCCGTTGGGTGAAGTTGTTTTACAGGTCGATCAACTTACTTCTGAAGGATTGTTTACAGATATAAGTTTTGAGGTCAAAAGTGGGGAAATTCTTGGTATGGCAGGTTTGGTTGGTGCAGGTCGGACCAATGTTGCTGAATCAATATTCGGAATTCGTCCTGCAACAAGTGGAAAAATTCTAATTAATGGTCTGGAGGTATCTATTAATTCTCCCCAACAAGCCATTGGTCTGGGTCTTGCTTATGTTCCAGAAGATCGTCAGCAGCATGGTCTTATTCCTGCTATGCAGATTACGCCAAATATCAGTTTGCCAAAATTAGATGACTTTGCAAAATATACTTGGATTCTTAATAAAAAAGAAAAGAAATTTGCCTACTCTGCAGCTTTGCAAATGGAAGTTAGGGCGCGTAGTATCTGGCAGCTTGCCAAAGAACTGTCGGGGGGCAATCAACAAAAAGTAGTTTTGGCAAAATGGTTGTCAACCCATCCAAGAATATTGATCCTTGATGAACCAACAAGGGGCATTGACGTTGGAACCAAAGCCGCAGTTCATAAGTTAATGTCTGACCTGGCAGCAGATGGTTTGGCCATCCTGATGATCTCTTCTGAGTTGCCAGAAGTTATCGGCATGAGCGATAGGATTATTGTCATGAGAGAAGGTTTTATCACTGGTCATTTCATGAGGAGTGAGGCAACCCAAGAGAATGTTATTAATGCTGCCACGAAGGATGTAAGGATTGAGAATTTGTCATGACCACTCAAATATCAAGACGTACTACGCCACGAATAAATGTATGGGATCTATTAGCCCGATTTAGAGAAGTTGGCATCATTGTATTCATTTTACTCCTTGGCGCAGTTGTCACCCTAAGAGCACCATCATTTCTGACGGTAAACAATTTCCGTGATATTTTGATGAACATATCCATATTGGCAATTGTGGCTCTGGGTCAAACTATTGTTATCCTTACCAAAGGCATTGATCTATCAGTCAGCTCGATGATTGGATTGGTTGCAATGATGGTCGGGTTTGTGATGAGACAATATCCTGAAACACCTATTTTCCTGATTGTATTATTGGGGATGGCTTTAGGAACAATTGCAGGATCGTTCAACAGTATCATTATCACCTTTGGGAAAGTCCCTCCAATTATTGCTACATTGGGAACACTAAGCGTTTACCGAGGTTTAGTTTTCTTTTACAGCGGTGGCACCTGGGTTAATTCTTTTGAATTGCCGCAAAGTATTAAGATGCTGTCTAAAGGACGTTTATTCGGTGTGCCTAATTTGATCCTGATTGCTTTATTTATTTCAATCATTGTTTATCTTTTCTTGAAATTTACTCGAACTGGAAGAAATATCTATGCTGTTGGTAGTAACGTTGAAGCTGCAGAATATGCGGGGATAAGACCGCAAAGAATTATCTTTCTTGTTTACTTAATTAGTGGTTTACTATCTGGCATTGGTGCAGTTCTGTGGGTATCTCGTTTTGAATCGGCTCAGACAAATACCGCACTGGGATTTGAGCTACAAACGGTCACAGCTGCTGTAATTGGAGGTGTCAGTATCAGCGGCGGTGTTGGTACGGTGACAGGAGTGGTTTTAGGTGCAATTTTACTAGGGATTATTCAAAATGCGTTGACCTTGGTGAGGATTTCACCTTTCTGGCAGTTAGCAGCACAGGGGCTATTGATCCTTATCGCTGTTGTTCTTGATAAAGTGATCTACACCCGTGTGGCAAGGAATTAAAAATGACAGTTGAAACGATTAATAAAAACCAACAGGAAAATATCATCAGTGACCGACAGGCACGTAAATCATTTTTTTCTATTTTCTTAAAATGGGAATGGTTATTGTTTGTTTTGATCTTGTTGGTCATCTTCATCAACACGAGGTTATCACCTTTTTTCCTGAATGCGATTAATTTGTCGAGAACTTCATCTGACTTTATGGAAATTGGTTTGATGATGCTGCCGATGGTGTTGATCATTGTCACAGGTAATATTGATTTATCCGTTGCTTCAAATATGGGAATGAGTGCTTCTTTGATGGGGTTGATGCATAATATGGGTATCAATATTTGGTTGGCAGCATTGGCAGGATTGACGCTGGGAACGCTCGGTGGTGTGTTGAATGGTTATCTTGTTGCCTATGTTAAGTTGCCCTCCCTTGTGGTCACCTTGGGAACATTTGCTTTCTTTCGTGGCATTGCTTTTGGCTTCTTGGGAGATCAGGCAGCCCGGAATTATCCCAGTCAGTTTACTTTTATTGGTCAAGGAAGAGTATTCGACACATTGATACCCTTTTCAGTGGTTTTATTCATCGCGTTGGCATTGATATTCGGGTTGGTACTGCATCGGACGATTATCGGACGTCAACTGTACGCGATAGGAAATAACGAGCCAGCGGCAAAATATTCCGGTGTTCCCGTTGAAAAAATTAAATTCATTCTTTTTATTGTCTCAGGATTTATATCAGCATTAGCGGGATTGGTGTTGGCTGCCCGTTTTGGTAGTACACGACCAGATAATGGTACCGGACTTGAGCTGGCAGTGATTACTGCTGCTGTTTTAGGTGGTTTGGATATTAATGGTGGTAAGGGCAGCATGTACGGCGCTACGCTGGCTTTGGTTTTGATTGGCCTTTTGAGATTTGGGATGGGTTTGTTAAATATTCAAAGCCAGGTTCAGAGCATGGTGATTGGATTATTGTTGATCGTCTCGATACTTGTCCCTCACATTGGTCAACAAATTCGTTTTTTGAAACAGGTTAAGTTTCGTTGGCAATCTATACTTATGACTGTTGGACTGTTGGTTGTTTTTACGGCTTTCTTTATCTTCTTCTTTTGGTCTCGTGCACCAATCATTGCCCAATTCTAAAGTGTGAAGAAAAACCAAGAAAACCGTTTTAGTTGTTGTCATATTCAATTGATTAGAAAGGAGGTTTTATCAGATAATTGAACACTGTTGTTAGAACCGTTGAATCACAAATATATAGAAGGAGTTTAAAAATGAAAAACCGTTATTTGATCATTAGTTTAGTCACTCTGATTATCTTCAGTTTTGCTCTGAGTGCTTGTGCACCGGCTGATCCAGAACCACCTGTTGTTGAAGATGTTGAAGAGGTAGAAGAGGTTGCAGATCCAGCGGAATGTGAGAACTATGTTCTGGTTCCAAAAAACCTAGGTAACCCGTATTTTGACACTGGCAACGTTGGTGCCCAGGAAGCTGCTGGTGAATTGGGTATCACAGTTCTGTACCAGGGTTCGGCTACAGCTGATGCCAGTGAACAAATCACTCTATTAAATTCATTAATTGCCCAGCAGGTATGCGGCCTTGCAATTTCGGCTAACGATGAGGATGCCTTGGTACCAACTGGTCAAGCAGCCATGGAAGCTGGTATTGCGGTTGTTACTTGGGATTCAGCGATTGCGCCAGCAGGCCGTGATCTTCATATTAACCAGGCTGAATTAGAGGGCATTGGTAGAGTACAGATTGAAATGGCTTCCAGACTTGCTGGCCCAGATGGTGGTGAGATTGCAATTTTAAGTGCCACATCCACCGCTCCAAACCAAAATGCTTGGATTGAAGTCATGGAACAGGTTTTGACTGAACCTGAGTATGCCAATTTGGAATTGGTTGAGATTGTCTATGGTGATGATGATGATACGAAGAGCTACAATGAAGCTCAGGCGTTATTTACCAAATATCCTGACCTGAAAGTGATTATTGCCCCAACAACAGTGGGTATTGCTGCCTCAGCTCGTGCAGTCACTGATGCTGATTTGATTGGCCAGGTGTTTGTCACCGGTTTGGGTACACCTAACCAGATGCGGGAATATGTCAAGAATGGCTCTGCTCCAGAGTTTGCCTTGTGGAATCCGGCTGATTTAGCTTATCTTTCAGTTTACGCAATGCATGCCTTGGCAACAGGAGAAATTCAAGCCAGTGCTGGTGAAACATTCACTGCTGGGCGACTTGGTGAATACACTGTAGAAGACGATCCAGATCTTGGTCTCAATGTCTTGCTTGGCGCACCGTTTGTTTACGACGCCGATAACATTGACGATTTCGATTGGTAGACACTGGTAAGATTGTTAAGCAACTAAGTTAGAAATGTCACTTCGGCTTTGAATATAAACTAAATTGGCTTTAACCATCAGCGTTTAAGTTTGTTACCAATCAATTGCCGAAGTGACAACAACTTTTTTCTTCTAAGAAAGAGGGACCTAAATGAACCGTGTTGGGTTTCAATTTAAAGTGCGAAAAGATCGATTGGACGAATATAAAGCTTTGCATAAACAAGTTTGGCCTGAAATGCTGGATGCTTTACGAGAATCAGGCTGGTGTAATTACACCTTGTTTATGCGTGAAGATGGACTTATTTTTGGTTATTTTGAGACCGAAGAAGGCTTGCAAACAGCCCAGGATAAAATGGCAGCGACAGAAGTTAATGCTCGCTGGCAGGCTTTTATGTCTCGGTTCACGGTCGATCAGGAAAGACCTGATGAAGGTTTTGTTGAATTAGAGGAATACTTTCACTTGGATTAAATATGAAAAATGCACACAAGTACCTGGCTATTGACCTCGGCGCAGAAAGCGGGCGGACGATTGTAGGCTCAGTTACTGATGAGCGCCTGGTTATTGAAGAAACACATCGATTTCCGAATCAGCCTGTCAACCTACCGAGTGGTTTACATTGGGACGTACTCAGGCTGTGGTCTGATATAAAAATGGGGATTGGTATATCTTCGGAGAAGTTTGCCAAGAACATCAACAGTATTGCATTGGATACCTGGGGTGTAGATTTTGCATTGCTCGATCGTCAGGATGTGTTGTTGTCAAATCCGGTTCATTATCGGGACAATCGCACAGATGGGATGATGGCAGAAGCTTTTAAGCATATTCCTAGGAAAGAGATTTATAAATCCACTGGTATCCAGTTCATGAAGCTAAACACCCTTTACCAGCTGTTGTCGATGGTGATCTCAAAATCGCCCATCCTTGATATTGCAGATTGTTTGCTGATGATGCCTGATTTATTCAATTACTGGTTATGTGGATCAAAACAAATAGAATTTTCAATAGCAACCACCACACAATGTTTTAACCCCAAAACAATGAATTGGGCGTATGAGCTGCTCGAAAGTCTTGATATTCCAGCACACATATTCCAAGAGGTCATTCATCCTGGAATGATACTGGGTTCGTTACGGAATTCACTAGCTGATGAAATCAACCTAGGTCAGGTACCTATTGTTGCGCCTGCCTGCCATGATACAGGTAGTGCTGTGGTTGCCATCCCGGCTGAGAATGAGCAGTTTGCCTGGATAAGTTCGGGAACCTGGTCGATCATGGGGATTGTATCACCCGACCCTGTTATTTCTGATAAGAGTCTGGATTACAACTTCACGAATGAGGGCGGTGCTCAGGATACCTGGCGTTTTTCAAAAAACATCATGGGTTTATGGCTGGTTCAGGAGTGTAAACGTGAATGGGATATGACCTACGACGAAATTACGCGTTTAGCCAGGTCAGCACAAGGAGGTAAGTGTGTGATTGATGTTGATGATGAGGTGTTTTTACCTCCAGGTGATATGCCGGAGAGAATTAGACAATACTGCCTGAGGGAGAAGCAACCTGTTCCAGAAACACCGGGTGAAATGATCCGGGCTGTTCTGGAAAGTTTAGCACTGAAATACCGCCTGGTGTTGAATCAGCTCGAAAGCCTGGTGGGTTGCACCTTGAACCCGATTCATATTATTGGTGGTGGTACGAAAAACAAGTTGCTCAATCAACTTACTGCAGATGCAACAGGACGCACTGTCATTACAGGACCCGTTGAGGCAACGGCTATTGGGAATGTCGTCATGCAGGCGATTGCTTTGGGTCAATTTGATTCGCTTTCTGATGCCAGGTCTGTGATCAAAGNTTCTTTTGATGTGGAGGCGTATCATCCTCAACCTGATTCCCGGTGGGATGAGCTTTATTCGAATCTATTTGAAAGGATTGGAAAATGATAGCAGAACCTTATCCTGAATTGGATGATATCCTGGAGATGATGGGGGAGGCCGGCAGACATTTAGCTGATATGGAGGCCAGTGAAGGCGCAGCAGGTAACATCTCGGTTTGTTTGCGTTGGGATATTGAATTAAGAACCAGGTTTCCTGTTGTTGAAAAAATTGAGCTTCCTCAACCTGTACCTGAATTGGCAGGTGCAACCATCCTTGTGACCGGATCAGGCCGCCGCTTGCGAGAAATAATCGTCGACCCTACCGTTAATATAGCCTGTGTTGTGATTGACGAGGATGGCTTAACCGGTAACCAACACACCTCTTATTTGCGACGTTTTGAGCAGGTCACCAGCGAATTTAACTCACATTTAGCAGTACATTACGACCAGGTTTTATTGACAGACACCAATTTCCATGCTGTTGTTCACGCACAGCCCCTTTATTTAACCTTCTTAAGCCATATACCTGCCTATCAAGATGAAAAATATTTAAATACGCATCTTCTTCGCTGGCAGCCCGAAACGATCCTCAATCTTCCTGAGGGTATTGGTTTTATCCCTTTTGAAATCCCAGGTTCTAAAGCCTTGATGGCTTCCAATGAAGCCTGCCTGCGAAACTATCGTGTGGTGCTGTGGGCAAAACATGGTGTCATGGCCAAATCTGATGTCTCAATTAAGCGAGCTGCCGACCGTGTTGAATATGCAGAAACTGCAGCAAAATATGAATACTTAAACCTGTCTATTGGAGAAATAGGCACCGGACTTAGTGTGGATGAAATCAAATCCATTTGCGCTCAGTTTGGTGTGAAGCAATCAATTTTTTAAAGGAAAATAAAATGACCCTCACAGACAAGGCATTACGAGATCAATATGCGATTGCCAAGGAGCGCTATGCAGCCCAGGGTGTTGATACGGATAAAGCAATCGCCTCACTGAAGAAAATTCCTATAAGCATGCATTGCTGGCAGGGAGATGATGTAGGTGGGTTTGAAGGATCCGGTGGAGAGCTGGGTGGTGGCCTGGCTGCAACGGGTAACTATCCGGGAAAGGCTCGAACTGCTGATGAATTGCGGCAGGACCTTAACCTGGCTTTTCGTTTGATACCAGGTAAGCATCGATTAAATTTGCATGCCATGTATGCTGAAATGGGTGGTAATCCTGTTCCCCGTAACGAAATTGGTCCTGAACACTTTAAGAATTGGGCTGATTGGGCAAAAGCGAATGATCATGGGATTGATTTCAATCCGACGTTATTTTCTCATCCACTGGCGGAATCAGGTTTTACCCTATCGAGTAAAGATGCAGGAATTCGTCAATTTTGGGTAGAACACTGCATCGCTTGTCGGGAAATTGGCGCTTACTTTGGCGCGACATTAGGGACCCCTTGTCTAACCAATATCTGGATTCCTGACGGTTATAAAGATATTCCCGCTGACCGAATGAAACCGAGAGAGCTGCTGTTCGAATCACTGGATATGATTCTTGAACAGGATATTGATCCCAAGCAAAACCGTGACTCCGTTGAGGCTAAGTTGTTTGGTATTGGATCAGAAAGTTATGTGACCGGTTCCCACGAGTTCTATTTGGGTTATGCTATCACCCGGAACATCATATTGTGCCTTGATGCGGGTCACTTCCATCCCACGGAATCCATTGCGGATAAAATATCTTCTTTATTGTTTTATTTGGATGAGCTGCTATTGCACGTCAGCCGGGGTATTCGTTGGGACAGCGATCATGTTGTTATTTATAATGATGACCTCCTGGCAATTGCCCAAGAGATCGTTCGCAGCCAGGTGATGGAGCGATTTCATATCGGTTTAGATTATTTTGATGCTTCAATTAACCGGATTGCCGCCTGGACGATAGGCACCCGGGCGTTAATTCAAGCATTAATGTTTGCCCTGCTTGAACCGATTGATCTTCTGCGAAAATATGAAGATGAAGGTGACTTTACCCATCGTCTCGCATTGATCGAAGACATAAAACGAATGCCCTGGAACGCTGTGTGGGACTATTATTGCCTAATTCAGGATGTACCCATTGGCTTGGATTACATGGCAATTATTAAGGATTATGAGCGGAAAGAACTCTTACACCGTGATTAAATATTAAATAAAGGATAACCTCTATGGCAGAAAAAATCCTCAAAGATCTTATCAATTTATCCAGGACACTGGGTGATCCCAAGCATGATTACGCTATTCTCGGTGAAGGCAACACCTCAGCTCGTATCAACCAGGATACATTTTATGTTAAAGCCAGTGGAACTGCTCTGAGTACATTGCAGGATATAGATGTGGTAACAGTTTCATTTGATCGTGTTTATGATATTTTCGCCAATGGGGCAATGGGGGATGGAGAAATATTGGAAGGGCTGAAGTCCGCCAAAACCAATCAAAAGAATCAAGGCATGCCCTCAGTTGAAACCTTTTTGCATGCTGTGCTTTACCGGTTGAATGGGATCAATTTTATCGGTCATACCCATCCAACTGCAATCAACGCTGTCCTTTGTTCTCAATATGCAGCGGATGCATATTCCGGATCATTATTCCCAGATCAGATTGTTTATTGTGGACCTGCACCAGTCTATGTAAACTATACCGACCCTGGTTTGCCACTGGCACATGCGGTTTGGGAAGCTACGACCGAGTACTGCGACAAATGGGGACAGGCGCCAAAAACGATCCTGATGCAAAACCATGGTTTTATTGCCTTGGGAAAATCTGCCAAAGAAGTGATAAATATAACCCAGATGAGTGTAAAAGTTGCCACGGTGATCGCTGGTGCCTATGCCATGGGCGGGCCGAATTTCCTTTCTCCAGATTCACTTGAGCGAATCCATACCCGACCTGACGAACATTATCGCCAATCATTGTGGGATATGCGATAAGAGGTTATTATGCGTTTATACTTCGCATAGTATAACATTGCTGTCAGGTTTGAGAAACACCTGCAAGCTCCGTCAGGCAGGTTTTCTGTTTCTTATAAGGTCAAAAAAATTATGCAAGCACTTTCCTGAGTCAACTGCACCTGGGTGTTGAACTTAATCCTCGAATTTGTTTTTCCAGAGTTGTTAATCAGACCGCGTTGCTGCTTAAGATGAGGTGAGTGTGATAGCAAAATTGCATTACACTCCTGATTTCCATGCTGGCTGACCAGTTACTTTTCAGTCATTTATCAATCACAGTGAAATATGACTTGGTGAGTTCTATCAGGTACACTTAAGATAAGTGAGAGGAAAACATATGGAATTGAGGATATCAAGAAACA
>SL_3KL_010_SEDDRAFT_10003596_pt1 | contig 14051 bp, 8 predicted proteins | sample SodLakKL_010_SED_2_FD_10381 | JGI IMG/M metagenome (IMG submission 10381)
ACTAATCACCCGAGATCTTTCTTAAGGTTCTGTGCGCTGTTTGTTGACTGATTGTGTTTATCCCTTTTTTTGAAATAGGGTTTAGAAGTTTAGGAGTTTAGGAGTTTAGAAGTTTTAATGTGAAACAACTCAACGACTAAACAACTCAACGACTAAACAACTAAACACCTCAACCTTCTTTTAGGTGATCATAGCGGCAGCGTCCACCTCTTCCCATTCCGAACAGAGTCGTTAAGCCTGCCAGCGCAGATGGTACTGGGCCACCCCCGGGAGAGTATGTCATCGCCGGATTTTTACAAGAAGCCTCATCACATACGTGATGGGGCTTTTTTGTTGAGGCGAAAAATCTTTCGCCCATACGGACCGTGCGTTGGGGCGAATTGCAATTCGCCCTTACGATTCTTTGTCCTTTTTGTTACGCTCTGACCCGTCATGAATTATGTTTACACTTTTCGGGGTTAATAACTATGTTTATTGCAGTCATTTTTCCTTATTTTTGGCCAGGTCAAGCCCTGGCCCTACGAACGCTCAAAAAAATACATGCCAGGCTGGTCAAGCCCAGCCTATACAAGACACTCAGCTCCCAGCTCCCAGCTCCCAGCTCCCAGTTCCCAGCTCCCAGTTCCCAGTTCCCAGCTCCCAGCTCAACCTTAACCTTTATTCTCAATAATTTTCATATATTTGTTCACTTCAATTAAAAATAAAAATTAAACACATAATAATAACTTTTAAAACAATACCAACCGACACTTCCTATGAAAGAAATGAAAGATTACATTGCAGCAAACAAGGATAGATTTCTTGATGAACTTTTTGACCTGATCCGTATACAGTCAATCAGCTCAAAAGAGGAACACAAGGATGATATGTATAAAGCAGCAGAATGGGTAAAGGATAACCTGCTGAAAAAAGGTGCTGATAAAGCAGAAGTTTGTGATACAGAAGGTCACCCCGTAGTATATGGTGAAAAAATCATTGACCCCAACTTGCCAACTGTCATTATCTATGGCCATTATGACGTGCAACCGGTAGAACCACTGGAGCTTTGGAAAAGTAAACCGTTTGAAGCAGAGATTCGTGACGGAAAAATTTATGCCCGTGGTGCTGACGATGATAAGGGTCAGATGTTCATGCACTTTGCCGCGTTCGAGTTTATGGTAAAACACGACAAACTGCCGTGCAATGTAAAATTCATGATTGAAGGGGAGGAGGAGATCGGCTCACCCAGCCTGGGTAAATTTCTAACCGACAACAAGGAAAAACTTGCCGGAGATGTCATTCTCGTTTCAGATACCGCGATGCTTGGACCCGATACCCCATCCATAACAACAGGATTGCGTGGGCTCTCATACGTAGAAGTGCACGTAACCGGACCCAACCGCGACCTCCATTCAGGTCTGTATGGTGGCGCTGTGGCAAACCCGATCAACATCCTTTGCGACATGATAAGCAGCCTGATCGATGAGAGCGGACGAATTACCGTAAAAGGTTTTTATGATGATGTGGAAGAACTTTCCAATGAAGAACGTTCTGAAATGGCCCGGGCACCCTTTAATGAAGAAGAATATAAAAAGTCAATTGATGTTAAGGCACTTCACGGGGAAAAGGGATATTCCACACTCGAAAGAACTGGCATCAGGCCCTCACTGGATGTAAACGGAATCTGGGGCGGACATACCGACAAAGGTGCCAAAACTGTCCTTCCATCCGAAGCGCACGCCAAAATATCAATGCGCCTGGTGCCGAATCAAAATTCCGATAAGATCACACAATTATTCAAAGACCATTTCCTGTCGATCGCGCCCGATTACGTAAAAGTGGAGGTGGAATTCCTGCATGGCGGCGAAGGGTATGTAAGCCCCGTTGATACAATCGCTTACCAGGCAGCCAGCAAGGCCTATGAAACAACCTATGGCATTAAGCCGGTACCCTACAGAAGTGGGGGAAGCATACCAATCATTTCAATGTTCGAACAAATACTGGGGATCAAGTCGATCCTTATGGGGTTCGGCCTGGAATCAGATGCCATTCACAGTCCCAACGAAAACTACCCTTTGGCACAGTTCTTCAAAGGCATGGAGACGATTCCCTTTTTCTATCAGTATTTTGCTGAGGATATGAAATAGAGGAAGAATCTATTGCTGAACACTCAGAGAAGGTGTATTTTCCGGTTTAAATGGTCGTTAAATTAAAAACATTTCCTATTTTCGCTATTTAGCATTAAACAGTTGTATAACTAACTTGCTGTTATCATGGAAGTTACACGAATTTTTGACCTGCTGGATCATTATGCAACGCTTTGTCCGGACAAAAAAGATGCATTGGCAGGTAAAGAGGATGGTGTCTGGAAAACGTACAGCACCAAAGAATGGCTTGACAACAGTCGCTATGTTAGCTATGGTCTGATGAAACTTGGCGTGAAGAAAGGGGATAAGATTGCCTCGATCACTTTTAACCGTCCGGAATGGAACTTTCTGGATATGGGGGTGCAGCAATGTGGTGCAATACACATCCCCATTTATCCAACCATCAGTGATGCCGATTATGCGTATATTTTAAAACATGCAGAAGTAAAGTTTGTGTTTGTGGCTGGTGAGGAGATGTACAGGCGCATAACTGAAATTGTTGCAAAAATTCCTGATATCCAGGGTGTGTATACCTTTCTTGATATTTTTGGAGAAAAACATCTGAAGGAGCTCATTGAGCTTGGTAAAAAGAATCCGCAACCGGATACTTTGCAAGAGCTCAAAGACAGCATCCTTCCAGATGACTTGGTCACACTGATCTATACTTCGGGTACCACAGGAACTCCCAAAGGGGTTATGTTGACACATAACAACATTATCAGCAACTTTAAGGCAGTTTCGTATATCCCGCCTTTCGGTCCGGAACACCGGGCGATGAGCTTTTTGCCTTTATGCCACATCTTATGAAAGGATGATGAATTATACCTTTATTTATAAGGGCCTATCGCTGTATTACGTTTCCAATATGGGGCTGATCGCAGAAAGCCTTAAGGAGGTCAATCCTCATGTTTTTACAACTGTTCCACGTCTTCTTGAGAAAGTATATGACAAAATCCTCATGAAAGGCCGTGCTTTGAAGGGGATCAAGAAGCGCATATTCTTTTGGGCAAACAATGTTGGGTTACGCTACGAAATCGGAAAGGAGAAAAGAAATCCGGTTTACGGTTTGAAGCTAAAGATTGCCCGTAAGCTTGTATTCAGCAAATGGAAGGCAGCACTCGGTCAAAACCTGGACATCGTTGTTTCGGGTGGTGCTGCGCTTCAACCCCGTTTGAACCGGGTTTTCTGGGCTGTAGGCATTCGGATTATCGAGGGATATGGACTTACTGAAACCTCCCCCGTTATCGCAGTCAGCGACTTTAGTCCGAACGGCGTTAAATTTGGTACAGTAGGCCCTGTATTGAAAGGGGTTCAGGTAAAAATTGCCGAAGATGGTGAAATCCTGGTGAAGGGGCCAAATGTCATGAAAGGATATTACAAGGATCCCGGGCTCACCAAAGAGGTGATTGATGATGAGGGGTGGCTTCATACGGGTGATGTTGGCGTTATTGAACCTGAAGGACAGTTGCGCATAACCGATCGCAAAAAGGTAATTTTTAAGACCTCCTTTGGCAAGTATATCCATCCACAAGTGCTTGAAAATGCTTTTAAGGAATCGCCCTTCATTGATCAGATTCTGATCCTCGGAGAGAATCAACCTTTCCCGGCTGCCCTGGTCGTACCTGATTTTAACCATCTGCAATCCTGGTGCAAGGTAAAGGGGATCCCATACACCAATAACAAGGAGATGCTTTCTTTGCCAAGGATAAGGAAAAGGTTCTGGAAAGATATCAAACACTATAACGAACGTTTCGGGAAGTATGAGCGTATCTCCAAATTTGAGCTCATCGATCACGAATGGGGTGTGGAGACAGGACAGCTGAGTGCAACACTGAAATTGCGCAGAACACATCTAATGAAAGAATATGCCGAAGATATTGAAAGGGTTTATGCCCGGAAGGGTGCCAACGGAGGTTAGCCTCAGGGTGCTTTCATTCGTTAATTTCAGCCTGTTTGATGGAGAGGCTGATCCGTTTTCTTTCCTTTTCCACCGATAAAACCTTCACCATCACTTTCTGATTGAGGGTGACCACCTCAGCCGGGTCGCGCACAAAGCGGTTGGCCAGCTCACTGATGTGAATCAGCCCGTCATGATGTATGCCGATGTCGGCAAAAGCGCCAAAGGCGGTTATGTTTGTAATGATTCCGGGAAGCACCATCCCCTCTCTGAGATCATCCACACTTTTCACACTTTTGTCAAACTCAAAAAAGTCGAAAGTTTTTCGTGGATCCCTTCCGGGGCGCGCAAGCTCCTGCATGATGTCTTTGAGTGTAGGCAAGCCAATTCTTTCGCTAACATAACGCGCGGGATCAAGTTGCTTTTGAAGATCCTTTTTACGGATCAGATCAGTAAGTGTAACATCAAGATCTGCAGCCATCTTTTCGACCACCCAATAGCTTTCCGGATGCACAGCACTGCTGTCGAGCGGGTTATCAGACTGTGTTACCCTGATGAATCCTGCAGCTTGTTCAAATGCTTTTGCACCCAGGCGTGGCACCTGCATTAGTTCGTTGCGGCTATTGAATGCACCGGATGCATTCCGGTAGTTGACAATGGAGGCAGCCAATGCGGGGCCAACCCCCGACACATAAGTGAGCAGCTCTTTACTGGCGGTGTTAAGTTCAACGCCCACGGCATTTACACAGCTTGTTACCGTGTCATCCAGCGCCTGTCGCAGCAGTTTTTGATCCACATCATGTTGATATTGACCTACTCCGATTGACTTTGGATCGATCTTTACCAGCTCTGATAAGGGGTCGGCCAAACGACGTCCTATGCTGACCGCACCCCTCACGGTAACGTCGTAATCGGGGAACTCCTCCCGGGCAAGATCTGAAGCGGAATAGACAGATGCTCCGCTTTCATTGACCATAATTGCCATTACATCCTTGTCGAAACGGATTTTACGGATCAGTTGTTCGGTTTCCCTGCCTGCAGTGCCATTCCCGATGGCAATGGCTTCAACATTGTAGGCACTTACAAGGCTTTGAATTTTATTGATCGCTTTCCCCTTTTCATTTACGGGTGGATGGGGATAGATGTTTTCATTGTGTAGCAAACGGCCCTCCTCATCCAGACAAACGATTTTACAGCCGCTCCGGAACCCGGGGTCGATGGCCATGATCCGCTTTTGACCTAATGGCGACGCGAGCAGCAGTTGTCTCAGATTCTCTGCAAACACGCGGATGGCTGTTTTGTCGGCAGCTTCCTTGAGGTCGTTTCTCAGTTCTGTTTCCAGGGAGGGATGCAACAACCTCTTCCAGGCATCATGAACTGCGCGCTGCACCTGTTCAGAGGCTTCTCCGGAATCTTTTAAGAATAGATTTTCCAGGGTCATCAAAGCTTTCTCCTCATTCGGAGAAATTTTGATATGCAGGAGGCCCTCTTTTTCGCCCCTGAACATCGCCAGAATGCGGTGAGAAGGTGCCTTTCGCGCAGGTTCCGACCATTCAAAATAGGTCTGGTATTTTTCACCTTCCTCCTCTTTCCCTTTAACAGGCCTACTGATGATAATACCCTCTTTGTAGATCAATCTTCGCAAACGCGCCCTTGCGCGGGGGTCTTCATTTGCCCATTCAGCAATGATGTCGCGGGCACCGGCCAGCGCATCTTCAATTGTCAAAACCTCTTTCGCGGGATCTACAAACTGTTTTGCACGCGCAATCAGGTCTGTCTTTCTTTGCGCCATGATGATCTTTGCAAGCGGTTCAAGACCGCGACCTTTGGCAATGCTGGCACGTGTTTTTCGCTTTGGCTTGAAAGGGAGGTAAAGATCTTCCAATTCGGCCATTGTTGAAGCCGACATGAATGCCTCTTTCAGCTCGGGTGTCAGCAGGTTCTGCTCTTCAACAGAATTGATGACGGCTGTGCGGCGCTTCTCAAGCTCTTCGAAGCGATTCAACAGATCCCGGATTGAGGTGATTTGCACTTCATCAAGTGATCCGGTCTTTTCCTTTCTGTACCGTGCGATGAATGGAACGGTCGCGCCCGACTTCAGGAGGTCGACAACATTACTTACAAAGCGAACAGAAATGCCGCTTTCCGTTGCAATGCGATCTGTTATTTTTGTTATGATGTTGTTCATAATGGGTTCTTTCATTTGGAATACGCTTTATTGCCCTTGTTATTTTTCAAAATGTAAACGCAATTGCGGATGCAGTTTAAAAGAGCGACGGTGGTGGTGTGTTAGCCCCAGGTGCTGAATGGCCGCACGGTGTTTCGGAGTGGGATAACCTTTGTTGTGGGTCCATCCGTAACCGGGAAAGTCTAGATGAATTTTCTCCATATGAGCATCCCTGTAAGTTTTTGCCAGCACCGATGCCGCGGCAATCGACAAATAAGAAGCATCACCCCTGATAATGCACGTATGTGGAATGGCCTGGTAAGGATGAAAGCGGTTGCCGTCAACCAAAATCATCAAAGGTTGCAGCTGAAGCATTCCAAGCGCCTTATGCATGGCCAGAATGCTTGCATTCAAGATATTGATTTGATCGATTGTTTCTACATCTACGGAAGCAACGGCGCAGGCGAGGGCCTGATCCAGGATCACCTGCCGGCAATGTTCGCGTTGAGCGACAGACAGCTTTTTTGAGTCATTCAATACTTCAACAAGTTTCTTTTCGGGATGCTCAGGCAAAATGACTGCTGCGGCAAACACAGGACCCGCCAGGCAGCCCCGACCCGCCTCATCACAGCCGGCTTCAGGAAATGACTTACTGTATCGGTGTTTCAGGTGTTGATGCATAAGGAGTTTATAATACCATCGAAGATCAGCTTTCCGTCTTCATTGCCCAGCTCTGCATCGCAGGCCCTTTCCGGATGGGGCATCATGCCGAACACATTGCGACCGGTATTGCATATGCCTGCGATGTTATTGACTGAGCCATTGGGATTTGCTTCCTGGCTGACATTGCCATCCGCATCGCAATAGGAAAAAAGGACTTGATCGTTTTCTGCAATTGACCGGATGGTGTCTTTGGAGGCATAAAATCTACCTTCACCGTGAGCTATCGGTATTTTCAGCACTTTGCCCTGACTGGTAAGTGCTGTTATGACACTGTTTTTTGTTTCGCTACGGATGTATGTGTTGCGACAGATAAAACGGTGTGAGGGATTGTGCAGAAGTGCACCGGGCAACAAATGTGCTTCACAAAGGATCTGAAAACCGTTGCAGATTCCCAACACATATCCACCTTTGTTGGCAAAGCGGATCACCTCTTCCATGATCGGAGAAAATCGTGCAATGGCACCGGAACGAAGATAGTCGCCATAGGAAAATCCACCTGGGAGAACAACAAAGTCAACACCCTGAAGGTCTTTGTCTTTGTGCCAAAGGGCAACCACTTTCTGCTGTAGCTTCTTTTTTAGCACATAAATCATATCGTGATCACAATTGGACCCAGGGAATACAACAACGCCAAATTTCATAGATACATTTTTAGGTGATCAAAAATCCGTAAGACTGCATGGATTGTCTAAGGGCAAAATTAAGCATTTTTCTTTGCCCGTTTGCGGTCGTGCTCGTTAAGCAATATTTTTCGCAGGCGCAATGACTCCGGTGTTACCTCAATGTATTCATCTTCTGAGATGTACTCCATGGCTTCCTCCAGCGAAAACTTTACCGGAGGTGCAATAGAAAGTTTCTCATCGCTGCCTGCAGCCCTTACATTTGACAGTTTTTTCGTATGAATCACATTAACAGCCAGATCATCCTGACGGGTATTTTGTCCGATAATTTGGCCGGCATACACTTTTTCATTTGGATGGATAAAAAAGGTACCCCGATCCTGTAGTCTGTTAATCGAATATGCAATTGCTGTTCCGGTTTCCATTGAAATAAGAGATCCATTACGCCGACCTCCGATTTCTCCTCTCCAGGGTCCAAAGCCAGTGAAGCGATGAGCCATTACCGCTTCCCCTTCCGTAACTGTAAGCAGGTTGTTTTGCAGGCCGGTTAATCCGCGCGAAGCGATATTAAACACCATGTGTGTTCTGTCGAGTTTATTCTGCATGCTCACCAATTCTCCCTTCCGGGCAGAAACCAACTCAATCACCTTTCCTGAAAAATCGGATAACACGTTTATCGTAAGTTCTTCAATCGGTTCACACCTTACCCCGTCAATGTCCTTCATGATCACTTTCGGCTGTCCCAGCTGCAGTTCATAACCTTCCCGGCGCATGTTTTCAACCAGAATGGCAAGGTGGAGGATTCCCCTTCCAAATACAATGTATGAATCTGGTGATGATGACTCCTCTACTCTGAGCGCCAGGTTTTTTTCTGTTTCCAGGAACAATCTGTCGCGCAGATGCCGTGAGGTAACAAACTTGCCCTCTTTTCCGAAAAATGGCGAATTGTTAACGGTAAACAGCATGCTCATTGTGGGTTCATCCACTGCAGTTGGCACCAAAGTTTCAGGATTTTCAAAATCGGCAATGGTGTCACCAATGTCGAACCCTTCAGGCCCTAACACGGCACAAATTTCACCGGCATAAATGGGGTACTTGATACGTTCTTTGCCAAGGCCTTCAAAAATGTATAGTTCCTTTACTTTTGATTTTTCAACACGCCCGTCCCTTTTTACCAATGATATGTTCATGCCGGCCTGTATGCTTCCCCTCAGGATTCGTCCTACGGCAATGCGTCCGGTGTAAGATGAATAATCAAGCGAAGAGATCATCATCTGCAGATTCCCGTCCGGTGTTACAGGCGGAGGAACATGTTTCAGGATGACATCCAGGAGATGACTTACATCGTCCGTTTCCTTTTTCCAGTCGTCTGACATCCAGCCTTGCTTGGCGGAGCCAAAAACCGTTGGGAAATCAAGCTGGTCTTCGCTTGCACCCAGAGAAAACATCAGGTCAAATACCGCTTCCTGTGCTGCATCGGGATCACAGTTGGGTTTGTCAACCTTATTAACGATTACGATGGGTTTCTTATTGAGTTGCAGCGCCTTTTCCAGCACAAACCGAGTCTGCGGCATGGGCCCCTCGAAGGCGTCAACCACCAGCAGTACACCATCTGCCATGTTGAGCACACGCTCAACCTCACCTCCAAAATCGGAGTGTCCCGGCGTGTCGATGATATTGATCTTTACATCCTTATAGCGAACGGAAACATTTTTGGCCAGGATGGTAATGCCTCGCTCCCGTTCCAGGTCATTGCTGTCGAGAATGAGCTCCCCCACATCCTGGTTGTCGCGAAAAAGCTTTACCTGGTGAAGAATGCGATCGACGAGGGTGGTCTTGCCATGGTCAACGTGCGCGATGATGGCAATGTTGCGAATTTGTTGCATCATAATGACTTAAATAAAAGAGGTGCAAAAGTACTTAATTCCGCTTAAACGTTAAAAACACCCGAACGAATAATTTATGAATCAAATAAAGTTAATCATGAATGATTATATGTTATTTTTGTAGAAAATATATTATAAAATGCTATCAGAAGATAATAACAACAATGACGACCCTGGAAAGGTTAATGATCCAGGTGGGGTGTATCAGCCAGAAGGGCCACTGACCTTCGAGAAGGTATGGCTGATGTTCCAGGAAACAGACAAAAAATTTCAGGCAACAGACAAAAAATTCCAGGCAACAGATAAGAAGATGCTGAAGACAGATAAGAAAATTCAGGAAACTGATCGCATCGTTCGTAACATTTCGAAGGAAATTGGCGGTATTGGGAACAACCTGGGCGAGGTTTCGGAAGAGTATTTCCGTGCAGCACTAGCCAGTCAGTCCCGGATAGCAGGAGTGAAAATTGAAAAGGTTGACAGCCTCAAACGGCAGGTAGGAAAGCTGACCGGTCAGTTTGACATTGTTTTGTTCGGCAAAAAGGCAAATATTGTTGTGGAAGTTAAACACCGATTACAACAAAATGATGTCAACCGGTTTTTAAACAATACACTTCCCTCATTCAAAAAGTTATATCCTGAATATTGCAAAGTGAAAATAATTGGCGCCGTTGCCGGCATGACAGTCACAGACTCAGCCATTAAAGTGGCATTCGAAATGGGGCTGCTGGTCTTTACCCAATCGGGACAAAAAGTCAGGCTTCTCAATCCGGAAGACTTTGAACCGAAAGAATATTAAGGTTGAGATTAAGGTTGAGGTTAAGATTAAGATTAAGTATGGTCATGCCACCCTTGTAACACAAGGCTTGACCTGTGCACCGAAATATCTTGACTTGTGTACCGAAACATAGACAGCGCGAAGAACATGCCAAACCTTGGGTCCTAATTTGTTTTTAAAAACACAACAATCCGGTCAATGTTGCCGGTACGCTGAAAGACCTGCCGGCTGGTTTCGTAATCCAACCAATTTGTGTCAAAGCTTGCTTTCGATCCATCAGAATAATATACCTTCAAACCTTCCTGATCAGAAACCTTATAAATTACCGGAGTCTGACAATAAGTAAAAAAGAGCGATCCTGATTCCAGAGGCAAGGACCTTTGCTCATTTCGGATATCAACATAGTCCACGTGCTCCGCATTGCTAAAAAATGCTTGTTTTCGCAACAGCGATGGATTAAAGTGGAGCTGTCCATCTTTTACAAAAACACCCAACTCTCCAAAACGTGCAAGAATGTCCTCCTTCACCTGGCCCGTCATGCCGGGCTGTTGAGCCCCCCTGTGCAACGGTGTGTGCGAGTAAGGATCGGTAGGGAATGCGCCATAAAGGGTGGGAGGCTTGTGTACCCCAATCCCTGCATCAATTTCATAATAATGTTCCAGCAACCTTCCTGTTGTTTCCGGATCTGCATTTTGCTCAATGGCAGTGAGGCAAGACTCCTGAACGGCCAGAAGCAATTTTGATACCATGTGCCAGTAAATGGACCCCAGCCCTTCATAAGCGAAAAACGTGCCCGATCTGCCGGTAAATGCCTTATGATTAAAAACTTTCTCAAATATATCGAGCACAAGCTTCCTTTCCTTGGCAACCAGATCACCGAAAATTCCTTCAGCAATTTCATTCAGGGCATTGCGGAGGTCATTGCCATTTCTGAAGTTCCCATTAAAATGATATCCTCCAAGGACATCCTGCTCAATAATTTCCTTATTTCCATCAGAGACAAGTTTTGTTAAAAGCTCCGATGAGCGGACTTCAGATTCAGGAATATTGTTTTTATTTAAAAAGCCGGGTAATTCTTTGTTGGGATACAGAATATAACTATACTGGTCATTCCTGAACAGGGTGCTGCTTTTTAATCCATCAAGCAATTCCAATGACTCTGTGGGAGAGAGGTAGCCTGAGCTCAGGGCTGCCACCTGACCCTCAAGCATTTCATCCAGATGTTCAAAAGAAACGGCTGACTCACCAATGGTGATCAGGTTATACGCATGATACAGTTTGTCTGCTCTTTTGTTTGCCTTTATGGAATGCTCCAGGAACTCCAGGCATACATCCGTAAAATTCTGCAGTCCGGAAATTGAAACACTTCTTTTCTTTCCCCAGAAGCCTTTTTTATAGATATGATGACGGTACTCGGATGCCGCAACACCCAGACGATCCATAATGGCTTTTCTTTTGGTGTCATCGATTGAATTCTCCAAAAGTGGATTGAATGCATAAAGTGTTTCCCTGACACTATGGTAAAACTCAACCAACTCACTGGATACCTTAACGCTCTCAATGGGTGAATCTACCAAAATCCGCTGGAAGAATTTCATAAACCTGCGCAGATAGTAAAGTGTGACCATGGAAACACCATTCCCTACCAGCGCGTTGTTGGCATCATTCCATTCCGGTCGCTGTGTGTTCAGCCAAATTCCTGCTTCCGGAATGAAATTTGATACTTTTGCGAGTACCGTTGCAAGGATTTTCTCCATGAAGTTCACGCGGTAAATGTCTTTGCTTCCATCGGTGAGCAGCGCCCCATCAGCACCCAGCAAGGCGCGGTTTTCCCTGATTAAATGATCCCATTGGACGTCAAACTCAATGGTGTCTTTCGGGTTTTCCAGGATTTGCTCATAAGGTTTAATGATGTAGGGAACCGCTGCATAAACGAACCAATCCTTGTCAAAGTATTCCTGCAACTTACCTGGTTGGTGCTTGTCAATGATCTCCAGAAACTTCAACAGGTAAATAATCTGATGATCCCCCCAATAGCCAATGTAAGACCACGGATTGTCAGGTTCTACAATCTCCCAGTCGAAACCGTCCTTCGTTACCCTGTAAGGGTTGTAACCGTCAAAAGTGGATGCATTTAAAAATTTTAGGATCATCCCTTCAATAAATTCGGGATAGGACCAGGCCAGTGCTTCCCAGTTTTGGAATAAATCCCTCCAGTTCCCCTCATAATCAAGGATTTTGGAGCCATCCACTTCACTTTGGGTGTTGATGTTAAATTGGTTCCATGGACGGCTTGGATCACCGTGCCGGCGACTGAATTTCAATGGCAGGTACTCTAATGAAAGCCTCATCAAATCGGCATCACCATTATTGGTAAGAAGATTTTTCAGATCCGATTGGGTGAATGAGTCTTCGAGACTTTCAAAAATGTCACCGTTCCTTCGTAAAACGTTCTTATTGGCTTTCTTAAGGTAGTTGATATAGTCATTCTTCTCAATACGATAATTATCGTCGAAAATACCTCCCCGCATAATATTGAACAATACATTTGAAAAATGCCGTGTGTTTTGCAACTTGTCTGCGGTGAACTGCAATCCGTCTGATGCAGCGACCAGTTGAATTAAGCTTTTAGTTCCACAGTCAATATCTTTCTGAATTTCATTTAAAATTTTCTGATTTTGCCGAATAGTTTTGGAAAGCCTGATAATCTGAGATTGGCTTTGATTGACATTGGCTACGATTGTCCATTTTTGCTCAGCTTTTGGAGGTAGCGCAATGTCGGCAGAAACAAAATAGGCTCCCTTTTCACCTTTTATGTCATATTCCGTTCTGACTTTCTTTTTTCTTCGGAAGTCTTTAAGCTGCAATGAAGAAAGCAGGTATTCAGGATTATCCAATCCCACTGACCAGGCGATGTTTGCCTTAAGGGCTTCACTTGGTTCCGCCCTGTCAACAATGATGGCACTGAGTGCATAAATTCCAATTCCTGCATTCGGTTCCAGTTCATTTCTTTTGTAAGCATCCACCAGGTTGCTTGTAGATGATTGCAAATCGTTTGGTACGCCATATGGCATGATGTTTTGGATGCCATCCAAAAGGTTAATCTGATAGTTGTTTCCGGAGTTATTGATAAGCTCAGCTTTACGAATAAAACCATATATTTTTCCTGAATTCCATTGGTATCTGAATGTCAGACCAAGGTCGAGATTGTTCTCTTCAAAAATGATTTTATTGCCAAAGATGTTTTTATAAATATTTCGATTTATGGCATATTTATCTCCATTTCGTATCGAGAAGGGTTCCCAGATTAGGGTATTCTCTTTTGTATGGATCTGAAAAATCGTTTTACTGCCTGTTATGTCAGCTGATTCGGTGATTTTATCTTCGGTGTAATAGGGAAACAAAGCATAAGCAGGGTTTTTTCGTCCTGCCGTAAGTCCTCCGTTGCTTGAAATGAACAACCAGTGGTTGGCATCACTTACAATGCTCATGAAAAAGGGGCGCATCTGGTCATGATTGCTGATTTTGAAGTAGCTTTCGTTTTCGTGTTCCACGATTTGCATTTCAACCTTATTGTTTACTACGTTATTACTTGCTACATTCATTGGATTTCGTTGTTTAATTCGGTGTTTATTGTCCACAAATTCACTCAAATTTAAGCACAAATTTGCAAAAATTTGGGCAACCAGAATTCTATTTTTGTGAGATGCAAAAAATTATTTATCAAGAAAAAAGCGCCCTGTAAGCATATTGCCTGGTTTGCCGCCGATCAGGACTTCGAAGTCTCCTCTTTCTGCCACCCATTCATTGTTCAGGTTTACAAAATGCAGATCCTCATAGGTTACCTTAAAGTTAAC
>SL_3KL_010_SEDDRAFT_10003598_pt1 | contig 14048 bp, 16 predicted proteins | sample SodLakKL_010_SED_2_FD_10381 | JGI IMG/M metagenome (IMG submission 10381)
TATAAATACATCACACGGCACATCCAGGTCGCTTATCCTCCTCGCTCCCGCCTTGCTGCCCCAGGCCTCGGTCAGGACTCTCGCTCCCGGGTTGCGGGCCTCGAATGAGTCGGCTGCTTCGCGTACCGGTACCGAGAGGCTGCCCGCATGGATGATCCGCAGTGTCTCTGAAGGGTCGCCGCAGGAATGCAGTACCCCGACCAGGCAGGATAATATTAATAACGGAAAAAACATCGCACACCTGAACATAGTCAAAAGCGACAAATATGATAAAAAAAGCCCGGAAGGAACCCCTGCCAGGCTTTTGAATAAAGCAATAAACTTTTTAGTCCTCCTGGTGGTCCTTAACCATCTCTATCAGTTCTGGCAGGTCCATCCCCAGCTTTTTAAGGTGCTCTATCTTCGGAACACCGTTCTTTGTCCATCCCCTTCTCTGGTATACCGCATCTACCAGTTGCTGATAACGGTCTTCGCGGTATTTCCGGTGGAGGGCTATCTTCTCTTCAGTTGATTTTCCTGCCGGATCAATGTTCATAATCTCCTTGAGCTGCTTGTCATATCTCTCCTGCCTCGATTCATACTCCTCTACCGTTACCGGTCCGGCAGCCCTGTATGGCTGTGCATCATGCTCCCTTGTGCCAAATCCCCGGCGGAGGTTGAATATCCGCTGAAAGTTGTAAACCCGCTCCGACTGCCGGATAAGCTCATCCTTGTCAAAGGGCTTGCCGGTAACCGCCTTGTAAATGGTAACGTAGTTGTCGACATGCTCAGGCACCTTGGCAGGCTCATCGGCCTCTGCATTGCCCTCGGGCTCAACATCGTTCCACGGAAGCTTGCACAGCCCGACAAGTCCGAACCATGTACGGAACATCGGGAAGTAGTGCAGCGCCTCTGCCTTGTCCTCGAAAGTGGGTATCTGGTTATTGACCATGTCCATGAATATCAGCCACGCCTCATCGTGCTGCGGGCCCTTGTTGGTCATAGCGTAACCGCCCTGCTGGGCAAGAGATTCCTTCGACATGTACTGGGAGTATTCAAGCCCCTTGTTCTCCATTGCAATATCCTGGAGGAAGGCAGCATCGCCCCATCCTTCATTGGCGAACAACTCCTTCATCTTCCGCACTCCAAGCCCGGCAATATTGCCGAAACCTTCGCCCCTCGCAAGCATGTGAAGCAGTTCCATGGCCGAGTCGGCATTGCCGAAGTTCAGTTTCAGTCCCCCTGTCCTCTCGTCATTAAGTATGCCGCTCTCATAGCAGTCCATTACAAACCCTACCACGGTGCCCCATGTGATGGTGCATATGCCGTATGTGTCGCAGTAGAAGTTGGCCTCCAGGGTAAAATCGGGATTAAAGATGCCCAGGTTGGATCCCAGTGAAGCAGCCGTTTCATATTCGGGTCCGTCAACTATCACCTTCTCTCCCTTATAGGGACCTGTACGCAGTTCGTAGTTATCAACTCCCTTTGCGCACGACATGTTGCAACCGATCCAGCAACCGTCGGGTACTCCCTGGGTGAAGAGCGACTTGTACACGTCTGAGTGAATATTGCCCGCGTCGGGGTGTGAGCCGAACTTGAAATTGTTTACCGGTATCAGGTCATAATCGTTCATTACATTTGTCAGGTGAGCTGTACCCTTGGTGCGCATCTCGGCCTGCTCGTCGTCAAAGCGGCGCATCTCCTCATTAAAGCGCTTACCCCGTTCGCGTATCGCCGCCAGGTCAACCACGTTATTGGCATTGCCCTTGATCCCCCCGACTTTTGCAACAATTGCTTTTACACGCTTATCGCGGAAAACAGTGCCGATACCTCCGCGTCCTGCCTGCTTCAGCCTGATCTTTTTTCTCTTGGGGTCATAAAAGGTGAAGTTGAGCATGCCGATGAGAGAATGATCTGCCGCAGCTCCGGTCGATACGATGCCTATGTTTTTCTTGTCCCTCTCATCGTCGGCAAACATCTCGGTAAGCTGCTCAGTTATTACATGGGAATCCAGGGCCTCTTTCGGGGCCTCGAATATCTCCACCCTGCCTTTTACCCCGTCGATGTAAATAATAACGTCATTTTCAGCCTTTCCCTGCAGCTCGAAGGCATCGAAGCCCGAAAATTTCAGGAAGGGGCCGAAGAAGCCGCCTACATTGCTGTCCATTACCGAGCCGGTCTGCGGCGACAGTGACACCACGAGCGATTTGCCCGCACCCGAATACTGTGTGATCCCGCAGATCGGGCCGCCGCTTATTATGATCTCGTTCTCCGGGTCGTTCCATCTGGTTTCGGGGGTGGTGGCATCCCATAAAAGCTTCAGTCCGTATCCCCTGCCGCCGACAAATTTCTCCTTCATAAGCGGGTCCACATCCTTTTCCTTTATCTCGTTACCGCTCAGGTTCACATACAGGATCTTGTCGGTATAGCCCCTGTCAACGGGCGTTATCCTGTAATCATATCCTGCAAGCAGCTTGTGGCTTTGTTTCAGTTCCTGAACATCCATACCGGTTGGTTTTTGAGTTTGAACTTGGTTTGGGTTTTTACTGGTTTGTGTTTCATTTTGGATTGCTAAAATTAGATCAATGGCCTTAGCTTTCAAATGACTATTATCATACCCCTACCAGTCACTCTGGCATCAATTTTTTATGCCTTCATGTTAGGGTTGTTCGAGGTAATTGTTATTTTTGAAACGGGCATGTAAAATACAAAATACGGCTGACAACGTCATAATATAATACATGCAAATGCAGAAAAAATCTTTTGAAGAGATCAGAACAATCCTTGCCTGCAAAACAGTGGGCATTGCAGGTGCCGGCGGACTGGGTTCCAACTGTGCCGTAGCGCTTGCCAGGGTGGGGATGGGACGTATCATAACGGCTGATTTTGATACAGTAAGCGAAAGCAACCTTAACCGGCAATACTTCTTCAAAGACCAGGTGGGGATGAAGAAGGTCCTCGCCCTGAAGGAGAACATCGCAAGGATAAATCCTGAAGTCATGGTTGAGGCTTTTGACATAAAGCTGGATCCGCTTAATATTCCGCAGATTTTTGGTGATTGCGACGTGATTGTCGAGGCCTTCGATCTGGCCGCCATGAAGCTGATGATCGCCGAAACGGTGCTGGAAAGGATGCCCGGCAGGATACTTGTTATGGGCAGTGGCGTTGCAGGATACGGCAACAACGATGCAATAAAAACCGTTAAATCAGGAAACATTTTTATTTGCGGCGACCAGGAGAATGAGACCGGCGAAAACCTGCCGCCGCTCGCCCCCAGAGTGGGTATTGTGGCCGGTATGCAAGCCAACCTGGTCATGGAGATCCTGCTGGGATAACCCGGGGGAGATGGGAAAAAACATAATAAAAGCTTTAAGTCATGCAAATTACGCTCAATAACAGGAAAGAGGAGTTTGACAGGAGTACAATGACGGTACGCGAGCTGCTGGATGAGAAGAATTTCACATTCAAGATGCTCGTCGTAAAGATAAACGGCCAGCTCGTCAGAAAAGAGGATTACGAAAAGGCTGTTATAAGCGAGGGCGATGATGTAAGCGTAATTCACCTGATATCGGGAGGCTGACCGGTCCATACACCTGATGACCTGGGGGGCATGATCATCAGGGTACCCAATGTGCCTGTTTTCGTAAGGGTCTGGCAGGAGCTTGGAGCCAAACCCACACCAATGACCTTCTCGGAGGTGTTCACAGCTCTTCAGCAGGGAACGGTCGATGCACAGGAAAATCCTTTCGCACTTATATACAGCGCCGGGTTCCATGAGGTGCAGAGATACCTGAACCTTACCGGGCACGTTACCGGTTGGACCTATGTGGTAATAGGGGAGGCACAGTTCAGGAAGCTTCCCTTCGACCTAAGGAATAAGGTGCTTGAAGCAGGCAGGCTTATGCAGATCTATCATGAGCGGGAATTTGAAAAACAGGAGGAGTTCCTCAGGAAGGAACAGGAACAGCGCATATAATATACAGACTTTTCAGAGCGGGGGCGGTTATCAGCCTGGTTTCTATGATCACGGTGGTTGCCGTGCAGGTTTTCTCCAGGTCATTTCTGGAAACAACACCCCACTGGACAGAGGAAGCGGCAAGGATATTTTTCATATACTCGGTGGGTTTCGGAACAGCTATCGGCGTAAAAAGAGGAGACTTTATACATCTCGACCTGATTGGCAAATACCTCTCCCTGAAAGCCGGCCGGGTTCTTCACCCCCACCGAAGCCTCGGTGGGGGCAGTTCTGTATGCGCTTTTAATAGGTTTGCTTGTTTACCGTACACTTTCGTGGAAGAGCATAACAGGGGTTATGACCAACTCGGCTGGAACCACCGCGTCGCTGATGGTACTGGTGGGATTTACCAACCTTTTCGGATGGATACTGGTAAGCGAGCAGGTGCCCCAGTCGCTGGCGGAATGGCTGCTCACCATTACCGGCATCAAATATCTGCTCCTGCTGCTGGTTACATATATCCCTTCACTGTCGCTGTTCCTTCCCGGACTGGCTGAATAAGAACGGGAGAGACCCCCGGGTTTCAACAATTATACCCGGAATTTGTTATAGCTTCAGGGCACCGGCATATTAATACAGGCGGACGAACTTTCCTGTTAGGTAATTATTATTATTTGTTAAGTTGAAACATTAATCTATTATGCAGCAACAACTATATTCCGTTCCCGAAGCAGTCAACGAAACCCCAAATACGTATGCACCGGGAACACCCGAAAGAGAAGAACTTCAGAAAGAGATTGCGGGGGCAAGGTCAGGCATGGCAGATATCCCCATGTTCATAGGCGGCAGGGAGATAAGAACTGGTAAAAAAGTTGCCATGCATCCACCGCATGACCTTTCACATACACTGGGTCATTACCATCAGGGTGATGCAGAACATGTATCAATGGCCATTGACGAGGCCCTCAAGGCGCGAAGGGCCTGGGCGAAGATGCCCTGGAGGGAGAGAGCCGCCATTTTTCTGAAGGCAGCCGCACTCATCTCAGGACCATACCGCTCAAAGATCAATGCCGCAACCATGCTTGGGCAATCCAAAACAGTATACCAGAGCGAGATTGATGCCGTATGTGAGCTCGCTGATTTTTTGAGGTACAATGTGCAGTACATGACACAGATTTTCACGCACCAGCCAAAATCAACACCCGAGGCCTGGAACCGCATAGAACAGCGTCCGCTGGAGGGTTTCGTTTTCGCTCTCAGCCCTTTCAACTTTACCGCCATAGCTGGCAACCTTCCAACAGCACCGGCAATGATGGGCAACGTGGTTGTGTGGAAACCGGCAAACACACAGATCTATTCGGCAAATGTCATTATGGAGGTGCTTCGTGAGGCCGGACTGCCTGACGGTGTTATCAATATGGTATTTGTCAGCGGTCCCGTTGCCGGCGACCTTATATTCTCACACAGGGATTTCGCAGGCATCCACTTTACGGGATCAACTGAAGTATTCAGGGAAATATGGAAAACCACCGGTAATAATATAGCCAGTTACCGGTCATATCCCCGCATCGTCGGGGAGACAGGGGGCAAGGATTTTGTGCTGGCCCATGCTTCGGCAAAACCCACCCAGGTTGCAACTGCCCTGTCACGCGGGGCGTTTGAATATCAGGGACAAAAATGTTCAGCTGCCTCAAGGGCCTATATCTCCAGGTCAATATGGGAGGATGTCAGGAAGCTGATGCTTGACCAGATCAGTTCATTCAGCATCGGTGGTCCCGAGGATTTCAGCAATTTCTTTACCGCCGTTATTGACGAAAAAGCCTTCAGCAAACTTACCCGGGTAATTGATAAAGTGAAAAAAGACGATTCGGTCACTATCATATCCGGAGGCGGCTACGACAAGTCAAAGGGGTATTTCATAGAGCCTACCGTCATACTCACGCCCGATCCCTGCTATTTCACGATGATTCATGAGCTTTTCGGACCAATACTGACCATTTACGTTTTTGAAGACGAAAAATATGAAGAGACCCTTGACCTGATAGACCGGACAAGCCTTTACGGTCTGACGGGGGCGGTTTTTGCCAGAGACAGGCATGCCGTAAACCAGGCCACCAGCAGGCTTGCAAATGCTGCCGGCAACTTCTACATAAATGACAAGCCGACCGGTGCTGTTGTCGGGCACCAGCCATTCGGAGGCTCCAGGGCATCAGGAACGAATGACAAAGCGGGATCCATTCTTAATCTCCATCGCTGGGTATCGCCCCGCACAATAAAAGAAACGTTCCTTCCGCCTGAAGATTACAGGTACCCCCACCAGGGTACCCTTTAACTGGTTGTTAAACCTATGTTTATAAATAAGGGGTAGTAAATCCAGGGTTATGCTATTTTTGTTATATTTTTGCCATGGCCGGCATTCTTAAAAAGACCCACCATGCAAACCCGAAGGAAAATATACCGGATACTGAGAAACAAGTACATTCTCAGCCTCGTGCTTTTTTCCCTCTGGTTGTTCTTTTTTGACCAGAACAATCTGGTTAACAGGTTTCAGGAGATGAGGCGGATTAATCAGCTGGAGGCCGACAAAGGGTATTTCAGGGAGAGAATAAGTGCTGATTCAGCAAGACTTAATGAACTTAAAACCGACCGTGAGAACCTCGAAAAGTTTGCACGGGAACAATACCTTATGAAACGGGAGAACGAGGAGATATTCATAATTGAATTCGACGACTAGCGCCAGATGATGGTCATCCTTCCCTGCCGCGGCCGCTCAGCATCTCCATACCGTTTCCTTCTGCAGTCTCCTGTAAATGTTGAGTAATTCCAGATTGCTGTTCGCCCCCGGCACCCCCAGCCTGTCAAGCATACCTGCTGATGCCGCGGTTACTGATATATCCCCCCGGCCGGTTCTGCGGGCATAATTCAGATAGCGAAGCATCATAAGTCCCCCGAACCACCTGAAGAACCTCTTCCTGAAAGCGGGATATGATGCGGAATTCAAGTTGATCTGGCTGACCTTATCAACAAAACGGTTGTCTGCCAGGTACTCGCGGAGCATCGGATGAAAGGTGGAGGCAATAACGGCCGCCTCCTTGCCGGATGCCCTGAAAAGCCGGGGCAGCGTCCTGAACAGTTCACCTGTTTCTTCAAATGACTTTACGGGCCACGTCATCAGGGGCCTTCGCTCCCCCCCAGATAGTTTCTTTACGGCAACGCCCGTCCCAAATGGCACCCTGTCAGATACCCGGGATGAAGGCAACACTGTGGTTGTATTAAGTTCTGTGAAATTACCCAGCGGAAAGATCTTATGCAGAAAATAGAAATCCTCACCCGCCTTCCTCCTGTTCATGCCGCCCTGTTTTACATAAGCAGCAGCAGTAACCGCGAAGCAGCTACCTATGGTATGGAAGGCCCAGGGAAAACCCGCATGCCTCATTGCCTGCACATAGTAGCGAAGGTAAAGTTCATAATCAACTATCACTCCGGGCTCTCCCCCGTCTTTTTCCAGAGGATGCTCAAAATAGATGGTACAGCCGCTAACATCCTGGCGGAAGCAATCCTCAATGGCTTCGAAATAGTTGTTGCCGCAAAGTGAATCAGCATCGAATGAGACTATGATGCCTTTTTCATTACCGGCCATGTTAAACCTTCTCACTGCTTCATCCATCCCGGTCTTGCGGGCCCACCCGGCACCGGCGTGCTTTGACGGGAACAGGGGTGCCTCAACTGTATGGAGGCTGAATCTTTCATGGTTGTTTGATCTCCCCCATTCCCGTAATTGCGCAATTGTACGTTTGTTCTGCTCAAGACCTTCGACGGGAGCATTTTCGGGTGCATTAACCACCATTATTACCTCAACAGGGAATGAAGGATGAAATGCACCGGCAAGAGAATTTACTGCACTGATGGCATCAGGCTCATTATAGCATGGTATCACGACAATGATCCCGGTGCCGTCAACCGGCACACCGGGAACGAAGGGATCAAAATATGCATGTTTCCGGAGATAGGAAGAAGCAAAGCCCATGACCGGCAAAAGTAATTACCTTCTCCTCGATTCGCCGTACCTGCGGTTCAGCCCCTCAATAACCTCACGGGTAACATCAAGGTTCTTATCAACGTACAGGAGTGGCCCGCCAAAGGAATGACTGAGCACATACTGGTAATTATGCATCCTGTTGAATTCTTCCAGGAATTCATAGATACTGTGCTGAAGCTGCCTGTTCATCACCTGTTCCTCTTCCCTCAGCTCTATTGAGAACTGTTCACTCATCTGCATCAGCTCCTGCTGAACCTGCATCAGTTCGAGCTCTCTCTGCTGGGCCTGTGAACGTGTCATCAACCCTTTCTGGACCCTGTCCTGGAAATCGGCAACCTGCCTCTCATACCTTCGTGATCTGGTTGACAGATCACCTTCCAGTTTCTGCTGTTTTTCAAGGAATTCCCTCTGAAGGTCAAAAAACATATCATAATTCTCAAGCAGGGTGTCAAAATTAACATATACAATATCCAGTGAAGCCGGGAAAAACTCACCTCTCTCCTCATATTCAGCCCGGATCTCTTCAGGGATGCCCGGATCAGTAAAATGCAAAACAAAAAGGACTGCCACGGCAACACCCAGTATTACATTGATGACTAACGATAAATGTTTCATTTGCTATGCTCTTTTTATGCAACCAAGAAATTCAAAGTGTACAAATATACATTAAATTTTTTCTGCGTAAAATTACACACAGACGCATGAAAAAAATTGACTTCGTCGATTACATAGGCAGTGCTCAGTGCTTTAAAATATTTAGACAAATATGTAATTCATGTAAAAATGAAGTGTTTCCGGCTGTAAGTCAATTATAAAATCACACCCATAAAAATATAAAACCTCATATACGAAATGGAAAAAGCGGCAAAGAGAAATGTTTTCTGCTGCAGGCAGGATCAGAACTCAGGACAGGGGACCATCCTGGGTTTCCTGGGTACGCGGATTGAAGTCCATGAATAGGTGAGTGATATCTCGTGTGCCCCACCCGTGGAGCCCAGCAGGCGGGAAACAGGAAAGTCAAAACTGTAGCCGATATTGAACTGATCTATCTTGTAGCCGACAAGGAAGATGATAGCATCCTGGCCACCGCTGCTTATTCCGGGTAGTCCCCTGTACCAGGCACCTACAACAATAGGGCTCCTGTACCAGTACATTCCGATATCGAGCTGGTTGAACGGGCCCTGCTGCCTGTAAAGGAATGCAAGCTGCACGCTCTCCTCGAGACGGGTACGGACTCTTCCTCCGCGCGCAAACTTTGTCCCTCCGAAAACAGAATATTTTATAGGTATATATGCATTCTCGGCATCAGGGCCGTCAAACTCATAAAGGGAGTGATTGGGTCTGAGCAGGTGGTCAACCGCCAGGCCAAACCAGTAATCCTGAGAATATACCATTGCCGAAGTGGAAAAATCCACACCTCCTCTCCTGCTTAGTGGCGGGATCTCAATCGTTGTGGGGCGATCCCCCCCGGGAGATATCTGGTCTCCAAAGATAAGCTTGTCAAAATCAATCGCCCTCTCGGTATAAAAGAAGTGAACCCCTGGCCTCATGTGCCAATCCGGATGTATGGAAAAATCATACGAATACTGAAATCCCACATTGGTCGTCCGGAGGTTCCCGCTTCCTGCCATATCCTGCATGAACAGGATGCCGGCACCGCTGTTGTACTGGTCAAACCAGTGATCATAAGAAAAGGTGTAGGTCACAAATTTTCCGGGCAACTGGGGCCACTGGTTCCGGTAGTTCGCACCAATGCGGCTGCCGTCTGTCAATCCCGCAAAAGAAGGGGCCAGGTAAAGCGGGTTTGCATAGAATTGTGAAAACTGAGGGTCCTGTGCCCTGAGTTCACCATGCATTATATAAAAAAACAGGAAAAGGACGGTAATCCGCCAAATCTCCCTTATCCTGTATTTAACCTGCATAGTCATAAAGAAAGAGCAAAATAATGAAAAAATACTTAACCCAAATACTCAAATTAAAAAAACTTCTTTATTGCGTGTAACAGTCACCTGAATGAAGGTGCACAGTTCCTGCGTTTCCCATGGATAATCACGTTGTTCATGCTGCCAACCTTCCCAAAAAAAAATCCAAATCCGGTTCTACAGGCCCTGTGCAACATAATGGCCGGCGATATAACCGGATTATCCGTTTAAAAATACGTTCAATATACCCAACTGGTTACAATTTTAACTGTTTTTCCGTAAAATTAGAGGTTTACATGACAAATCATACTCTTTTGTGGGTTAATGAGATCATTGCAATCCAAAATCCCTGCTGCCGGATTGAACAAAAATGAATAGTACCTGTTATTTATAGTAAGTAAAAATAAGAAAAACTGCAATAAACATGGACAAAAGAAAATTTATCAAAAAGGGACTATTGGGCCTTGGCGGATTGATCGCCGCTCCGCTTCTGGCAAATGGAAAAGGAACTTACGCAGGTCATCCGTTAAGCAAAGAGGATGCAGCAGGCAGCAAATTCAGCCTTCCCTCCCTGCCATACTCATATGACGCTCTTGAGCCCCATATTGACGCACAAACCATGAATATCCACCACACCAGGCACCACCAGGCATATGTAAACAATCTCAATAATGCGCTTGAAGGAACAGGTTCAGAAGGGATGACGCTGGAGGATATAAACAGGAACATATCTTCCTTCAATATAGCTGTACGTAATAACGGTGGAGGGCATTTCAACCATAATCTCTTTTGGGAGGTCATGTCGCCGAACGGTGGCGACCGACCTGCAGGTGACCTGTTGTCGGCCATAAACGGTTCATTCGGGTCATTTGAAAAATTCCGCGAGTTATTCTCGAATGCAGCTGCCACAAGGTTCGGATCGGGCTGGGCGTGGCTTATTGCCAGCGAAGGAAGGCTTAAGGTAACATCAACACCCAACCAGGATAACCCGCTGATGGATATTACCCCTGCCGGGGAACAGGGTGTTCCCGTTCTTGGCATAGATGTATGGGAACATGCATATTATCTCAGGTACCAGAACCGCAGAGGCGACTATATATCAGCCTTCTGGGAGGTGATCGACTGGAATGCAGTTGCTGCAAAGCTCAGAAGCGCATAGAACACATTCTGGCAGGGGTCCGGAAAACGGGTCCCTGCGGTTTTTCCAGGGCAGATAACGCGACTGTCCAAAACCGGCCAACATCCGGCATTGAAACAATATTAGGAAAGCTATCACGGGCCGTGCTCTGCACCGGGCAAATCATACCTGCAGGTAACGGTTGCCCACCTTCTGCCAGTCCACTATCGTCCAGAAGGCTTTTATATAATCAGGCCTTCTGTTCTGATAATCCAGGTAATAGGCATGCTCCCATACATCAAGCGTTAAAACAGGAGTCAATCCCTTCCTCAGGGGATTGCCTGCGTTGCTCTCCTGAATGATGTCAAGCATGCCCGTTGCATTCTTCACAAGCCAAACCCATCCTGAACCGAAAAGTGTAGTCCCGGCCTTGCCGAACTCATCCCTGAATTTCTCAAAAGACCCGAAATTCCTGTCAATTGCCCTTGCAAGTTCCTCACCCGGCTCTCCCCTGCCACCCGGAGTTACAGATTCAAAAAAGAAGGTATGATTCCATACCTGGGCGGCATTATTGAAGATACCGCCCTCCGATTCCATCACAATATCATTAAGAGAGGCGTTTGCGAATCGTGTACCTTCGATCAAACTGTTAAGGTTGTTCACATATGCCTGGTGATGCTTCCCGTAATGAAACCCCATGGTTTTCTCTGACATAACGGGTTCAAGTCCTGACTGGCCATAAGGTAATGCCGGAAGTTCAAATGCCATCTTTCTTTTAGTTTAAGATTCAACATCCGAAAAATTTCATACAAGTTAGAAAAAAAACATGCAAAAAAAAAGTTGCCGGCACCATAAGCGCCGGCAACTTTTCACCAATTAACCTTAACCAACCTAACTAACTAAACCATATATTTTTACTGCCATGCATCATGGCAATTACATGTATTACATCAACCATGGAACTTTTCAGATACTGCATTCCAGTCCACTACATTCCAGAATGCTTCAATATAATCCGGGCGCCTGTTCTGGTAATTCAGGTAATATGCATGTTCCCATACATCTATGCCAAGTATTGGGGTTCCCTTTACATCGGCAATGTCCATCAGGGGATTGTCCTGATTAGGTGTGGAACTTACTACAAGTCCGTTATCCGTCCTGACAAGCCATGCCCAGCCCGATCCGAACCTGGTGGCAGCAGCCCTGCTGAATTCATCACTGAAAGCCCCGAATGACCCGAATGAGGAATTAATGGCATCGAGAAGTTCTCCTGCAGGCTTACCCCCACCGTCAGGCGACATGATCTCCCAGAAAAGGTTGTGATTGTAAAATCCGCCTCCGTTGTTCCTTACTGCAACAGGATATTTTGAGATACCTGCCATGATCTTTTCTATGCTCATACCCGCCATATCGCTATTCTCAATTGCCGCATTCAGATTGTTGGTATAGGCGGCATGATGTTTAGTATGGTGTATCTCCATGGTACGTGCATCTATATGCGGCTCAAGAGCATTATACTCATATTTAAGTGATGGAAGTTTAAATGACATAACTAAATTGTTTAAATATTCAACTTTATTTTTATTTGGACTTATTCCATTATACGAACAGCAATCTATCCATTTTGTTCAATCTGTCATCGGAAGGTTGTCAGCCGGCAGGCAGTGTCAGGCCATACGACGCTAGATCAGGTCTCCGCAATATCTCCCTTCAAGCAGGTATGACCTGACATATTCTTCTATGCCCTCCTCGAGCGAAGCAAACCGGTTTTTGTAGCCGGCAGCAAGGAGTTTTTCCATTGGAGCCTCTGTATAATACTGGTAATTATCCCTGATATCTCCAGGAGTATCTGTAAATTCGATATATTTTTCATTACCCATTGCCGCAAAGGTACTTGTGGCAAGGTCAAGAAATGTGCGGGCCCTGCCGGTTCCAAGATTGAAGATAGCGGAGCAGGGACGGTTTTGCAAAAGAAATATGATCACGTCTACAACATCCTTTACATAAATAAAGTCACGCATCTGTCCGCCATCACTGTAATCCGGATTGTGTGAGCGGAACAGCTTCATCCTGCCTGTATCAGAAATCTGCCTGTATGCTTGATAGATAACAGAGGCCATACGTCCCTTGTGATACTCGTTGGGACCATATACATTGAAAAATTTCAGTCCGGCCCAGAACCAGGGACGTTCATCGGTGGCAAGCACCCATTTGTCAAATTCGTTCTTGGATTCACCATAAGGATTTAACGGCTTAAGCATGGGAGGAACGGAGTGATCATCGCTAAAGCCATGTTCACCGGCACCGTATGTAGCAGCGGAGGAGGCATAGATAAGCGGTAACCCGTATTCACAGCACATCTCCCACAACTTCCTGGAATACCCGGTGTTAAACCGTTCAAAAACCTCATGTCTCATTTCTGCCGTATCGGTACGTGCTCCGAGGTGGCATACAAACTGGACCAGCATATGGTTGCCGCAGAGCCATTCAATGAACCTGTCCCTGTCAATCATGCGTGTCCATTCAAGGCCCTTAAGGTTCCGCAATTTTCCCTCCTTTTCAAAATTGTCGACAAGGACAAGGTCCCTGTATCCTGCCATGTTAAGGCCTGCAACAAGATTGCTGCCGATAAATCCGGCTGCCCCCGTAATTACAATCATGCTCCGGTTTTGAATTAATGCCCCAAAGTTAACTTTTTGGTTACATACCGGCAAGTCCGGCACATACCCGATCAAATTGACCTATCAGTATATCTGTTTAAGATTTAATAAATTTAAATAGTTTTGCTTAACTTTGCCTGTCACTCTGCCTGGCCTGTAAAGGTTATCCGGGCAGACATGTAATCAGGCACTGCCAATATGCTATACCTGACGCGTAAAGAAAACTTCAGTGCAGCTCACAGGCTCTTCAGGGAAGACTGGTCTGATGAAGAGAATGAAAGAGTTTTCGGCAAATGCTCCAACCCGGGGGGGCATGGCCACAACTATGTACTATACGTTACAGTGAAGGGAGAGATGAACCCTGAAACAGGTTTTG
>SL_3KL_010_SEDDRAFT_10003599_pt1 | contig 14046 bp, 14 predicted proteins | sample SodLakKL_010_SED_2_FD_10381 | JGI IMG/M metagenome (IMG submission 10381)
GGTAAAAACGGGTATACAGGATAATAACTATATTGAGATCATCGACGGGCTCGACTCCGAAGATGTGGTAGTAGTAGCCCCTTACAGTGCCATAGCACGTACTCTCAATGAGGGCTCACTGGTAAAGGTGGTGGATCGCAGTGAACTTTTCAACTGATCTGCTGACCCGCCAAAGTAAAATGAATTGGATCCAATACTTAACATAGAGACTTCTACGGGTGTATGCTCGGTTTCTGTTTCCGACAAAGACGCCATTCTTGCTGCCAGGGAGAGCAGGATTGACCGCAGCCATGCCTCTATGCTTACTGTTTTCATTGGCGAGGCAATGGCAGAGGCCGGAATAGGTTACAATGAGCTGTCAGGTGTGGCAGTGAGTCGCGGTCCCGGCTCCTATACAGGTCTTCGCATAGGCGTGTCGGCCGCAAAGGGCATCTGCTACGGGGCTGATATCCCGCTGATTGCCCTTGACACTCTCCTGATTATGGCCCGCGGGTTGTTAAGGAATATAGCTGATAATGATGGTTTGCTGCTGTGCCCTATGATTGATGCCCGCAGGATGGAGGTTTATACCGCTTTGTACGACACAGCGGGAACCAGGGTAAAGGATATTACTGCCGAGATCATAGATAATGATTCTTTTAAAGATTACCTGGATGAGCGGAAGATAATCTTCTTTGGTGACGGGTCCGGCAAATGCAGAGATACGCTTAAACATCCGAATGCCGTTTTTATTGAAGGTATTTATCCTTCTGCCTGCTATATGGCGCAGCTTTCCTTTAAAGCTTTCGCAGAAAAAATATTTGAGGATACTGCGTATTTTGAACCTTTTTATCTGAAAGATTTCCTGGCTACAACTCCCAAAAATAAAATGATATAAAAGATAATTAGTCGAACGTGGTTATCTCCTGGTGGGGCTTTGCCCGAAAGGCATGTGTGGTTTAAAGGAGTCCCGGTAAAGGTAAGAGCACCCCAAATATAAGGCCGATACTACCGGGGCATGGTTTTTGATTAGCACAATGGTATAATTTGTAATTTGTATCTATGCAAAACAGGATTTTAATAACGGTGATGCTTCTGATAACGTTCTCCTCTCTGCAGGGACAGATGAGGAGAAGGGTACCGGTATACCAGGCGGGTGAAAAACTCAGGTACCAGCTTTATTATGGCCCCATTAACGCGGGTGAGGCTCTTATGACGCTCGAGCCGGTAAAATTTGAAGGGAGAAATGTACTGCACGCTGTTACCCTTGGTTATACTACCGGACTGGCTGACAGGCTATTTAAGGTCTATGATGTTTATGAAAGCTTCATGGAGGAGGATACAGGATTGCCCGTAAAAGCTATAAGGAACATTAGTGAAGGAAACTACAGGTACTATAATGAAGTATTGTACGACCGCGACAGTAATACAGTTGAGAGTCAGCTGTCAGGTACACACGAAGTTCCTCCGGGAATTCTCGATATGGTTTCTGCCATTTACAAGCTGAGAGACACCATCCGGACCTCAAATCTGAGATCGGGCGATGTAATTGAGCTTATGGCATTCTTCAGCGATGAGCTATATCCGATTGTTGTAAGGTACAGGGGAACAGAGACTATCCGTACGCGAATGGGAAAATATCATGCCCTGAAGTTTTCGCCTGTATCGGAACCGGGCAGGCTCTTTAAAACCGAAGACGATATTACCGTCTGGTTCTCTAACGACAGGAATCTTGTGCCTCTAAGGATCAGGCTCAACATGCTGGTTGGCGCAGTTAGAATGGACCTGATAGAGGCTGAAGGGCTCAGGTATCCTCTTACAGAAATCAATTGAAGCAAATTCGCCAGGGTTTTGTTCTAATAACTGAAAACATCCCCTAAAACCGGACTATCCGGTCCCGGAGGTGACTTTAACCTTCGTTTAGTGGAACTGATGTCTTATTGGGTTAGAAGAAATCCATTGGGTTTTATCTCTGAATTATTAAAAATCAGATTTTTGGAAAATAATTGCCGTTTTTCATTATTTTTGCGTTAGTTGCTGTTCATAACAATTTTATCAATATATTGTGTTGGACAAAGTAATTCCCGGATGACTGTTTACATGCGAACAAAAGAATGGCCGGTGTACATTAAAGTTTTAGTAAACTAAAGGTCATAGCAAGTTGTGAAGAGAAATAATTTGAAGCAATATTTAATTAAATAATTTATATCTAATAAAATTTCCAATAACCTGTATGGCATCAACCAGTGATTTCAAAAACGGACTGTGTATAGAGTTTAACAATGACCTGTATACCATAGTACAGTTTCAGCATGTAAAACCGGGCAAGGGTCCCGCTTTTGTCAGAACCAGGCTAAAAAGCCTGACGACAGGTAAAGTGATTGACAATACCTTTTCAGCGGGAGTGAAGATAAACATCGCAAGGGTAGAAAGAAGGCCTTACCAGTTTCTTTACACCGACGATCTGGGTTTCCATTTTATGCACAGGGATACATTTGAGCAGCTCACCCTCGAACCCTCACTTATTGAGTCGCCCGAGCTGATACTCGAGGGCCAGCCTGTAGAGATTGTATATCATGCCGATAGCGAGACTGCCCTTGCCTGCGACCTGCCCCCGTTCGTGGTAATGGAGGTAACGTATACAGAACCGGGTGTAAGGGGAGACACATCATCAACCAGCTCGCTCAAACCAGCTACCATACAATCAGGTGCTACTATTCAGGTTCCACTGTTTATTAATGAAGGTGATAAGATCAAGGTGGATACACGTACCAAAAGTTATTCTGAAAGGGTAAAAGATTAACATACAGATGGCCGGGAACACGGCCGGATGTGAAGTTCCAGTAACCAAATTTCTTTATTTGTTCATCATCAGTATATGTCAGAGAGTGCTTCCATAAACCGCCTGCAGATCACAAAATTCAAGCTCAAATCGCTGCTTGATGTGACTCAGGCTATCAATGAAAACCTTTCTCAGCAAAGCCTTATTAACCGTTTTGAATCACTGCTTACCGGGGAGCTGAAAATAGGTAAGATCCTGATGTACAAAAAGGCGGAAAAATGGGATTGTATCTTATGCTCGGGGGTTAATGGCGATCAGATTAACCAGGTGGATGTTGAAAGGGATCTTCTGCGTTTCGAAGGGATCACATTCATCTCAAGCGATATGGAATCACCTTTCCAGTCTTTTGATATTGTCATTCCAGTTATAAGGGAAGGCAAGCACCTGGCGGTGGTACTCATAGGCGACATAGATGAGGAGAGCGAAGGTGTAAGCCCGGTGATCAAACATCTCCATTTTATCCAGACCCTGTCAAACATAATTGTAGTGGCAATCGAAAATATCAGGCTGGACCAGGAGAATATCAGGCAGGCGGCTATAAAGAGAGAGCTTGAACTGGCTGCAAAACTGCAGGAGATGCTAATACCTGATCCGGAGAAACTGCCTGCTAACGGATCTATGAAAGTGACGGCCTTTTACCATCCACATATGGATGTGGGCGGCGACTATTACGATTTTATAGACCTGACCGACAATGAGGTTGGTTTCTGTATTTGCGATGTGTCGGGCAAGGGAATATCTGCGGCAATAATTATGTCAAATTTCCAGGCAAACCTGCGGGCGCTTTTCACAACTGAGATACCCCTTGAAACTCTTGTTCGAAAACTTAACGACAGGGTAAACGACAGCACCAAGGGCGAACGGTTCCTTACGATGTTCGTAGGCAAATACAACAAGTTAACCAGGGAACTCGAGTATGTCAATGCAGGCCATAATGCTCCCCTTGTATATGATATGGATGAGGATAAATTGTCGGAGCTTGACAGCCACTGTGTGGGTATCGGTATGCTTGATGTAATGCCCGGATTTAGCTCACGCAAACTGAAAATAGGGAAAAATATCAAAATGCTCTGTTATACCGACGGACTGGTGGAACTTCTGGACGAGAACCTGGTTGAGGCCGGCACAGAGATCATTGAACCTTTCCTTACCAATAAGAAACCTCTTTGCGAGAATATCAGCAACATAGTTGAGCATCACTTGATCCTTGAGGGGAATGACTCAATATTTGATGATATCACCATCCTTGGCTTTGAGTTCTGCTGATGCCCGGCTTACCAAATGCCCTGACTTGCTGAAACTCCATTGATAAAAACGAGTGGATCAAACTAAAGACACGGGTTTTTGGGTCAAACTAAAATAACTTCTTCCCTGATTGGTTCATATATCCCCTACAGCCTGAATTGCTAGGTCCTGGTTTTTTGAGCTTCATTTAAGGTTTTCTTTCCGTAAAGATCCATTGCCACCATAATGGCGATAAACCCCCAGAACGGCACGGCAGCCTTGTCGCTGTGAAGGAAATTATTCAATGTTCCGTGTACAAGGTATGTTATCAACCCGAGCAGCAATCCAAGCACCAGCAGCCTGTCCTTTCTCCGTGCAAGCTGGCCTGATAGCCGGAATCCGGTTACAAGGGACAGTATTGCCACCATTAAGAAACTCAGCATACCGGGTAGCCCTGTTTCAGAAAGCGGTCCCAGATACTCACTATGAGCGTCTCCCCCATCGGCCAGGTTAGTGCTTATTATAGTCCTGTCATATGAAAACTGAAAGGGGGCATACTGAAACATATATGTTCCCGGTCCCCAGCCAAAAACCGGTTTCTCTTTAAACATCCCGATAGCCGCCTTCCACCTGTTGATCCTCTCAAGATTTGATGCATCGGAGGTTATATTGGTCATCGACCTTATATGCTCCCTGAAGTCGGCCGAAGAATCCTGGGTGTTCTTCGCCATCTCCCTCACTATCTCACCACGTAACATAAAAACCAGAAGTGCTCCGGCAAGTGTAAACGAGAGAATTGCAGTGAACCCGATCTTAAGCCTTACAAGCAGATACACTCCCGATGCGGCTAATAAGCTAAGCCATGCAGCACGGGAATAGGAAAAGACAAGTGCTCCGATAAAGAGAATAAACAGGAACCGGGCAATCCATCGTGTCTGAAGCAGTGGGGCTATTTTTTGCAGGAGACTCACTGGTTTTCCTGAACCCGCAATGACATTGCGGATTCGTTTTTTTCGCCGAAAGGAAAAAACGGCTAAAACAGGCAAAAACAAAGCCAGTGCAGCTCCATATTCTGTATGGTCGTTATAGAAGGGTCTTACCACCCAGTGAGCAGCCTTCTGGGCAATCAGGCCGTACCCGGCATGGTTATAAAGGGTGTAGACAACAACTATTGCAAGAGCAATTATATAGCTCCAGAGAAAGTATTCAATATTACGTCTTCGGGCGAAAATCCTTACGGCAAAAAAATAGAATACAAGGATAAACCAAAGTCGTACCAAAAGGAATTTGAATGAAACCAGTGGCATTGTGCTGGTAACAGAAGTGATAAAGATCCAGGCAAGGTAAAACATTATTGAGAGACTTACCGGATGAAGGATCAGCTCTTTGTGAACAGAGCCGGTATAAACCATGCGGAATACAGCTATTCCCAATATTACAATAATTACCGGTTCGGTAGGGAGGGAGACATCAAAGGGCAGATTACCTGCAAACCGTGCTAACCCAATTGAAAGGGGGGTGAAAAATACCACTGCCAGGAAGAGTTTATCGAGCGCAAAAAAGGCGAGGTAAAATATGGCAAGCCCGGCAGGCAGCAGCATGAAATAGTAAAACTCACGATATAAAAAAAAAGCGTTTATCATCACAAAAAGCAGTCCGCCGATATAAACCACCAGCTCTCCGTATCTGTCAATAGCCCTTATCATACTATTTTATTCGTGGTAACACCTGCCGTCTGAATGCATCTGCAAGCAAAAGAAGAAATAATGTAAATATAAAGGCTGACATTGTTGAGGCGGCAACAATAAGCGAACGTACCGGGTAACTCTTTTTCTCCGCCTCAGAGGCCTCATCTACAATGAATTTGTAGGGAATAGCACGGTTTGCGTTTATCCGGGTTTCGTCATAAACCGTTTTAAGATCGTTGAGCCTTTCATTGCGGAGAGTAAGATTGTCACGTAAACTGACGTATATGGCTCCGTAATCTGTCAGGGTTTTGAGCCGGTCGCCAAAAAACTGTATGCTGGCGGTATCGCGGTTTAGTATGGCATTGGCATAAGCGTTATTGAGAACTTCTGCCTGGGTCTCATAGTCAATCACTCCCATCTCCCCTATTATCCGCATTGAATCCTGCAGCAGTTCCACTTCCTGCTTCAAACGGCTGTACTCCTCTTCTACAATCCCGAGCGAAAGACTGGCACGCTCCATGAGCATCCGGTTAACGACCGAATCGACATATGCGGCCATATCGTTTGCCATTGACGCGGCAATTGCCGGGTCGGTATCAAGTACCTCTATCTCAATAGCCATGTATTGTGTCTTTCTTGACCGCACATTATTATTGTACTTCCTGTTCAGAGCAGTGTAGGGGAACCGGCCTTCACGGTCAATGCCGTAATGCTCCATAAGGTCGTACTTCTCAATCATCTTGTTGCGTATGGTCTCCGACTGCAATACCTGCAGTATCCGCTCCGAATCGGACTCAAGTCCGAAATTCATTATATCTCCACGCACTGCTGCAGGTCCCATAAGAGATCTTGACATGCTGGTGAAGGTTGCAGGGTAGAGTATTACACCCGACCGATACCGCGGTGTGATAAGCAGTGAAACGATTACTGAAATTATTAGTGCCGTTACGGTAACGATAACAAGGGAAACCCTTCGGCGGTAAATGAACAGCAGTAACCCGGGAGATGCAAGGTTTTTGCCGGCTTTTGATTTTTTACCCATTACTGGTGAAATTTTTTCCTGATCAATTAACTGATGACTAATTTAACTTTTTTAATTCATAAAAACTCACATCATGATGAATTTCAGCTTATTTACTCACAGAAGGATGAAAAAAATTGACTTCGTGTTTTTTACAGGATAAATGTACAATTAATTTTTTCTGGGTAAAATTTCACACAGACAGAGGAAATCTGCAATTCAATTACCCGGCAACGATAAGAAAGTAGTTCTTTTTTCCTTTCTGTACCAGTAAATATTTATTGTTGATAAGGCGTGTCCTGTCGATGGTCATATCAGGATCGGCAACCTTCTCCTTGTTAATACCCAGTCCTCCTCCCTGTACGAGCCGCCTGTATTCTCCCTTGCTTGAAAAGATCCCGGTGTCGGCCGTAACAAGTTCGCTAAGCGGATAGGGAGAATCAACGAGCGTTGGCTCAACCGAATAGTTGGGAACTCCTTCAAAAAGATCGAGAAAGCTACCCTCGTCAAGACGGGACAGTGTTTCGGCCGTTCCCTTGCCAAACAGCACCTGGGAAGCTTCAACGGCAGCTTCATAATCTTCGGCAGAATGCACCATAACCGTTACCTCCCTGGCCAGCAGCTTCTGAAGCAGTCTCTCATGAGGTGCAACGGAGTGTTTCTTTACGGCCTCACTTATCTCCCCGGGAGTAAGCAGAGTGAATATCTTAAGATATTTTTCCGCATCCTCATCCGATACGTTCAGCCAGAACTGGTAAAAGCGGTAGGGTGATGTGAGTTTCCTGTCCAGCCATACATTACCCTCTTCTGTTTTACCAAATTTACTGCCGTCCGATTTGGTTATCAGGGGACAGGTAAGGGCAAAAGCCTCACCACCGGTTTTACGTCTTATCAGTTCTGTACCGGTCACAATATTCCCCCACTGGTCGGATCCGCCCATTTGAAGCCGGCAATTTTTCTCCTGGAACAGATGCAGAAAATCATATCCCTGCACCAGCTGATAACTGAATTCGGTAAATGACAAACCCGTTTCGAGCCTTTTCTTTACCGAGTCCTTGGCCATCATATAGCTGACGGTTATATGTTTGCCGACGTCACGGATGAATTCCAGAAAACTGAACTCTTTCATCCAGTCGTAGTTATTGACCAGCTCGGCCCGGTTCTCTCCTGCTGTGAAATCCAGAAAGCGGGTAAGCTGCTTCTTGATAGCTTCCTGATTGTGACGCAGTGTCTCCACATCAAGCAGGTTCCTCTCCTCTGCCTTGCCGGAGGGGTCGCCAATCATTCCTGTTGCCCCGCCTACCAGCACAACAGGCTTATGTCCGGCACGCTGAAGATGCTTCAGCAGCATTACCGATACCAAATGGCCGATATGCAGGGAATCGGCCGTAGGGTCAATTCCTACGTAGGCCGTAGTCATTTCTTTATTAAGCTGTTCAGCAGTGCCAGGCATCATATCGTGAATCATGCCGCGCCACATGAGTTCTTCTACAAAATCCATTTCGTGTTATATATTATTCCCAAATCAATAGTTAGCTGCAAGGGGCAAATATAATCATAAATTCAATGCTCTGTAAAACGGTTCTGTTACGATATTTAAAGCAATTGTTTGTCAGTTTTAATTTGTAAAAGGTAAATTACAAAGTGCAAAAATTGGCAGTATGTTAAAAAATGTGTTACTTTATTGATTAATAATTAAATTTAAAAGTATATGAAAGGTACAGTTAAATGGTTTGATTCAAGCAAGGGGTTTGGATTTATAGTATCAGAAGAGGGAGAAGATATATTTGTTCACCATTCTGACATTTTACAGGAAGGTTTTAAGAATCTGGAAGAAGGGCAGGAAGTAACCTTCGAAAAAGCACAAGGGGAAAAAGGGGTTCAGGCAAAAGAAGTGAAAATTATTGAATAGCAGTATTTTATTTGATAACTGATACTGCCAAACTTTCAGTTCGTATATTTTACTTACCCTATTGGGATTAACCGATAATTGAATTCCTTTTATCGGGAGGGAATTTTAGACTCTGATTTCAGAGATACATGCCGCCTGTAAAAAAACCGGAAACACTTCGTTTTAACATTAAACAACCAGTCCACAGATGGAACGAAAGAGTGTTGCAGTGCTTGGTGCAGGACTTGTAGGTGGCGCCATAGCAGCTGACCTGCACAAAGATTTTGAAGTCACTGCAGTCGATATGAGCCATAGTGCCCTCGGTAAGCTTAGCCGGGATCACGGTATTAAAACCGTAAGGGCTGATATGAATGACCCGCAATCTTTGCGATCGGCAGCTAAGAATGCCGATATTGTTGTAGGGGCTCTTCCCGGTGCCATGGGATATAAAATGATTGAGGTTCTGGCTCCCGAGAAAAAGGATATCGTTGATATCTCCTTTTTTGCCGAGGATCCCTTTTCGCTCGACAAGCTTGCAGCAAAAAACGAAATAACGGTGATTACTGATTGCGGGGTAGCACCCGGAATGGGAAATATAATACTCGGTTACCATAACCGCAGAATGAATGTTCAGAATTATGAATGCTATGTTGGCGGCCTGCCTGTGGTAAGGGAATGGCCATGGGAATATAAGGCAGTTTTCTCTCCCATAGATGTAATTGAAGAGTACACACGTCCGGCAAGATATGTGGAGAATGGCCACACGGTAATACGTGAGGCTCTGTCAGATCCCGAACTTTTGCATTTTGAAGATATTGGAACACTTGAGGCATGGAACAGCGACGGTTTGCGTACATTGATCCGGACCATGCAGATCCCAAATATGATTGAAAAAACCCTCAGGTACCCGGGGTGCATTGAGTACCTGAGGGTACTCAGGGAGGCCGGATTTTTCTCATATGATGAAGTGATTGTTAAAGGTGTAACGGTTAGACCCATAGATGTTACTGCCTCGCTCCTGTTTCCTAAATGGAAGCTTAAACCCGGAGAGGAGGATTTTACCGTTATGCGGATAATTGTAGAAGGTGACACGGAAGCAGGTAAAGAAGGCCCGGTAAAATATGAATGGGATCTGTTTGATTATTACGACAAGGAGACCTCTACAATCTCAATGGCAAGGACCACCGGCTATACCTGTACCGCAGCAGTACATATGGTTGCAAAGGGTATGTTTACGCGCAAAGGCATTTGTCCGCCTGAATATCTCGGAGAAGATGAGGAAAACTTCAGGTTCATTCTTAAACATCTCGCCGACAGAGGAGTTGAGTACAGGATGACGACAGAGTGACCTTAATGCATGAAGGCAGATTGACCACAATACATCGTCTCCGCTAGCCGGGTCATTCCAAACGATTTAATGCAGCGTACCAGACTGATAAACAAATCGTTCTTTTTTTCGTTATATCTACATAACAATATTTGCAGATATGCACATCAGGGAAACGAAAAATTCAGAAAAGATCAACACCTCTTCAGGTAACGAGGTGTCGTTTGATGCTTTCATAAAGGATTTCAAAGATAAGCTTAAAAGTGTGTTCCATGTCCGTGCCGATGTTAACAGGATGGCACTCAGCAGAGGTATACCGCCCTTTGTGATAAGGGAAATACTTAGCACCAGGCCGCTCTCAACAGGAATACCTGCTAAATACGGCGGCAGGGGCTGCAACATTGGCGAGACCCTTTCACTGCTGTCAGCTGCGGCTTATGAATCTCTATCCCTGTCGCTGACACTTGGGATCAATTCTGCTCTTTTTCTTCAGCCTGTTGCCAAGTACGCGAAAGAAGAAGTTAAAGCCCCGATCTTTAAAAGGTTTCTTGATGATCAGAATATGGGTGGTTTGATGATAACCGAACCGGGCTTTGGCAGTGATGCCCTGAACATGCAGTCATCCTATACCGGGAAAAACGGAATATATCATCTTAATGGCCTTAAGCATTGGGCAGGACTCACCGGCTGGGCGGAATTCTGGCTGCTCACAGCCCGGGAAAAAATTTCTGATGATGACCTGAGAAGAGATATCGACTTTTTCATTTGTGATGTAACAAGTCCCGGTCAGCAGATTATTGTTGAAGAGATGTACGAAAGCCTGGGTCTCTATCAGATACCATACGGGAAAAACCGGATTGATCTGGAAATTCCTGCAATCCAGAAACTTGTTCCTGAAACGACAGGAGTAAAAATGATGCTCGACCTGTTGCACCGAAGCAGAATGCAGTTCCCGGGGATGGGACTGGGTTTCGTTCAGCGGATGCTTGATGAATCAATTTCCCATACCGGCAAACGCCAGGTAGGCAGAAGTAAGCTGAAGGATTATGACCAGGTACAACACAGGTTGTCGGAAATGCAGGCCTCCTATACAATTATCTCTGCCATGTGTGCTGCCGGCAGTCACAAGGCAGGAATTGAAAACGATCTGTCGGCTGATGGCCTGGAAGCAAATTCAATTAAGACGGTGGTAACCGACCTGATGCAGGAGGCTGCCCAGTCTGCGACACAGCTCATAGGTGCACAGGCCTATAAACTCGACCATATAGCAGGGAGGGGAATCATAGACAGCCGCCCCTTCCAGATATTTGAAGGGTCAAATGATATTCTTTATGCACAGATCTCCGAAAGCCTCTTGAAAATGATGAAAAAAGCCAGGGAAGGCAATTTGTACCAGTTCCTGAAAGGCTTCAATCTAACCTCCAAATCAGCTGCCCCCCTGAAAGCCCTTTTCGATTTCAAGCTGAATACAGACCTGCCCCAGCGTAAACTGGTTGAGCTTGGTAAGGTGCTGGGACGGCTTGTTTCATCTGAAATGGTTATCAACCTTGGAGAGAAAGGTTTCAGGCAAGATCTGATCGACAACGGACTTACCGTGCTCAATCATGAGATTACTGCATTGATGGGAAGTTTTGGGTACAGTAACAAAACAAGGCTTGTTGAAGATTACCGGGGCGGCAGCTCCTGGTATGAGCACCGGTAAAGATGTAAAAATTTGACCTGAAGGTCGATTACCCATGCAATATACTGCGCTTTGTTGAATTTATAATTGATGGGAAATTGTATATTTGTAGTCACGGGCTTATGCATTTTTGATTATTAAATTGATTAACCTGCTTTATACAGATGAAGTTTATAATATATCCTCTGCTCCTTATCTTTGCAATGAACACCGGGATTAACTCTGCCCAGCAGAGAATACCTGACGCAGAACACGATTACCTTGTCACTATTGAAACGGATTTCGGCAATATGATCCTACTTCTTTTCGATGAGACTCCGGGGCACAAGGAGAACTTTGTCATGCTTGCAAAAGCTGGTGTGTATGACGGAAATCTCTTTCACAGGGTTATAGAGCACTTCATGATCCAGTCGGGCGACCCGCGGTCAAGTAATCTGACCCCTGCTTATGATCCGGATATAATACCTTCACATGTTCCTGCCGAGATAGATACCACATTCAGTCACCGCAGGGGAGCAATAGGAGCAGCAAGATACGGTGGACAGCAAAATCCTGAAAAGCATTCCAGTCCCACACAATTTTATATTGTCCGGCATGACCGGGCGGCTCCTCATCTTGACGGCGACTATACCGTATACGGACAGGTGATGAGCGGTATGGAAGTGGTCGACAGCATTGCGGTAAAACCGACCGATGATAGTGACAGGCCGCTCGAAGAGGTAAGGATCAACCGGGTAAGAGTCAACTCGGTAAAAAGGCAGGATGTGGAAATGTTTTATAATTTCAAATATAATTAGCAGCCGGCAAAAGCTGCATTTAATATCCGGCAACCATCCTGTATTTATATTGTCTTCGGACAACCCGGTTCACTGGTTTATTATTTTTAACGGAAAAACCATCTTACAGATGTACTATATTTCTTTCAATACTTTTTAACCAGATATGAAGCAATATCTTGACCTTCTTGACCATGTTGTAAAAACCGGTATTGAAAAAAATGACCGTACAGGCACCGGGACGAAAAGCGTGTTTGGCTACCAGATGAGGTTTGACCTGCAAAAGGGTTTTCCTCTTATGACAACCAAAAAGCTGCACCTCCCCTCCATTATACATGAGCTGCTCTGGTTCATTAAGGGTGAAACAAATATTGAGTACCTTAAACAGAACAAGGTGCGGATATGGGATGCCTGGGCTGATGAGAACGGCGATCTGGGGCATATTTACGGATACCAGTGGCGCTCCTGGCCATCGGCAGACGGCAAAAAGACCGACCAGATAGCTGAGGTAATCAGATCGATCAAAGAGAATCCCGATTCAAGAAGGCATATTGTCAATGCCTGGAATGTAGGAGACCTCGACAAAATGGCCCTGCCTCCCTGCCATATACTTTTCCAGTTTTATGTGGCAGCGGGAAAGCTCTCCTGCCAGCTATACCAAAGAAGTGCGGATATATTTTTGGGTGTGCCGTTCAATATTGCATCCTATGCACTGCTTACAATGATGGTGGCACAGGTTACAGGTCTAAGGCCGGGTGAGTTCATACATACACTTGGAGATGCGCACATTTACCTGAACCATATGGAACAGGTAAATCTTCAGTTAACAAGAGAGCCGGGGGAGCTGCCGCAAATGCAGCTTAACACTGACAGAAAAAATATTGACGATTTTCAATACGAAGATTTCCGGATCGTGAATTACAACCCTCATTCGCATATTAAGGGCGACATCTCGGTGTGACCATGCCGGTGTCTTCTTCCGGATATTGCCGGATCAATTGGTTATAAAACAAAAAAAATGCAGGTTATGGTTTCTGTTATAGTGGCAATGAGCCGGAACAGGGTTATAGGGAAGGAAAACAAGCTGATCTGGCATCTTCCGGCAGATCTGAAGCATTTTAAGGAGACTACCATGGGAAAACCCATAATAATGGGAAGGAAGACATTTGAATCTGTCGGCAAACCATGGGAAAACCCATAATAATGGGAAGGAAGACATTTGAATCTGTCGGGAAACCCCTGCCCGGCAGGACAAATATTGTTATTACCCGCAATAAGGATTATCAGGCTCCGGGATGCCTTATGGCAGCTTCGGTAAAACAGGCGCTGGAACTGGTGAATAAAGGGAAAGCTGATCCGGATCCTTTAAAAGACAACGAAGTGTTCATTGCAGGAGGGGGAGAAATTTACAAACAGGCCATGCCCCTGGCCGACAGGATGTATATTACAATTATCGATCACGATTTTGTTGGTGATACCTTCTTTCCCCGTTTTTCAGCGTCAGACTGGCTACTGGCAGAGGAAATTTACCATCCGGCCGATGAAAAGAACAAATATCCCATGCTCTTCAGGACCTACGAAAGGAAATGATTGGCTTAACAGGTATCCGGTTGCCCG
>SL_3KL_010_SEDDRAFT_10003600_pt1 | contig 14046 bp, 11 predicted proteins | sample SodLakKL_010_SED_2_FD_10381 | JGI IMG/M metagenome (IMG submission 10381)
CGGGCCGGCGCCTGTGCCGGAACGGCCACATCCAGCGCCAGGGCCATCAAGCCACCGTATTCAGCCTCCACCAGGCTTTGGTCACCCCCCACTGAAAAACGAGCCTGGAAGGGCCTGGCCTCGTCAAACGTCTTGCCCGCGGGGACCGGGAGATCAACCGCCAGCCCTTGCAGTTGACTGTCCAGCCGCACATCAATATCACCGGCACCCGGTTCATTGGGGACCCGGACCTCCCCTTGCCACTGAAATTCACCATCCAGCCAGTCCAGCATTCCGTAATCGGGCAAGGCCGCCTTCAGTTGATCCACACCCACGCCACCGGACAGCGTGGCCACCGTCTGCAACGCCGCCTCCGGCGCGGCACCCCGACCTCGGGAGCCCGGATCGATCACCACCCGGAAGGGATGCCCCAGATGCTCTCCCGCAAGCTCATCAGATCGGGCGCCGTCTTCGGTGAAAAACAGATCGCCGGCCAGGCGGTCGATGCGGCCGGGCAACCAGTCCACCTCGCCGGCAGCTTCGCGAAGGCGGGCACGACCATCCAGGCGCAGGTCGGCCGCCGATTCCAGCGGAATATGCATGGACACATCCAACAGCACCGGGCCATCCAGGCGCACCGGTGCCAGGGGCGCAGCGAACCATTCCGACAGGGGCGACTCTCGCAAGAAATCCAGACCATCCGACAGACGGCCGTTGGCTCGCCCCTCCAACTGCAGTACCGGCTCCTGCAGGTTGTCGATACGGGCCAGGGCTGACTGAACACGATAGGTGCCCACCATGGCTTCACGGCCTATAACGCGCATGCCGGCCTGTGCGAAACGCACATGCGCGGAGGCCTCTCTCACCGGCGGGAAACCCGGCTCGTAATCCAGCTCACCCCCCTCCACATCGAACTGGATGGAAAAACGGCCTTCGCCGTTCTCATAGGGAAAGGGCCGGGTGGGCCCATCCACCAAAATCCGCCCGTTTCGTGCCACACCACCAAGAACAGCATTGTCCAGCCATTCCACGGCCGTATCCGGCATGCGGCCCACAGGCAGATAATCCGAGAGATTGTCGCTGCGTGCTTCGGGCACGTCGGCTTCAAGGCGAATCCAGACCGGCTCGCCGGGATGAATGGCCAGGGACAGTTCAGCGCTGGCCTGGGCATCCCGGTTTCGGGCACGAACATTATGGGCACCGATATCCCACTTGTCCCCATCACGCTCCCAGACAAGCGTCGCCTGGAGGCGATCCGCCGACAGGCGTTCGCGAAACAGGTCCGGATAATCAAAGTGGACTGGACCGGCGTCCACGTCCAGGCGCCCGCCGTCACTGTCCGCTCGCAGCCAGCCATTCACCCCTGAAAAACCCGGGATTTGCTCCCAGCTCCGCATCCCGATCCCGGTGAGACGACCGCGCAGGCTGTATTCCTTCAGTTCGCCATCGCTCAGGCTCAATTCACCGATCAGATCCCTTACCTCACCTTCCGGGCGCAAGCGATCCAACCAGGAAAATACAAGCTCGTCCGGTGCCATCAATTCCCGTGCGAGCGCGGTAATGTCCTGAATGCGGGCGTAACGAAGATTACCGTTAAGCCGCTGTTCTCGCTGGCGTACTTCCAGGCGAGAAGTGGGCCAGCTCCTCCCGGGCAGACTGAAGTCGGCGTCGGCAACGACCAGATACCAACCGTCACGCTCCCGCTGCCAGTCAATCCCGCTGAGATCAATATCCCGGGGGCCGCTCGCGTCCCCTATCGCCCGCATGGCCGGCCCCCGGACCCCGCTTTCCAGGGCCTGCAGTGCGAGATCGCCACGAAGCGATGCCGGCAGGAGGCCCTCGCCGGTGATGCGAAGATCGGCCGCTACCCCACCCTCCAGGGGCCGCAGCGTGTCCCAGTCCACCAGGCCGGATAAAACACCCAGCTTCTTGGCCTGCAGATCAAGCAGGGCCTGCCACTGCCACCGCTCAGGCTGTTTCGCCGGCCCCTGGATGCGAACATCCAGATCCAGTGCCCCGCCCAGAGACTCGGGTAGCGCCAGCGCGGTACGAAAGCGATGCTGCTCCCCCCGTGAATAAAGCCGGACATGGTCAATGGCAAACAGCCAGGGCCCAATGCCCAGAAGCTCGTCGCTCACAAGCAGGCGACTGGCCTCCACCCGGTAATCCGCTTTTGCCAGCAGCTCCGCCACCACAGTTCGCCAGCGCTCGTCGGAATCAACCTGCTCACCCGGCTCGAAAAGTCCCAGGCCGGGGATACGGATCCGGCCATCGGCCTCCCGCATGACAGAAAATTGTCCGCCACGCAGGATGACCCGCCCCGGACGCATGGGACCAGGACGGAGCAAATCCAGGGGTGACACCCGAATGGCAATCTCATCCGCACGCAGCGGGTCCACATCGTGGGCCTGGGGCCGGAGCACAACCTCTTCCAGCACCACTTCCGGCACCAGCCAGCGCCAGCGCACATCGATTTCGGCAATCTCCACCGGCACGCCCAGGGCTTCTCCGGCCCAGTGGGCAATCACATCGCGGTACTCACTGATCTGGGGCACCAGCAGGCGAAACAGACCCACCAGGATCGCCAGGGCGATCACCAGGGTGGCCAGCGTGCCGGCCAGCCAACGACGAACGCGCTGTGACCAGGAAACTTTATGTGGGGACGACATCAAACTGTTCCTGCGAATACTGGCTTTCCACCTGCAATCGAATCGGCTTGCCGACCATGGCTTCCACCTCGGCCAGACTCGCCGATTCCTCGTCCAGCAGCAGATCCACCACCGCATGGGAGGCAATCACCAACAAGCCCTGGACCTCGTACTGGCCGGCTTCACGAAGCAGTTCACGGAAGATATCGAAACAGACAGTCTCGGCGGTCTTGACGGAGGCGCGGCCCTCACAGGTAGGACAGGCCTCGCAGAGCACATGTTCCAGGCTTTCCCGGGTGCGCTTGCGGGTCATCTCCACCAAGCCCAACCGGGAGACCTCACAGACCTGGTTCTTGGCCGGATCCTGGCTCAGCGCACGCTCCAGCGCATTGAGCACCAACTGCCTGTGCTCCTCGTCATCCATGTCAATGAAGTCAATGATGATGATGCCGCCCAGATTACGCAGCCGCAGCTGGCGGGCAATGGCGCGGGCCGCTTCCAGATTGGTCTTGAGCGCGGTTTCCTCCAGGTTGCGATGTCCAACGAACCCGCCGGTGTTTACATCAATGGTGGTCATGGCCTCAGTCTGGTCGATGATGAGGTAACCGCCCGACTTGAGATTGACCCGCCTTTCCAGCGCCCGGTTAATATCGTCGTCCACACCGTAAAGATCGAAAATGGGACGACGGCCGCTGTAATGCTGGATTCGCGGACTGAGCTCGGGAATGAAGCGGTCGACAAAATCCTTCATGCGCTGATAGATCACTTCCGAGTCCACCCGCACCTGTTCCACCTCCTGCCCCATCATGTCTCGCAGGATGCGGACCGGCAGCGGCAGGTCCTCATGCACCAGATCGCCGGGCCGGGCCTCGGCGGAGGCTTTGCGGATGGACTCCCAAAGGCGGCTGAGAAAAAGCATGTCGGCCCGCAGGGCGTCCATGGTGGCGTCTTCACCCGCCGTGCGAACGATATAGCCACCCTGCTCCGGCGCTTCCATGAACTGCCCCACCAGGGCCTGCAGGCGTGTCCGCTCATGCTCGTTTTCGATGCGGGAAGACAGCCCCACCCCCCAGCCACCCGGCAGGTAGACCAGATAGCGGGACGGAATACTGATATGCGTAGTCAGGCGGGCACCCTTGGTGCCCAAAGGATCCTTGAGCACCTGCACCAGGATTTCCTTGCCCTCGTGGACCAGGTCCCGGATATTGGCCGGCCCCGCGGAGGGCGTTTCGCTCTCGGTATGGGCGGAACGGGCAATATCATTGGCGTGCAGGAAGGCGGTACGGGCCAGACCCACATCGATGAAAGCCGCCTGCATGCCAGGTAATACCCGCGAGACCCTGCCCTTGTAAAGATTTCCCACCAGGCCGCGGCTGTTTGAGCGCTCGATCATCACTTCCTGCAGGGCCCCGTTCTCCAGCAGGGCCACCCGGGTTTCCCGGGGGGTGACATTGACCAGAATCTCTTCGCTCATGCCTGACAGATCCATTTGCGCGGGGACCTCCCATTCTGCCACAGCCCAGCCTCTTTTCCGGCCTTGTGGCGGGGGCTTGCCGACGAAGTAGGGAGGGATGCTGCCTGGGCGGCGGTGCGCGATGGCTATTCCTTGAGCAGCACCAGGCCGGCATTCCGCAGCAAAGTGGCGGTTTCGTACAGGGGCAACCCCATGACGCCGGAGTAACTGCCGGACAGCTGTTCAATGAAGATGGCAGCCAGGCCCTGAATGGCATAGGCGCCGGCCTTGTCGGCAGGCTCGCCGGTGGCCCAGTAGGCATCCATCTCCTGCCTGCTCAGCGTTCGAAAGCAAACCCGACTGAACTGCGTCCGGCAGGCCTCCCCCTGGGGACCGAGCAGCGCCACGGCAGAAAGCACCTCGTGCTCACGGCCCGAGAGTCGCCCGAGCATGCGAAGACCCTCATCCCGGTCACGGGGCTTGCCCATGATATGCCCGTCCACCACTACGATGGTGTCCGAACCCAGCACCAGAGCATCCGGCTGTTCGCTGGCCACCGCCCGCGCCTTTTCCAGTGCCATGCGCTCCACGAAGGCCTGCGGCAACTCACCAGCCAGCACTTGCTCATCAATATCGGCCGGCTGAACCCGGAACTCGAGACCCAACTGCTCCAGCAGCTCGCGACGTCGGGGAGACTGGGAAGCCAGTATGAGTGAAGGCATGACTCATTTCCGGATCAATGAAAAACAGATTGATGAGCAAGAGACCGGTTTCCGGCGGGTAGCCGGTCTCTTGCCGTACCAATCACCGCGCCTGACGTGATTCCAGGCTTCTCAGCAGCGTATAGAACAAGGAGACGCTCAAAGGGTAAACCACCGTGAACAGCAATACACTGATCCCTGCGGCAAATACCGCTTCGCCCATGCCACCCTCATAACGCAGAGAGTCCAGACCCACGTCAATAATGGCATAGGGAATGCCGACGATGACCCCGATAATCAGAAGGATGCCGAAAGTGAACCACCAGTTCCCCCAGACCAGGCGGGCACTCTCCTTGAAGGCAGAGATGACACCCGCACGACCCAGGGCAATCTGCACATCACCCAGGATGAAGAGCACGCTGAGAAAAATACCCGGGATGATCAAGAGAATCATTCCGAGAGCAGCGGCAATACCGTAGAGAACAAGGAAAGCCAGCACCGGAAAAAAACACCGCCAGGCAGTACTGAACTCATCGGCCTGCTGACCGGTTTCATGCAGATTGTGAGCACGCTGATATCCCACCACCCAGAAGTAGATGGAACCCAGCATCATCAGCACAATACCCGCCCACAGGGCCCCACTGGGAGCCAGCCCCTGTTCCACGCGAATCATGTCGTCACGCATGATCAGTTCACTAATACCGACGATCAAGCCAAAACCAATGGCAGCACCCAGCAAGGGCTTGAAGAGAAGACTGAAGCTGTTGAATATCGCCGACAGCGTGTCACCGAAACTCATGGCTTGTTGATCCCCATTTGCATGTTCCTGCATCCCATTCTCCTTGTTGTAATCACTCATTCTTTATTGCCAGGAAACCAGTCCGACCCCGGACTTGGCAGAGTTGTCATCGTAGTCGGCCTGTCAGCCAAACCGCAATGGCTGCTGGATATCAGCCAGACAAGAAACGATGACTTGGCCCGAGAACTCTGACACACCCGTTCGTGCCCCCCAGTAGGCACTGAGGGCGACTGATTCAAGGCGCATTGCGCAGCGCAGTAGCAGCGCTAAGGGCAAGCGATGCACAAATGCGTCAGGAACGCATTTGAAATGCAAGCTCTGCTTGCAGGCCCGAAGGGCGAAGGCCAAGGATGGCCGTAGTAACGCAGAAGCAGTCGTCCTCAATGCCAACTGGGAGGCTGGAATGGGCGTATCAGAGCTTCCCCCTGTGATAGGGGTGGCCGGCGCGGACTGACCAGGCGCGGTAGAGCTGCTCGGCCACGACAACGCGGACCAGACCATGGGGAAGTGTCAGGGGGGACAGGCTCCAGCGTCGTTCCGCCCGATCCAGGACGGCCTTGTCGAGCCCATCGGCGCCGCCGATCACCAGGCTCAGATCACGACCATCCATGAGCCAGTCGCCCAGCCAGTCAGCGAGTTTCAGTGTATCGGGGGATTTACCACGTTCATCCAGCGCGATGAGGCGATCATTACCCAAGGCCTTGAGAATGCGCTCCCCCTCTTCCTGTCGGGCGCGCTCCGCGTCACCCTTGCCGCTGCGGCGACCCGGCGGGATCTCCTGCAGTTCCAGGCGGCATTCATGGGGCAATCGCCGGGCATATTCGGCAAAACCCTGGTTCATCCAGTCCGGCAAGCGCTGGCCGACCGCAAGCAAGTGAATGCGCATTAGTGCACCCCGCACACCAGGGCTTCAGTCGCCGGACATGGAGGGCGGACGACCACCGCTGGCCACCCGGGCCCGGGTTTCACGACCAGCTTCACCCTGATCATCCAGACTCCAGAGTTTTTCCAGGTTATAGAATGCGCGGGTGTCCGGATGCATGACATGCACCACCGCTTCACCCATGTCCACCAGCACCCAATCCGAATCCTTGTCGCCTTCGATAACAGCCTTGAAGCCGGCCTGCTTGACGGCTCGAACAAGATGCTCGGCCACGGAAGCGACATGCCGGCTGGATGTGCCCGAAGCGATGATCATGGTATCCACGATGGGGGTGACCTGGCGCACATCCAACACGGTGATATCCCGCGCCTTCATGTCCTCCAGTACTTCCACTATCCAGCGGTTCAGGGCATCACCCTGCACACGGGACTTTTTGTTTTCCTGCTGTGCTGTCACGGCTTCAACTACCTCCTTCCCGTGTTTCACGGGCATGCGACCGAAGCGGCTGACGACTGAAATAATGAGGGCTGCTTTCGATCATGCGTACAACCGGATCCGGCGAGAGATAACGCACCGAGCCACCGCGATCGAGAATGTCACGAATGGTGCTGGAAGAGATTTCCAGTTGCGTTACCTGCTGGGTAAAAATTCGGCCCGCTGGAGATTGATGCAGATCGGCAATATGATCCGTCAGATGTTCACTCAGAATATCCGCCAGCTCTCCGTCCGGTGCCAGATGCCATCCCGGACGATGCGCCACCACAATATGCGCCTTCTCCAACAGACCCCGCCAGCGATCCCAGCGTGGCAGCCCCAGGAAGGCATCGCTGCCCAGGATCAGGCACAGGGAACGCGACTGACCCAGCTCATCCCGGAAGGACGTCAGGGTATCCAGAGTGAAGGACGGCCCCGGTCGCCGCATTTCCCGGTCGTCCACGACCAGTCCCGGCTGGTCGAGCACCGCCGCCCGGGCCATGGCCAGGCGGAAGGGACCGGGCGCCATGGGCTGACCACGATGCGGGGGATCGGCACAGGGGATCAGTCTCACCTGCTCCAGTCCCAGAATTTCCAGAAGCTCCAGAGCCGGGCGAAGATGACCATGGTGAATCGGGTCGAATGTTCCACCAAACAGACCGATAGGTGGCAGCGGGCGCTCGGCCATCAGAGCCGGCCCGCCCCTCGGCAGGATGAACTGTGCGCTATTGTCATGCCGCTATTTTCCCCCAAATAGTCCTCCGAGTCATCCTGGTCCATTGCTGGCGGTCCACCGTCGACCCTGTAGAATATCCTCGCACGATCAGGGAGCTCATGTATGCAGGAAGATGCAATTGTGCTGGCCAATGGTGCCTATTGCAGCGCCAACGGCAAGGTAGCCCATGGACTGGTCCGGGGCAGCGACCGGTTCCGGGTGACGGCCGTGGTGGATCCGGCCGCTGCCGGGGGCGATGCCGGCAGCCTGCTGGACGGTGTCCGGCGGAACATACCGGTGGTGGCCTCATTATCGGACGCCATCAGCAGCAGCCCCCAAGCCCCGAGCTGGTGTGTCATGGGCGTGGCGCCTCACGGCGGCCGATTCACCGATGAGCTGCACCAGGCCTGCCTCGAAGCACTGAAGTCGGGCCTGAATCTGGTGAACGGCCTGCATGACCTGGCCGGTGAAGACCCGGAACTGGCTCAGGCCGCCCGGGAAAACAAGGCAGACATCATTGATCTGCGTCGGCCGCCGCCCACTCATCAGCTGCATTTCTGGAGCGGTCGGATCGGCCAGCTCAGGACGCCACGCATTGCCGTGCTGGGCATGGATTGCGCCATCGGAAAGCGCACCACCAGTCGCGCACTCATACAGGCATTGCGCGCCCGCGGCCATGACGCCGAAATGATCTATACCGGCCAGACCGGCTGGCTACAGGGCGGGCGCTACGGCTTCATCTTCGACGCCACCCCCAACGACTATGTGAGCGGTGAACTGGAACATGCCATTCTCCGCTGTGCCGAAGCGCTGGATCCGGCGGTGATGCTACTGGAGGGACAGTCTTCCCTGCGCAATCCCAGCGGCCCCTGCGGTGCCGAGTTCCTGCTTTCCGGCGCGGCCAATGCCGTGATCCTGCAGCACGATCCGAATCGCAGCTATTTCGACGGATTCGAGACCGCGGGCTATCGTCTGCCGTCGGTGGCGGACGAAATTGCCCTGATCCGCCACTACGGCGTGGAGACCATTGGCGTCACTCTGTACGGCAAGCCGGACGACCCGGTGGTGGCCCGAGCCCGCGAACAACTGTCGGCAGAACGGGCGCTGCCTGTGGCCTGTCCGCTTTTCGAGGAAAGCGAGGCGCTACTGCTGGCTATTGAAGAACACATCAAGGCTGACCCTCACCCATGAGAATCGCCCGAATCGAAAGCTGGCGTCAGGAAATCCCATTGACGCGTCCCTATGAAATCGCCTTTCGCCAGACGGATACCGTAGGCAACTGTTTCCTGCGCATCATCCCCGAGTCCGGCCGACCCGGACTGGGCTGCGCCGCCCCGGAACACCACGTCACCGGCGAAACACTGGATGATTGCGAATCGGCCCTGGATCCCGCCGGTCTGGACTGGCTGGTAGGCGAGGATGTGCGTGAGTTGCCACGCCTGCTGCGACTGCTGGAAGGGCATTTTCCCGACACAGCGGCCGCCCGTGCAGCGGTGGACATGGCCCTTTACGACCTGCTGGGGCAGCACCTGGACATGCCGGTCGCCAGATTGCTGGGGCAATGCCATGACAGCCTGCCCACCTCCATCACCATTGGCATCATGGATGTGGATGACACCCTGAAAGAAGCCGCCGAGTATTTGGGCCGGGGCTTCGATCATCTCAAGGTCAAGACCGGCCGCGATCTGGAGGAAGACATCGAACGCATCCGGCGTCTGCGTGAGCGGTTCGGCGGGCAGGTGCAACTGCGGGTAGACCCCAATCAGGGTTACGGGGTAGCAGAACTGGAAGCCTTCGTGAAGGCGACCGCCGACTGTCAGGTGGAATTCATTGAGCAGCCCTTGCCCACCGATGTGGACATGCGCGGGCTTGAGCCTGCCCTGCGCGAGCAACTCGCGGCCGATGAAAGCCTCCTGCATCCGGCAGACGCACTGAAGCTGGCGGCACCGCCCCCGGCCTGCGGCGTATTCAATATCAAGCTGATGAAATGCGGCGGTATCGCTGCGGGACGAAAGATTGCCGATATTGCCGAGCTCGCCGGCATCCATCTCATGTGGGGCTGCATGGACGAATCACGCATCAGCATCGCCGCTGCTCTGCACGCCGCTCTGGCCAGCCCGGCCACCCGCTATCTGGACCTGGACGGCCATCTGGATCTGGCCCGGGACCCGGCCGACGGTGGCTTCTCTCTGGAGGACGGCCGTATGCGACTGTTATCGGCAGCCGGCCTTGGCGTGACATTGAATTGATCCGAGCGTCCCTAACTGCCGCATTCAAGTCATGGATTGACTGAACCAGCTCCCCGGCCCCTGCTCCCTTGCACGGCCCAGGGCTTCCACCGCCGTGCGTCCCAGCTGATCGGATGACGGTGTCCGGGTACCCGCCGGCACCCCTACGCCAATACTGATCGACAGCGTGATGGGACGACCTTGCCACTGGGGTTGAAGGTCGCTTACCTGTCGACACAGGGCGTCGGCGAGCGCATTGGCGGCATCACCATCCCGCTCCACCAGCATGATGAATTCGCCGCTGTCACAACGCCCCAGTAGTTCCCAGCCACTCAGGGACTCACGGATCAGTGTGACCACCGTGGAAATCATGGCGTCACCTGCAGAGCGACCGAAACTGCGATTCAGCTCGGCCAGACCGTCCACATCGGCAATCAGCATGGTCCAGGTGCCGCCATTCTGTTCAGAACGGGCCAGCTCGCGATTCGCCATTTCCATGAAAATGGCGCGGCGGTAGCAGGCGGTCAATTCGTCCCGGATGTTGCTGGCACGCAAGCTTTGACGAAGCTGGGCACTCTCTTCACGCTTTCGCTCGAGCCGCTGTTCCAGGTCGCGATTACTCTGGCGAAGTGCCTGCTCAGCCCGACGCAGACGGGTAATGGCGCGAGATATCCCCAGAAGGTGGCTAACCTGCCCCTCCGTATCCCGAAGCGGCATGAGAATGGTTTCAAAGATATCGTCTTCCGCAATGGGGGAACGGCTGGGCTCTTCGTAATGGATGGGCCGATCCGCCAGCAAGCATTCACGATAGCGGCCCAGGATATCCCGGGCTACGTCCGAATCATGAATCTCTTCGATGGTCTTTTCTTCAATGGCCGATGCCGGCAGATTGAATCGTTCGCGCAGCACCGAGTTGACCGCTTCCACGACGAAGCGGCCAGGCTTCTCCACGCGAATCAGGAAAAGATTGTCCGGGTAGATATCCCACAGGGCTTCCAGCACCCCAGACCGCCCTGGTCCCTTGTAAGCCAGTGGCAAGGCCCCAGCATCCATATCGCTATCAACTGAACGTGGCATGTTCCTTAATCCCTCCCCCGACGACGCCATCCATGGAAAGCTTCCCCTCCCCACGGGGGCTAATACCAAAAGTCTACTAATCTTGACGGGAATCTGCCACCTTGGCCAAAAAACCTACTTCAGCTCCACCCGTCCGCTGTGGGAATAGGGCATCCACCTTGCTCGGGGAAAATCCGGCAAGACCTCCCCCTGAATGCTGTAGTCAATGTCCTCACCTGGGTCCCGCAACCAGTCCAGCAGGCCGCGCCCGGTGTTCAGCAAGTCTGTCTCAACACTCAGGCTGAGGCTTTGCGTAGCACCGGCGGCCAGACTGATTCCCTCGTCGAAGATACCGCGCGTCAAGGGTACATCCCGGACATTAAGCGCATAACTGATACTCGCGATGGGCAAACGAAAATCATTGGGATTGCTGACTTCCAGCGTGACGCGAAATCGTTGCCGACTGAGAGACAGAGACTCAAGTGAAAAGCTCTCCAGCACTACTTCCGGTGTGTCCACATGCCGCTGAAGGCTGGCACAGCCCGACAATAGAAAAAGCATCCCCAGCAAGACCACCACGGGCCGAGCACGGGGGCCGAACAACAAGATACTCTTGCCAGCCGACGGGAAGGATCCGGTCAAGGCAGCCCTAATCATCGTCATCACCCTCTTCCTGTTTAAGCTTGGCAAAACGGATGAGGCTTGCCTCCACCTTGCCGTTCACGGAACCGGAGGGATAGCTGCCGTCCTTGCGCCGCTTGCCGGCCCGACGTCCGGTCAAGAGATTCAGCGCCTCATCTACCGAGCTTACGGCATGAACATGGAAAAGACCCTCGGCCACGGCTTCCCGTACCCGGTAATCCAGCATCAGATCCCCAAGATTGGAGCGGGGAATGATCACACCATGGCTGCCGTCCAGACCGCGCTGTGAACAGACCTTGAAAAAACCCTCGATCTTTTCGTTCACGCCACCAATGGCCTGAACCTGGCCTTTCTGGTTCACCGAGCCGGTGACAGCCAGAGACTGAATGATGGGCACCCGCGCCAGATCCGACAACAGGGCACACAACTCCGCCAACGACGCGGAATCACCTTCGATCTCTCCGTAACCCTGTTCGAACACCAGGCAGGCGTTTACGGAGAGGCTGTACTCTGGTGCGTAATGGGCACCCAGGAAACCGGAAAGGATAAGCACACCCTTGGAATGAATCGGTCCACCCAGTTCCACTTCCCGCTCGATATCCACCACCTGACCGGAACCCAGTCGTGTACTGGCGGTGATCCGGACGGGACGACCAAAGCAATGACTCCCCAGCTGCATGACCGTCAGACCGTTGATCTGGCCGCAGACCTTGCCGGAGGTGTCCAGCAACACGGTCTGGCGAACCATCTCACGGTCCATGCGTTCTTCCACCCGTCGGGCCCGGTAATTCTGCTGGTCAATCGTACGCTGGATATCTTCACAACGAATGCGCTCGGCGCCGTCAGCCGCCGCCCAGTGATTCGCTTCCCGCAGCAGATCGGCAATGCTGCCCGCATGGGCCGACATGCGTTCATTGTCCTCGGCCAGGCGGCTGCCATGCTCGATCACCCGAGCAACCGCATCCGGCCCCAGCGGCCGCAGGGACTCCCTCTGCACAATGGATGCCACCAGACGGGCATGAGCCAGATCGCTGTCGCCCCCGCGGGGCAAATCATCTTCGAAATCCGCCTGCACCTTGAACAGCTCGGAGAACTCCGGGTCGTGCTCGGCCAGCAGGTAATAAGTATGACGGTCACCCAGCAAGAGGATCTTGATATCCAGAGGCATGGGCTCCGGCTCCAGGGAGACGGTGCTGACCGAAGAATACATCTGCTCCAGGGATTCGATGCGCACCTGGCGCGCATACAGCGCCCGCTTGAGACTTTCCCAGGCAAAGGGCTGTGAAAGCACCTTGTCCGCATCCAGGATCAAATAACCGCCATTGGCACGATGCAGGGCCCCCGGCCTCACCAGGGAATAATCTGTCACCAGGGCGCCCTGTCGGACCTTGTGTTCCACACGCCCGATGAGATGCTGATAGGTGGGGAAATCATGATAGGCCACCGGTGCTCCCTGCTGGTCGCTATTATCCACCAGTACAAGAACACGATAACGGGAAAACAATTGCCCGAAGGCGGCCCGGTCTTCCGGCTCGTCATCGTCGGCCAGCCGGGCAATCACACTGTGATGCTCCACCAGGTCGTTGCCAATGGCCTGTATATGCTGATGGAGTGATTCATGTGAGGGGTAGCTGCGCTGCAGATCTTCCAGAAAGGCATCGCTGGCTTCCCGAATGGTGTCTTCGTTCAGAGCCCGAAGCTGCTCCTGCATTTCCGTGCGCCATTTCGGAAACTGACCGGCGATCACCTGCAGACGATCCTGCAAGGCCTCGATCTGCTCCTCGAAACGCTCACGCTCAGCCTTGGGCAGACTGTGAAACTGCTCCGGCTCCATCACCTCGCCCTTGCTGCGCGGGGCAAAAGACATCTCCGTTGACGTCTGGATCAAGGCAATGTCGTGCTCCTCGGCTTCTTCTTCGATTTCCTTCACCGCTTCCTGCTGGCGCTTCTGGAAATCCTGCTTGATGGCCTGCAGCCTGTGCTGATAATCCTCACTTTCGAAGGACGCCGGCAACACGGTCTTTAACCGCTCGAGCATGCGATCCATATCTCGCCGGCACGCGATCCCCTGACCGGGCTCGAAACGGAGCAGACGGGGACGGTTCTCGTCCTCGAAGTTGTGCACATGACACCAGTCGGGCGGTATGGGCGCGGCGGCGGCCTTCTCTTCCAGGAATTTCCTGACGACGGTCTTCTTGCCCACCCCGTTGGGACCGAGCACAAAAATATTGAATCCCCGGCTGCGCATATCCGCGCCGAAAGACAATGCCTCAATGGCCCGATGCTGACCGATAACCCCTTCCGGGTTTTCCAACTCATCGGTGGTCGCGAAGCTGAATTGCGCTGGATCGCAATGCCGATAGAGCTGTTCAACACTGAGCGCACGCTGCCTGGTCATGGGTTCTCCATTGTCTGGACGAATCGGGAAGTACACAAGATAGCATCTTGCGTCGGCTCGACAGGCTCCC
>SL_3KL_010_SEDDRAFT_10003601_pt1 | contig 14045 bp, 13 predicted proteins | sample SodLakKL_010_SED_2_FD_10381 | JGI IMG/M metagenome (IMG submission 10381)
GGTCACCACCCCGCCGGCGTCCGGGTCGTCTGCCGGCTCCAGCCGCACTCCGTGGGCCCGGAGCCGCTCCACCACCGGTGCGATCTGTCGGGGAATGAGATAGGCGGCGGGCACGACCTCATCCTCGGTCCCCATGAAGGCCACGAAGGCCGGCATCGCCCGCTCCCGCACCTCGTCGGTGCGTCGGAGGATGGTTTCTCCGGTCCAGGGGTGGGCCTCCTCCTCCACGGCGCCCATGAGGATGGGGTGGATCGGAGCCTCCTCCGGGAACCCGCCTCGGACTGGGATCCGGCTCCCGGGAAGTTCCCGGGCGTCTTCCTCCTCCGCCAGCGCCATGACTCGCTCCGGATGGTCCCGGACCCAGCGCAGGATCCCTTCCACGAACAGCTCCGATGCCAGGATCCGGTCTTCGAAGGTCGCGTAGCTGTAGGCCTCACTTAGAATCCCGATTCTATTCCGCAGCCCCGCGTAGTTGGTGACGAACCGGGGCCGGTGGTCGAAGGTGTACCAGCCCTGCACACCGTCCCGTTCAAAGGCGTTGCCGTAGTGCCAGAAGTGCCAACCGTATCGAGCCTCCACCTCGTGGGTGACCCGGGGGAGGAGATCCTCCCGGAGCAGGTCGTCGATGGCGGAGGGTGTGGCCGGGTGCAGCGGTGGTGAGTAGGTCAGGTGGTAGGCGTGTTGAGTGCCGTTGGTGGTGTGCAGGTCCACGAACACGTGGGGGTCGAAGCGGTTGAAGAGGTGGGCCAGGGAGCGAGCCTCGGGCGAGTCCAGCTTCATCTGGTCCCGGTTCAGGTCCAGGCCCTGGGCATTGGTTCGGGTGCCCATTCCCCCAAGGGGCCCATACTGTCGGGGGCGATTTCGGAGATCCACCCGTTCGGTTCCGTCTGCGTTGTAGGTGGGCCCGATCAGGAGCACCAGCTCCCGAAGGAGACTGGCCCGCTCCCCCAGCGCCAGCTCCCGCACCAGGCGGAGCAGAGCCTCCTTCCCCGCCACCTCTCCAGCGTGGATGTTGGCCTGCAGGTATACCACCGGAAGCCCCGTGTCCCAGATGGAGGCGGGCTCGGCGTCGGTCACCGGCCCGGCCACCAGCAGTGGTAGGGGGCGCCCCTCGTTGGAGTAGCCGAAATAGGTCAGGTGCAGGTCGGGACGGGTTCGGGCAGCCTGCTCCAGAAGGGCGATCACCTCATCGTAGGAGGCGGTTTCCCGGTAATCGCTGGCCTCGGCGCGAAGGGTCCAGTCTTGCTGGGCACGGGGGCCCTGGTCCGCCGGCTCACAGGCGCTGAGTCCGACCAGAGCAACGGCCAAGGTGACGAGGGCGAAGCGGAGGCGGTGCATGGGACCCCTGCAGGTTCGGGTTGTGGAATGGTTGAGCGAGCGAGGCGTTCGGGGAGGACCCCTACCCCACCCGCGCCCCGAATCCCTCCCCCTGGATGATGAGCCCCTCCAGCTCCAGGAGGGTGACCTTCCGCTCCAGTCCCCCGGAGAACCCCCCCAACCGCCGGCTGGCCGCCACGACCCGGTGACAGGGGACGATGATGGGAAGGGGGTTGGCGCCTACGGCCTGTCCCACCGCCCGAGGGGACCCGCTTCCTGCGTCCCTGGCCACCTCGCCGTAGGTCAGGAGCCGGCCCCGGGGAATGTCCCGGAGGACCCGGTACACGGTCTGCTGGAAGGGGGTGCGCCTCTCCAGGGCCAAGGGCAGGTCCTGAAAGGGATCCGAGGCGCCGGCAAAGTAGGCCTCCAGGGCTTCTGCTGCTCGGGCCAGGAAGGGGGAGGTGGGCGATGCGCCGGCCGGGCCGGTCGGGAGATCCCCAGGGGCCGGGGCTCCGGGGGTGGCCCCGAACCGGACCTCCTGCAGGCCGGCAGGAGAGGCCACCAGGGTCAGGGGGCCTACGGGCGTCCGAGGTAGGACGAGGGTCGAGGTCGGGGACATGGGAGGACTCGGGCTGGAGGGTTCAGCTTCCGGCGGTGGCTTCCTCTTCCTGCTGCTTCTTCATTGCCTCCTGGAGGGCGTCGAAGCCCAGGAGGGCGCACTTCACCCGGACGGGAAACTTGGCCACCCCGGCCAGGGAGCGGAGGTTCCCCAGGGTGGAGTCCCGAGCCGCCTCCTCGTCGCCGTGCATCATTCCGGTGAAGCGCCGGGCCACCTGGTGGGCTTCGTCCAGCCCCTTCCCCTTCAGGATGGTGGACATCATGGAGACGGAGGCCTGGGAGATGGAGCAGCCGTCTCCCAGGAACTTCAGGTCCACGATCTGATCGTCCTCGATCCGGAGCTGGAGCTTGATCTCGTCACCGCAGGTGGGGTTCCGCATGTGGACCTCTACCGTCCGGTCCTCCAGCTCGCCCCGGTTCCTGGGATTCTTGTAGTGATCCAGGATGAGCTGCTGGTAGAGGGCCTTCATGGGTGGGGTGGAACGGTCCATCAGCCAAAGATCTCCCTCACCGACTCGAGACCGGCCAGGAGGCGGTCTACGTCTTCGTCGGTGTTGTACAGATAGAAGGATGCGCGAGCGGTGGCCGGCACCCCGAAGCGTTTCATGACGAGCTGGGCACAGTGGTGACCGGCCCGGATGGCCACCCCTTCGGCGTCCAGGATGGTGGCGATGTCATGAGGGTGGGCCGTCTCCATGGTGAAGGAGACCACCCCGGCCCGGGCGTCCGGGTCCTCCGGTCCGAAGAGGCGGACGCCCGGGATCCCCTTCAGTCCCTCCAGCGTCCGTCGGACCAGGTGCTGCTCGTGGGCCAGGATCCGCTCCGGGCCCAGCCCCTCCAGGTACTGAACGGCGGTCGCCATGGCGGTGGCGCCGGCGATGTTGGGGGTGCCGGCCTCGAACTTGTGGGGGAGGGCGGCCCAGGTGGAGTGCTCCCGGCCCACCTCCGAGATCATCTCGCCACCACCCTGGTAGGGTGGCATGCCGTCCAGGAGCTCCTTCCGCCCCCAGAGGGCGCCGATCCCGGTGGGACCGCACATCTTGTGACCCGACAGGACGTAGAAGTCGGCCCCCAGCGCCTCCACATCCACGGGGGCGTGGGCCGCACCCTGGGCTCCGTCCACCAGCACCAGCCCGCCGGCCTCCTTCACCTGTCGGGCGATCTCGGCCACCGGGTTGATGGTGCCCAGGGCGTTGGAGACGTGCCCCACCGCCGCCAGCCGGACCCGGCCGCCGGCCAGGATCTCCGGGAGCGGGTCCAGGCGGAGCCGTCCTTCGTCGTCCAGCTCCAGGTACCGGAGGCGGGCGCCGGTCCGGGCGGCCACCATCTGCCAGGGCACGAGGTTGGAGTGGTGCTCCAGCTCGGTGAGGAGGATCTCGTCTCCCTCCTTCAGGTTGGCCGTGCCCCAGGCGTGGGCCACCAGGTTGATGGCTTCGGTGGCTCCCCGGGTCCAGACGATCTCATCCGGGTCGGTGGCGCCGATCCAGCGGGCCACGTCCCCACGGGCGCCCTCATACCCGTCGGTGGAGCGGCGGGAGAGCTCGTGGAGCCCCCGGTGGACGTTGGCGTTGTCCCGGGAATAGTACCGGGACAGGGCGTCCAGGACGGCGGTGGGGGTCTGGGAGGTAGCGGCGTTGTCCAGGTAGACCAGGGACCGGCCGTGGACTTCCTGCTCCAGGATGGGAAAATCCCCCCGGACCCGCATGGGATCCAAGGGGGTGGTGCCCGCCGTCTGGCGAGAGACAGATGTTGGTGCAGACATGGAGGCGTCCTCAGCTCACATCCACGAAGATCTCGTCTCCGCGGACGTCCACCGGATAGGTCTTCACGGGCCTGATGGCCGGAAGCTGGACGGCCTTCCCCGACCGAATGTCGAACTTGGCTCCATGGAAGACGCACTCCAGCTTCCCGTCTTCCACCTCACCCTCCGACAGGGGGAAGTCCTGGTGGGAACACCGGTCCTCCAGGGCGAAGACCTCGTCCTCCCACTTCACCAGGACCACCTCCAGCCCGTCGGCGGTGGCCGCGTGCACGCACCCATTTCCTTCGCATTCCTCCAGGGTGGCCACGCGGACCCACTCAGCCATGCAGCTTCTCCTCGATGATCCGGGTGATCTTCTCCACCACGCCGCCCAGGGGGAGGCGGGAGAGGACTTCACCCAGGAATCCCATGACCACCAGTCGCTCGGCGATGTGGCGGGGGAGTCCACGGCTCATGAGGTAGAACAGCATGTTCTGATCCAACTGTCCCACGGTGGCGCCGTGGGAGCAGCGGACGTCGTCGGCCTCGATCTCCAGGTTGGGTAGGGAATCGGCCCGGGCCGTCTCCGAGAGGAGGAGGTTCCGGTTGGTCTGGTAGGCGTCGGTCTGCTGAGCGTTCTTGTGGACCTTGATGATCCCCCGGAAGACGGAGCGGGCGTTCCCGTCCAGCGCTCCCTTGTAGAGGAGGTCGCTGTTGGCGTGGGCCGCCACGTGGTCCTGGGAGGTGTTGTGGTCGAAGTGCTGGTCACCCTCGCCAAAGCAGAGGCCCAGCATGTCCGAGTTGGCCCCGGTGCCCAGGAGCTGGGCGTTCAGGTCCAGGCGAGCCACCGAGCCACCCAGGTTCACATTCAGGGTGTCCAGGGTGGAGTCCTTCTCCGCCAGGGTCCGCTGCTGGACCAGGTGGAAGGGACCGGTCCCCATGCGCTGCAGCGACACGTACTGGACCTGGGCGTTGGGCCGGGCCATGACCTCCACGCCGGAGGAGACCAGGGTCTGGGCGTCCAGGTCCTCTGAGAGGACCTCGTCCACGAAGGAAACCTGGCTCCCCTCGTCGGCCACGATGAGGGTCCGCGAGAAGAGGGCCTTCCCCGATTCCGAGATCCAGCGGCTCACCCGGATGGGCAGCTCCATCCGGACGCCTCGCGGCACGTAGAGGAGGATGCCGTCGGTCCAGAGGGCGGCGTTCAACGCCTGGAACTTCCCCTGTTCCGGGGGCAGGGCATTGGTGGCCAGGTGCTCCTTCAGGAGCTCCGGGTGGGTCTCCACTGCCTTCTTCAGGGAGGTGAGGACAACCCCTTTGGCCGCCAGCTCCTCCTGCAGGTCCACGTGGGCCACCGAGCCGTCCAGTTCGACCAGGTGGCCTGCGGCCTCCCGGTCCTCGTCCATGGCCTGGACGAGGCGGGCCGGCGCCTGGTCCTTCTGGAAGCTCCGAGGCGCCCACTCCAGCCGCTGGAGGGTGTCCAGCTTCAGCTTCCGGGAGAGGTCCGTGTAGCGCCACTCCTCCAGCCGGGTGGTTGGCATGGGGGTCCGCTCGTAGACGGACCAGGCATGCTTGCGCCGCTCGGTGAGCCACTGGGGCTCACCCTGGCTCACGGCGTCCACCGCGTCCTGGTTCAGGGCGTCGGTGACGCCCTCCATGAGGCCGCCGATGGATTCGTCTAGGGTCCGGGAATCAGCCATCTATCTATAATCTCGTGTCGGGTGCGATTCAGGGTCGTTCACGCCGTCGGGGGTCTGTGGGTCAGCCCACCGAGCCTTCCATCTCCAACTCGATGAGGCGGTTCAGCTCCACCGCGTATTCCAGGGGGAGGAGCTTGGCGATGGGCTCGATGAACCCTCGGACAATGAGGGCCATGGCCTCTTCTTCGTCCATCCCCCGGCTCATGAGGTAGAAGAGCTGTTCGTCCCCCACCTTCGAGACGGTGGCCTCGTGGCCGATGTTGGACTTCTTCTCTTCGATCTCGATGTAGGGGTAGGTGTCGGTCCGGGAGGTGTCGTTGATGAGGAGCGCGTCGCACTCCACGTTGGACTTGGACCCGACGGCTCCCTCGTGGACCTGGCAGAGGCCACGGTAGGTGGAGCGCCCCGTCCCCTTGGAGATGGACTTGGAGACGATCTGTGAGGTGGTGTTGGGTGCGGCGTGGATCACCTTCCCACCCGTGTCCTGGTGCTGTCCGTCCCCGGAATAGGCGATGGAGAGAACCGATCCATGGGCGCCCTCGCCCACCAGATAGGTGGAGGGGTACTTCATGGTGAGCTTGGAGCCCAGGTTCCCGTCCAACCATTCCATGGTGGCGTTCTCGTGAACCATCGCCCGCTGGGTCACCAGGTTGTACATGTTGGTGGACCAGTTCTGGATCGTGGTGTAGCGGAAGTGGGCCCCCGGCTTCACCACGATCTCGATGACCCCCGAGTGGAACGACTCGGTGGAGTAGACCGGTGCCGTGCATCCCTCGATGTAGTGGGCCTTGGAACCCTCATCGGCAATGATCAGCGTCCGCTCGAACTGCCCCATCTGCTCCTGGTTCACCCGGAAGTAGGCCTGGAGCGGAGTGTCCAGCTCCACACCCTTGGGGATGTAGACGAAGGACCCGCCGGACCAGACGGCCGAGTTCATGGCGCTGAACTTGTTGTCGGCCGAGGGGATGACGGTCCCGAAGTGCTCCCGGAAGAGCTCGGGGTGGTTCTTCAGCCCATCCTCGATGGAGTCGAAGATGACGCCCTTGTCGTCCCACTCCTTCTTGAGGGAGTGATAGACCATCTCGGACTCGTACTGGGCGCCTACCCCGGCCAGGATCTTCTGCTCGGCCTCGGGGATTCCCAGCCGCTCGAAGGTCTCTTTGATGTTGGGCGGCACATCGTCCCAGGAGTGCTCCATCTTGTCCTGGGGGCGGACGTAGAAGTAGATCTCGTCCAGGACGTCTTCCAGGTTGGAGAGGTCCCCTCCCCAGGTGGGCATGGGCTTGGAGTTGTAGATCTCCAGCGCCTTGAGCCGGAAGTTCAGCATCCACTCCGGCTCCTCCTTCTGGGCGGAGATCTCCCGCACCACCTTCTCGTTCAGGCCTCGGCCCGACCGGAAGACGGGTTCGTCCTCCGTGATGAAGTGGTACTTGTATTCGTCCAGTCCAAGATCTTGGATGGTTTCGTTCTGCGGCATCTGAAAACCTCCGGTTGGCAGGCGGCCCTGCCCTGCAATCGTCTCGCTCGGTGATCCGGTCGTTGCGTCGAGGGGTCAGACCTCGGCGACCTTGTACTGCTCGTACCCCTCGGCCTCCAGCGCATGGGCCACCTCCGGGCCTCCGGACTGGACGATCTTGCCCTTCACCATGACGTGGACGTGATCGGGCTCGATGAACTGGAGGAGCCGCTGGTAGTGGGTGATGATCAGAACCGACATGTCCGGGTTCCGCTCAGCCAGGGTGTTCACGCCCCTGGCCACCACCTGCAGGGCGTCGATGTCCAGCCCCGAGTCGGTCTCGTCCATGATGGCCAGGGTCGGATCCAGCATGGCCATCTGGAGGATCTCGTTCCGCTTCTTCTCTCCGCCGGAGAACCCGTCATTGACCGGGCGCTCGGCGAAGGAGGGGTCCATGTCCAGGAGCTCCATGTTGCTCAGGAGCTGATCCTGGTACTCGAAGAGGTCCAGCTCCTCGTCCTCGCCCAGACGGGACTGCAGGGCGGTCCGGAGGAAGTTGGCGATGGATACGCCGGGGATCTCCACCGGGTACTGGAAGGCGAAGAAGACCCCGTTCTGGGAGCGCTCGTCCGGCTCCTGCTCCAGGAGGTCTTCCCCCTGGTAGGTGACCTCACCATCGGTGGCCTCGTAGCCGGGGTGCCCGGCCAGGATCTTGGCCAGGGTGCTCTTGCCCGACCCGTTGGGGCCCATGATGGCATGGATCTCGCCCTTCTTCAGCTCCAGGTCCACGCCGTGGAGGATCTCGATGTCCTCGTCGGCAACCTTCGCGTGGAGGTTGTGGATCTTGAGAATGGAGGTATCGCTCATCCGTCCGTCCGCCTTGGTCGACTGGGGTGTACGTGCTCGTTATCAAGAATGATTCTTGTTTTCGTAACGTAGACATGGGCGGGGGAGGCGTCAAGGTCGCATGGGGACTATGTTTCTCATCTTTACGGTATTTCTCCCACTGGCTGGCGAGGGCCTGTGTTCCGCTTTCTGAAACGCAATGGCGACACCGAGGGGGCTGGTGTGGAGCTGGGGGGTGTGGCCCTGGGTCCCCGGCCCTGGCTGGTCCTGGGCGGCGGCGGACTCAAGGGGCTGGCCCACCTGGGGGTCTGGCGGGCACTCCAGACCCGGGGATTCGAGCCTGACGGGATCCTGGGCACCAGCATTGGCGGGCTCATGGGTGCCCTCATCTCCGCCGGTCGGGATCCGGAGGAGATGTTGACCCTGGCCCGGGAACTGAGCCGAAGTGACATCGCCCGGGTCCAGCGACGGGCCCTCTGGGTCAGCGGGTTTCGGGCGGAAGCCCTCTTCCGGCGGGACCCGCTCCAGGAGTATCTGGAGGCGGTTCTGCCCGCAGGAGGCTGGGAGGCCCTCCATATCCGTTTCCAGACCAATGCAGTGGAGTTGGGGCGGGGCCAGACCGAGTGGTTCGGGATCGGAGCCCGGACCGATGTGCCCCTGGCTCAGGCCATCTATGCCACGGCCGCCCTCCCCGTCTTCTACCCGCCGGCCAAGCTGCCGGGGGGCTACTACGTGGACGGTGGGGTGGAGTTCGCCCTCCCCATCCACCGGGCTGCCGAGCTGGGGGCCACCGGGATCGTGGCCGTGGATCCAGGCGCCGGAGAGGAAGGAAATGCCCGGGCCGTGGCTCTGGGCGGGATGCTGGCCGTGCACCAGCGGGTCTTCTCCCTCATGGCGGGACGGCTCCGTCGGGAGATGGTGCGCCACTGGGAGGGCGTGCCCCTCCTCTACATCCGTCCCCCCCTGGATGGGTATGGGACCTTCGATTTCGAGAACATCCCCTATTTCCTGGAGGCCGGGGAGCAGGCCGGCGAAGAGATCCTGACCCAGTCGGTGGCATCGACCTGAGGTGGGCCGGCCCGTCCGAGAGCCGCGTCCTCGGGAGGGCTTCAGGAGGGGGCGGTCAGGTCCACCGGTTGCAACTTCACCGCCGTGCCGTAGCAGAGGATCTCCGAAGCGCCGGCCATGATCTTTGAGGTCTGAAACCGGGTGCAGACCACCGCGTCGGCGTCCAGGGCCCGAGCCTCCTCCAGCATCCGGTCGATGGCCTGTTCCCGGGCCTGTCCCATCATCTTCGTGTATTCCCGGACCTCTCCTCCCACCAGATAGCGGAGAGAGGCCAGGATGTCCTTCCCGAAGTGCTTGGTCCGGATGGTGTTGCCTCGGACCAGGCCCAGCGTCCGGCTGATCCGGTAGCCCGTGATCTCACTGGTTGTGACGACGATCATCGTTCCACGTCCCGGTAGGGGTCGGTCTCCCATTCCTGGTAGCGGTCATGAATGACGCTGGCAAAGAGGATGAGGATCCCGATGACCACGGCGCTGGTGGCGGCCTTCTCCAGGGTCGGGGCCGTGGACGTCATGTAGCTCCATGCCAGGTACACCATCCACACAATGGCGCCACCGGCCATGAGGAGCCACCCCACCGGTCGGGAGAGCTGCCGGTGGACCCGGTCCCAGACCGAGCGTCCCCGCTGTGTGTCCTGGATCCGGATCCCCGAGAGGTCCCGGTGGAACATCCGGAATACGGCCAGCTCACGCCGGAGCTCGGTGGAGCGCTCCAGGAGGGCCTCCACCCGGGTTCGTTCCTCCGGTGGCAGCTCCCCGTCCAGGTACTGCATGAGTGTCTCCGGTGGCAGGTCCAGTGCGTCTGGTGGGGGGCCACCTTCCGGGGCACCGAATCGGGTCGGTCCGGCGTCGGCGTCCATCACGGGTACGTCACTCCCATCTCGTCCAGGGTTTCCTTCAGCGCCTTCCGGGCGTGGTAGAGACGGCTGGCTACCGTGCCCTCGGGGATCTCCAGGATCCCGGCGATCTCCTGGTACCGCAGTCCTTGCAGCTCCTTCAGGACCAGGACCTCCCGGTGCTCCGCCGGAAGCTTCTCCAGCCCTCGCCAGAGCGTCCGGCGAGCCTCCAGCCGTTCCCGTTCCCGTTGGGTGCTTCCCGGCGAGTTGTCGGGCTGGAACTCCAGGACCTGGTCATCCACCACCTCCACCTTGAACCGGGACTTGCGGGTCCGGAGGTGGTCCCGGCACTGGTTCCGGAGGATCTGGAAGAACCAGGGACCGAAGGCCCGCCGGGTGTCGAAGCGGTCCAGGGAGCGAAAGGCTTTCACGAAGGCTTCCTGCAGGGCGTCACGGGCGTCGTCCACATTGCCCATCATCCCCACGGCCAGGCGGAGCCCCTGGGGTTCATAGGCACGAACGAGCGGTTCATAGAACCGGCTGTTTCCGCCGCGGCATTTCTTCACAAGCTCCCGCTCGACCTCTGGCTGCAATGACAGCTCCTTTTACAAGGCTTTCGCCTTCGGTACGTAGTGGGACCGACACTTCTTCAAGGGGTCCGTCTCTCTCGACGGAACCGGCCCTTCTCCGGTTTCAGTCGTTCAGCCCCGATAAAGAAGTCGACCCAGCGTCTCCACCGCCTGGTCCAGCTCCTCCACCGTGTTGAAGTAGTGGGGAGAGAGGCGGAGGACCGACTCCACCCCCTTCCGATCGAAGTCCAGGACGGCCGAGCTCCGTTCCACTGCCGAGGTGTTCACCCCCTCCTCCCGGAGCCGCTTCACCAGCCCGGCGGCCGGTTGTCCCTCTACGGCCACCGTCACGATGGCGCAGAGCTCCCGGCCCCGGTCCATGACGCGGACACCGGCCATCCCATCCAGGGCTTCTCGGAGCTGCTGGGCAAGGGCCTGATTGCGCTCCTGGATCGCCTCCAGCCCCACACTCCGGGCGTAGCGGGCGGCAGTGCCCGTGCCCAGCACCAGGGCCCAGGCGAACTCCCAGTTCTCGAAGCGCCGGGCATCGGGAGCCGGCTGGTAGAGGTCGGCTTCGATCCAGTCCGAACCCCGGAGATCGGGGAAGAGGGGGGTCAGCCCTTCCTCCAGGGCCTGGGGATGGACGTAGAGGAAGCCCGATCCCCGAGGGCCCCGGAGGAACTTCCGGGAGGTGGCGGCCAGGAAGGTGCAGGGGATCTTCCCCACATCCACCGGCATCTGTCCCACGGATTGGCAGGCGTCCAACAAAAAGGGGATCCCCCGGTCCCGGCAGGCCCGTCCCACCAGGGCGGCGTCCTGGATGATCCCGGACGAGGTGGGGATATGGCTCATGGCCACGAGGCGGGGTCGACGACGATGGACCAGCTCCGCCATGGCGCCGGCGTCCACTCCCCCCACAGGATGGGTATCCGGGTGCTCCGGTGCCCGCTCCACCTTCACCCCGAACCGTTCCTCCAGCGAGAGGTACATGACCTGGTTGGAGACGTAGTCGTTGTCGGTGGTGAGAATCAGGTCTCCGGCCTGGAAGGGGATGGCCGAGAGGGCCTGGGCGAAGGCTACGGTGGCATTCTCCACGAAGGCCACCGTGCCCGATGGCGCGCCCACGAGCTCTTCCACTTCCCGGTAGGCGCCGGCAATGGCGTCGGACCGGGCGTCGGCGGCTTCATAGCCTCCCATGGAGGCTTCCAGCTCCAGGTGGCCCTGCACGGCGTCCAGCACGGGCGTGGGCATGAGGGAGGCACCGGCGTTGTTCAGGTGGATCCGGCCGGCGCAGCCAGGCGTGTCGGCTCGGAGGCGTGGGATGTCCAGGTGGGCCATACAGCCGCTCCAGCGTTGAACTTGGACCCCGCTCCCGTGCCGAGCCGGCCATGGGCCGCAGGGATGGGGCGGGAGGACGCCCCTTTTCCTCAGAGGCGACGAGACGAGAATAGAGGGCGCCTGGCGGACGTGCCGCAAGGCCGACGGCCTGGACCGGGATCGGCGCTCCGTCGGTAGGGGCTCGAGCGGACATGAAACAGGGGGGAGTCAGGATGGACCGGGACCAAGAGCAGGGAGGAACGGGGGCATCGGCGGAGGTGATCCAGGAGGTGAAGGAGCTGCGCGAGAGCCTCCGTCGCCACGACTACCTCTACTACGTGGAGGGGGCACCGGAGATCTCCGATGCCGCTTACGATGAACTGTACCGACGACTCCAGGAGCTGGAGGAGGCGAATCCGACGTTGGTGGCCCCCGATTCGCCTACCCAGCGGGTGGGGGCCGAGCCCCGGGACGATCTTCCCACCATCGAGCACGCCGCCCCCATGCTCTCTCTGAACTCCACCCAGGAGGCTGACGAGGTGGCCCGGTTCCGGGATCGTCTGGTGCGGGCCCTTCCGGCAACGGACGGGGAGGAGGACGAGAATGCGGAGGGGGAGGGTGGGCCGAATATAGAATCAGAAGTATCATTCGGTTTTCTCCTCCAGCCCAAGTTGGATGGTGTCTCCATCGAGCTGGTCTACGAGGAGGGAAGCCTGATCCGGGCCGTCACCCGGGGAAATGGTCGCCAGGGAGAGGGCGTCACCGAGAACGCCCGGACCATCTCGTCCGTGCCCCTTCGGCTCCGGGAGGTGGACCGGCCGGCGCCGCCCTTCCTCTCCATTCGGGGCGAGGTCCTCATGCGGCTCTCGGCCTTCGAGGCCCTGAACCAGCGGCTGGTGGAGGAGGGGAACGAGCCCTTTGCCAACCCCCGGAATGCCACCTCCGGTGCCCTTCGTCAACTGGACTCCTCCATCACGGCCCAGCGCCCCCTGGAGTTCCTGGCCTTTGACATCCTGGCGGTGGAGGGGGTGAGCTTCCAGCGGGATCGGGAGGGGATGGAGGCGCTGCGAGCCTGGGGGCTGGCCATCCCGGAGCGAACGGAGGTGGTCCAGACGGTGGAGGAGGTCCTGGCCTACCACGCCGCCTTTCATGGGGACCGAGACGCCCTGGACTACGAGATCGACGGGATCGTCATCAAGGTGGACGACCTGGCATTCCGGGCGGAATTGGGCTCCACCTCCCACCATCCCCGCTGGGCCCTGGCCCTCAAGTTCGAGCCCAGGAAGGAAGTCACCCGGATCGAGCGGATCGCCGTTCAGGTAGGTCGGACTGGGGTCCTGACCCCTGTAGCCCTCCTCAGGCCGGTGGAGGTGGGCGGGGTCACCGTCTCCCGGGCCACCCTTCACAACCGGGAGGAGCTGGAGCGGAAGGACGTCCGGGAAGGCGACCGGGTCCGGATCCAGCGAGCCGGAGACGTCATCCCCCAGGTCGTGGGGGTGGTCCCGGAAGAGGGCCGTGAGCGGAGCGATCCCTTCCGGATGCCGGAGCGCTGCCCCAACTGCAGAACGCCGGTAGAGGAGCGAGGCCCCTTTACCGTCTGTCCGAACCGGTTCGAGTGCACGGCCCAACTCAAGGGGCGGATCGTCCACTTCGCCTCCCGGAACGCTCTGGACATCGAGGGGCTGGGGGAGGAGACCAGTGCCCTTCTGGTGGAGCGAGGGCTGGTCCGGGAGCTGGCTGAACTCTTTCGGCTGACGGCCCAGGAGCTGGAGGAGCTTCCCGGCTTCGCCCGGAGGTCAGCGGAGAACCTGGCCGGCGCCATCGCCAGTCGTCGCCGGACCGAGCTGGCCCGCTTCCTCTTCGGGCTGGGGATCCCCGAGGTGGGGGTCACGGTGGCCCGGGAGCTGGCCCGTCACTTCCGTTCCCTGGGCGCCCTCCGGGCTGCCGACGAAGAGGTGTTGCAGGAGGTGAAGGGGATCGGGCCCAAGATGAGCCGCCTCATCGTCGATTTCTTCCGGGACGAGCGAAATGCCCGGGCCGTGGATCAGGTGGTCCACGAGATGGAAGAACTGGTCCCGCCACCGGGAGCCGAGAGCGGGTCCGGAGAATCGGCCCCTTTGTCTGGTCAGACCTGGGTTTTCACCGGATCGTTGGAGGCTGTGACACGGGGCCAGGCCAAGGAGCTGGTGGAGGGGTTGGGAGCCCGAGCCACCTCCTCGGTGAGTGGGTCCACCGACGTGGTGGTGGCCGGGCCCGGTGCCGGGTCGAAGCTGGCCAAAGCCCAGGAGCTGGATGTTGAGGTCCTGGACGAGGAGGCGTTTCTGGCTCGGCTGGCCGAGTTGGGGGTGGAGGTGCCGGGCGCTTGAAGCGCGCCGGAGGGAACACCGGGGCCTGCAGGGGGGAAGAGGTAGAAGGAGCCCCGGTCCTCCGGATCTCCCATTTTCCATCTTCGACCTGGAGGTCTCGTGTCAGCCCCGTCCTGCCGGCCAACCCCGCGCTTCGCCCTCCACTTCGGCGCTGGGATCCCGGTGCTCCTGGCCCTCTTCCTCCTTCCCTTCGTCACCCCGGCTCTTCAGGC
>SL_3KL_010_SEDDRAFT_10003602_pt1 | contig 14044 bp, 8 predicted proteins | sample SodLakKL_010_SED_2_FD_10381 | JGI IMG/M metagenome (IMG submission 10381)
GGCGGGCCTGTGGGCCCTTGCCCAGCGTAAAGGGTATTTCAATGCTATCCCGGGTCGTGCCCGGCTGGGGCGAAACAATGACGCGATCATGGCGGAGTAGCCGGTTGATGAAAGAGGACTTTCCGACATTGGGCCGGCCGACGACAGCGACCTTGAGGGCGTCGATTTTTTCAGCCGGCGTGGCGGGGGGGAGGAGGTCGATGACCTCGGTCATCAGGGCCTCCATCCCGCGATCATGCAGTGCGGATACGGGAAAGACCGGAAAGCCAAGGGGATCGAATTCCATGGACCGATCGTCCCGGCCGGGATGATCCGCCTTGTTGGCGGCGATCAGCACCGGCCGCCCGCTTTCGCGCAGTTGACGGGCGACCTCCTGATCCAGGGGCAGCAGACCCGCTTCGATATCGACCACGAGCAGAAGAACGGCGGCGTCCTCCACGGCGGTGTCCACCTGATCATGGATGCCGGCGTGGATGCGATCCGTGGCGGTGGCGCCGTCCATTAAGTGGATTCCGCCTGTATCGATCAGCTCGAAATGCTCGCCGTCCCATTGCACTTCGCAGGCCACGCGGTCTCGGGTCACACCGCTTTCCTCATGCACGATGGAAAGCCGGCGCTTGGCCAGCCGGTTGAACAGGGCCGACTTGCCGACGTTGGGCCGGCCGACAATGGCTACGATGCGTTGTGGAATAATATCCGTCATGACGGGAAAAGCGGGTCCGGGTTAATGGGGCTGTTCGGAATGTTTCTCAACTTGCCGTTTGGCGTCGAATGCGTACTGTGCGCCCGAGGCGATGGTAAAGGCCGCGGCAATCCAGACCAGGCCCATGAATATGGGTACGGGTGCGCCGGCCAGAGCCCAGATCACGGAGGCCATTTGGAAGAATGTCGCTATCTTTCCGGTAAGGCGCGGTCGAATATCCACATGTCCGAATAACCAGTGAATAATGAAGGAACCGGTGACCAATACCACGTCCCGGCTGATAACGATAAGTGTGAACAATACGGGAAATTGAGGTTGCAGCTGGGGCAGGCCGGGCCGCGTAAGCAGGATAATGCCCGACAAAAGAAGGATCTTATCCGCCAGCGGATCCAGTATGGAACCCAGCCGGGTGATCTCATTGCGGGATCGGGCCAGGTACCCGTCAAGGGCGTCGGTCAGGGCGATAACAACGAATACGATAAGAGCCCACATGCGCTGGTATTCCTGGGCCGCACCCCGGGAGAGGCTCATCTGGTAATAGATGAGAAGCAGAATGAATACCGGGATGCCGAGGATCCGGACAAACGTGACCTTGGTGGCCAGCGTGATGGGCGTATGCGGTTGCGTTGACATGGCGCGCGATTTTGGGTTCGCCTATTGGTAGCGTCCCGTGACGGCGGAGTAAAGACGAAAGACATGACCCGGGAGAAGAGAACACAAAGGCGCGGCGCGGAAAACGGGGTCGAGTCCTGAATCCGGCGGTCCCGCCCTTCCACCAAAACTGAATCCACCGCGGGGCCTGTAGGGGCTTCGCTTGCGAAGCCCGGATTACATGACATTCGCCTCTCCATTACCATTGGGCTTCGCAAGCGAAGCCCTTACGTCTGTTCAAGTGGTTTCGACCATAGGCGGATGATGTGTGGCCCAAAGAGTAGGTCGGGCATTCTTGCCCGACCCGGTCAGGCAGGAATGCCTGACCTACTTGCTTGCTGCGCATGGCCCCTGCGTCCCAATGGGTACAACCGCGCGCCTAAGCGGCGCCGGGCCGCGTCAACGCCCGGTCAATGCGGCGCAGTACACGTTCTTTGCCGAGCAGCTCCAGCATTTCAAAAAGGCCGGGTCCTCCCGGCAGGCCGGACACGGCCACGCGCACGGGATGAATGAATTCACCCGCTCCAACGCCGAATGCGTCGGCTGTCGCACGCAGCGCGGATTCGAGTGCGTCGGCGCTGAAATCGTCCAGCGCCGCAAAACGATCCCGTATGGCTTTCAGTTTCTCCGCGGCGCCTTCTTTCTGAAGGCGTTTGCGTGCGGCCTTTTCATCGACGGGATAATCTTCCGTGAAGAAATACGATCCGGAATCCGCGATGTCGGTGAAGACCTTCAGCCGTTCGTGCATCAATTCGATCACGCGCCGGTAATACGTGTCCGGAGTGGAGTCGCTCCACAAACCGCGCGCTTCGAGCACGGCGCGGCATTCCGCCGCAACGGTTTCGGGAGGCAGGCGCCGCAGGTATTCCCCATTCATCCAGAGCAGTTTGCGCACATCCATGCGGGCGGCCGCTGATTGAACGCGGGACAGTTCAAAGCATTCGATCATATCGTCGCGCGTCAACACCTCGCGATCATCGCCCGGCGACCAACCGAGAAGCACGAGGTAATTGAACAAAGCGTCCGGAAGAAATCCCTGTTCGCGGAACTCGCCGACAAACGCGGCGCCGTCGCGCTTGGAATAGGGTTTGCCCTGTTCGTTGACGATCATGGGCAGGTGCGCGAATCGGGGCGGTTCGGCGCCGAGCGCCCGGTACAGCGCGATGTGGCGAAAGGTGTTTTCGATATGATCGTCGCCGCGGATGATGTGGGTGACGGTCATATGGATATCGTCCACTACGTTGGCCAGGTGAAAAACAGGCGAGCCGTCGGATCGCACGATCACGAAATCCGGCAGATCTTTTGACGCCTTGCGCAGGGACCCGCGGATGATGTCCTGGAAGGACATGTCTTCGCCGGGCATCCGGAAAAGGACGGCTTCGCCCTGGCCCCGCCCGCCCTTGTCCTCCTTGTAGGCCGCACCGCTTGAAAGCAAGCGTTCGGCCGCTTCCAGATGGGCCTCACGGCGTTGCGATTGATACAGGGGCTCCTCCTCATGGGACAAGCCCAGCCAGTCCAAGGCATTCAAGACGTTTTGAACCGCCTCGGGGGTGGACCGTTCCCGGTCGGTATCTTCCAGCCGCAACAGGAATTGCCCGCCTGTATGCCGGGCGTACAGCCAATTGTAGATGGCGGTGCGTATGTTGCCGATATGCACCGGCCCGGTCGGACTGGGGGCAAAGCGTGTGCGTACGGTCATGATTGGTTTTCCAATTCCCGGGCCTTGTTCCACGGAGCTTCAAGGTGGCGATCTTCAATCATGGTTTGCAGCTGCTCACAATCAATGATCTCACCCGATATGGACAGGATTCCGGCGATATCCCGCAGATGTTTTTCGGATTCACCCTCCCGATAAAACTCCAATTTCCGAATAATTACGTACTCCGGGGGCGCAATACGCACCGGCTCTTTAGAAATGGTTATGGTTTGCGTGCGCTCCATGGCCCATTTATGCAGCGGATCGCGTCCAGCGAGATACACGTCCGCTTTTAACCCGGTGGAGACATGAATAATGTTGAAGTGACCTCGTTGTTCGCGGGCACATTCCAGCATGACAACTTCTTCAGGGGGACAATAGTAGTCGGGGTCACGGAAGACGTTTGTAAACAAGGGGACCTGCTTACGATGCAATTCGATTACGAGATCCGCATCGTTTGTGAGGCGGGGAACTCCATACGCGATACAGGCCAGCGAGCCGGTAATCATGTAGGGAATATTCAACGTCCGGATTGGACGAATAAACAGCGGAATCGGATCAGCTTCGGGCATAAAGAAATGCCTTTCGTACTTCTTCCTCGATACGTTTCGAGGACCAGTCAGGGTGCTGCGCTTTCAAAGCGGCCGTTTTGATCCTGCGCGCCGTCTTGTACAACGAGACGGCGGTTTGCCACCGTTGGTCCGGCGTCATGCGTCGGTATGCTTCCACCTGAATATCCTGGGCCGTCATACCCGGATAATTGCGCAACGGCAGGATGAATGCAAGGCCGGGGTGAACGGGTTCCGCGTGTCGGGTGTCGGGTAGAAAGCTCGATCCCGGTGTTGACGCGCCGGGCGACAATCGTTCGGTCCTTCGGGGCTCTTTTCCGCCTGAAATTGTTTGTTCCACACGGAACCGGATATGATATCCTGCGCGGCTTGAACGGAGTGTATGAAAACATGAACACGGAAAAGGCAACCCCGGGCAGGCACTTCATTCGTCAGATCATTGACGAGGATAACCGGACCGGAAAATGGGGCGGGCGCGTGGTTACGCGGTTTCCGCCGGAACCCAACGGCTACCTGCATATCGGGCACGCGAAGAGCGTGTGCCTGAATTTCGGCATGGCCCGGGAATACGGCGGGGTATGCCATCTGCGCATGGACGACACGAATCCCGTGAAGGAGGAGATGGAATACATCGAGGCCATCACGGAGGATGTCCGCTGGTTGGGCTTCGATTGGGGTGAACATTTTTATTATGCCTCGGATTACTTCGAACAGATGTACGAATACGCCGTGGAGCTGATCAAGCAGGGCAAGGCCTATGTATGCGCCCTGAGCAGTGAGGAATGGAAGGAATACCGGGGGGTCCCGGAAAGGCCCGGGCGCGAAAGCCCGCACCGCAACCGGCCTGTGGACGAGAACCTGGACCTGTTTGCGCGCATGCGTGCGGGCGAGTTTCCGAACGGGTCCCTGGTGTTACGCGCAAAGATGGACATGGCCTCGCCCAACCTGCACATGCGGGACCTGGTGCTGTACCGTATTCTCCATGCCCGCCATCCGCATACGGGCGACCTGTGGTGCATCTATCCCACGTACGATTACGCGCATTGTCTAGAAGATTCCATCGAGGGCATCACCCATTCGATCTGTACACTGGAATTTGAGGTGCACCGGCCGCCGTACGACTGGATCCTGGATCAGCTCGGGATTCATCACCCGCAACAAATCGAGTTTGCGCGGCTGAACCTTACGTACACGGTGATGAGCAAGCGCAAGCTCCTGGAACTCGTAAAGGAGAAGCATGTTCAGGGTTGGGATGATCCGCGTCTGCCCACCGTGCGCGGATTGCGGCGGCGGGGCGTCACGCCGGCGTCCATCCGGAATTTCTGTGAGCGGGTCGGCGTGACCAAGTATGACAGCCTGACGGATGTCGCCCTGCTGGAGCATTGTATCCGGGAAGACCTGAACAAACAGGCGCCGCGCGCGCTGGCCGTGTTGAATCCGGTCAAACTGGTCATCGAGAACTACCCGGAAGACGCGGAAGAGAATTTTGAGGCCGTCAACAATCCCGAGGATCCGTCCGCTGGCACGAGAAAGATTCCGTTTTGTCGTGAATTGTACATTGACCGGGACGATTTCATGGAGGATCCGCCGCCGAAATATTTTCGCTTGGCGCCGGGGCGCGAGGTACGTTTGCGGTATGCCGGCCTGGTCACCTGCACCGACGTGGCGAAGGACGCGGCAACCGGGGAAATCCGGGAAATCCGGTGCCGTTGGGATCCGGACTCCCGCGGCGGCGCCGCGCCGGACGGGCGCAAGGTGAAGGGCACGATCCACTGGGTGTCGGCCCGGCATGCGGGAGACGCGGAGGTGCGCCTCTATGACCGTTTGTTCACCGTGGAGGAACCGGACGCGGAAGCCGACTACCGGGCCCATCTCAATCCCGATTCGCTGAAAACGGTTGCGGCGAAAGTGGAGCCTGCGCTGATGGAAGCCGGCCCGGGTACGCATTGGCAGTTTGAGCGCGTAGGCTATTTTTATGCCGACCACGTGGATTCACGCGCGGGGAGCCCGGTGTTCAATCGGACACTGCCCCTCCGGGATTCCTGGGCGAAAAGCCGGGAACGGAGCGCGGAAAGGTAGGGCGCGGGCGCTGCACGCGCCGGACTTTGGGATGAGGCCGGAAAGAAAACGCAAAGGCGCGAAGCGGGCAAAGGCGCAAAGAAGATAACCGGGTAGGGGTCTCTCGATCCGGTCTTTCGCAACCCTTGCTCCGGCGGGTCCGTCCGGCTTCGCTCGGAAGCTACGCCGTGACAGGGCGGCCCCGCCCTACCATCCCAAATCCACCACGGGAATGTAGGGGCTTCGCTTGCCTGCCCCTGATTGACATTCAACGGTGCGGAATGAATCACGGCCGGGGCGAAGCCCGGACTTCGTGCCGAGCCCGGAAAAGGAGAACGCAAAGGCGCGAAGCGGATAAAGAGGGCAGGAGGCGGTCCCGCTTTCCGCGCAAACTTGTTTCCCGTGCTTCCCCATCGTCCGGTCCGTGTGTTACGGTATCCGTGTGAATCCGCAGTTTATCAGCACGGGTGTTGACGGGCTGGACACGGTCCTCCAGGGATTTCAACTGGGCGACAATGTGGTCTGGCAGGTGGATCATCTGGGCAGCTATTTATTCTTCGCGGAGCCCTTTATGAACCAGGCACTGGAGGAAGGGCGCACCGGTCTGTACATCCGGTTTGGCGAACACGATCCCATTCTGCCCGACCGGCCCGACCTGAAAATCATCGAAATCAATCCGCGACCCGGATTTGATGTGTTTACCGGCGAAGTGCATCAGGTGATCGAAAAGCACGGACGCGAAGTATTCTATGTATTTGACAGCCTGTCCTCGCTGGCCTCCATGTGGGCCACGGACGAATTACTGGCGAATTTTTTTCAGGTCACGTGTCCGTTTCTGTATGAACTGGACACGGTTGCCTTCTTCGCGCTTGAGCGAGGAAAGCACGCCAATCAGACCGTGGCCCGGGTGCGCGATACGACACAGGTCCTGATCGATGTGCTCCATGCCCGCGATCACATGATTGTACATCCGTTGAAAGTGCGTGACCGCTATGCCCCCCAATTGTTCATGCCCCACGTGGTCCAGGGCCGGAATTGCACACCGCTCGTTTCCGCCGAAGAACATGTTCGTCATGATTTCACACGGCACATGGAAGGAGAAGAGCCGGCGATTTCTTCCATTGCCCCCTGGGAAAGCGTTTTCCGCCAACTGGAAGACTATCGGCAGGGAGAGCGTCCGGATGTATCCATGCTTCCGGAAGTCAGGGATTTGCAAAGGGAATTGACCCGAATGCTGATGGGAAACGACCCGGAAGTAAATGCCCTGGCCGAACGGTTCCTGTCGCTGGATGATCTTTTTCAGATTCGAAAGCGGGTCATTGGATCCGGCCGGATCGGCGGGAAAGCGACGGGGATGGTGCTGGCCCGCGCGATTCTCGCGAAAAGCCGGAATCAACCGGACCTGATGGTCGGAGTAGAACAGGAGGATTCATTCTTTATCGGTTCCGATGTGTACTATTCCTACCTGGTCAACAATCGGCTGTTCCGCGCCCGATTGCTTATGACCCGTCAGAAGCACCCCTCCAGGGAAGAATACGAGGAAGTGGAAAAACGCTTTCTGGCCGGAACGTTTCCTGAAGAAATCATGGAATCATTTGAGAAACTGCTGGCCCATTTCGGTCATCAGCCGATTATTGTTCGTTCCAGCAGCCTGTTGGAGGACAGCTTTGGAAACGCTTTTGCCGGAAAGTACCGGAGTGAGTTTTGCGCCAACCAGGGATCCCCGGAGGAAAGGCTGGAGGCCTTCGCCCAGGCCGTCAAGCTGGTGTATGCAAGCACGCTGAATCCGGACGCGCTATCGTATCGGCAACGGCGCGGGCTGGCGGAATCGGATGAGCAGATGGCGGTCCTGGTGCAACGGGTATCGGGAGACACGCACGGCCGGTATCATTACCCGCTGCTGGCCGGGGTGGCCTTTTCGCGCAATCTGTATGTCTGGACCGACCGCATTAATCCCGAGCGCGGCGTGGTTCGCCTGGTCTTCGGGCTGGGTACACGGGCGGTTAACCGCACAGAGCGGGATTATCCGCGCATGGTGTCCATCAGTCATCCGGAACTGAGGCCTGAAATCGGAGAGGAGATCATCCGGTATTCCCAGCGCGATCTGGATTTGCTGGACTTGGAAACCAACACCTTTGAAACCCGCAACCTGAATGAAGTGGTGCGCGAAGTTCCGCCGCCTTATCTGCACCATTTGATTTCGTTTCATGAGGACCAGCATGTCAGCGACCCGATTACCCGCCGATTGGATTTGGGTGGGAAAAATCTCATTATGACGTTCAATAATTTGATTCGCCGAACCGATTTTGTGCGGGTAATGGGAAACATCCTCGAAGACCTGGAGTGGGCGTACGGACATCCGGTGGACACGGAATTTGCGGCGGAATTCTGTGGGTCGAACGCCTTGTCCATCAATGTGCTTCAATGCCGGCCGTTGACCCTGCCGGGCGGGATCGAGCTGGTCCATTGGCCGGAACACGTACCGGACGACCGCGTGTTATTCCGCTCCAATCGCTTTATCAGCGGGGGGGTTATTCCGGCTGTGCGTTTCCTCGTGTATATCGATCCCCGGCGATACGCGGCGTTGGGTGATATGGATGTGAAGCGCTCACTCGCGCGCGTGATCGGCCGGCTCAACAAGAACAGCGAATTGATTGACGGAAAGGTAATCATGATGGGACCGGGCCGGTGGGGCAGCACGAACCTGGACCTGGGCATACCCGTGGGATATGCGGACATCGATCATGTTTCGGTCCTGGTGGAGATTGCGCGCGAAGAGGCCGGACACGTACCCGAAGTTTCGTACGGGACGCATTTCTTTCAGGATCTCGTGGAAGCCGACATCATTTATCTCCCGGTTTTCCCGGACGACGCGTCCAGCGGGTTCAACGACCGGTTTTTTGAGGAAGCGCCGAATGCGCTTTCCCGGTATTTATCGGAAAGCGGCCCGTTTGAAGATGTGATACGCCTCATTGACGTGCCGGAATCAACCGGGGGCGCCCGGGCGTGCCTGGTAGCCGATCCCGAGCAGCGCCGGGCGATGTGTTACCTCGATGTGTAAAATGCTCGGGATGCGCGAAAGCGCATCCCTTCGGAATATCGGGGGGCACCGAAACGATCCCCGGCATTTTCTTGCATTTCTTCGCGGATCCCGTTAAACCATCACTCCCAATTTTCATCCAAACACAAGGGGGACTCATGACCGAAGAACTGAATCCGTTCAAGATTGCACAGCAACAGTTTGATGAAGCCGCGAAGATACTGGGCCTCGAACCCGCCATGCGGGAAATGCTACGCTGGCCGCGCCGCGAATACCGGTTCACCATACCGGTGAAACTCGACGACGGCACGACCCGGATATTTCATGGTTATCGTGTGCAGTATAACGATGCGCGTGGTCCGACAAAAGGGGGGCTTCGTTGGCACCCCGATGAAACCATGGATACGGTGCGCGCCCTGTCCGCATGGATGACCTGGAAGACGGCCGTGGTCGATATTCCCCTGGGCGGCGGGAAGGGCGGGATCACATGCGATCCCAAGAAACTGTCTGAAGGGGAGAAGGAGCGTTTGGCCCGGGGCTGGATGCGGGTGGCCGCCCGCGAATTGGGTGAGCATCGTGATTCCCCGGCGCCGGACGTCTATACCACGCCGCAGATCATGGCATGGATGATGGACGAATACGAAACGATCGTCGGACGATCCCATCCGGCCGTGATTACCGGCAAACCGCTTCCGTTGGGGGGATCACAGGGACGTGGCGATGCCACGGCGCGCGGCGGGGTTTATACCGTGCGCGAAGCGTGCAAGGTGCTGGACGTGGATCCGCACGGCGCCTACGCGGTGCAGGGATTTGGGAACGCGGGTCAATACGCGGCCCTGTTGCATCAGGAAGTGCTTGGTGGCGGGAAACTGGTGGCGGTCTCCGATTCCGGTGGGGGGGTGTATAATCCGGACGGAATCGATCCGCGCGCCATTGTGGATCACAAGCTCAAATCGGGCGTGGTAAAGGATTTCCCGGGGACAAAACCGATCAGCAACGAGGATCTGTTGGAGCTGGATGTGAACGTGCTGTACCCGTCGGCGTTGGAAAACGTAATCCATGGTCGAAATGCCGGGAACATCAAGGCCCGCATCTGTTGCGAACTCGCCAACGGACCCACCACGCCGGAAGCGGACCAGATTCTGCACAACAACGGCGTGCATGTGATTCCTGATTTTCTGGCCAACGCGGGCGGCGTAACGGTCAGTTACTTTGAACAGGTCCAGGGCACCTACAATTATTTCTGGACGCTCGAACAAGTGCATCGCGAGCTCGACGAGAAGATGACCCGGGCTTATCACGACGTGCTTAAGATGCAGAAGTCCATGAACGTGCACCCTCGATTGGCGGCCTACCTTGTGTCGGTTGCGCGCGTAGCCGAAGCGGTGAAGCTGCGCGGCTGGGTGTAGGGGAAGAGAGTGGTCAGTAAGTAGTATTCGGTGTTCCGCGTCGCCGCGCAGCGGCAAGCGGCCACTTGGCGGCGGAGCCGCCGACGTGGCGGTATTCAGTTTGACTCCCGGCGGGCTTTGTCGAAATCCATCGCGGGAAGGTAGGGCGCGGGCGCTGCACGCGCCGGACTTCGTGATGAGCCGGAAGAAGAGAACGCGCGCAAAGAGGATAACGGTGTAGGGGGCCGTACATGGTCCGGTCAGGCATACTCCATAATCCGGCGGGTCCGTCCGGCTTCGCTCGGAAGCTACGCCGTGACAAGGCGGCCCCGCCCTACCCGCCCAAGACTTGTTCCACCTCTTCGCGGTCCACATCGGAGATGTACGTGATTCCGCTCACGTCCGCGGCCTCGCGCGTCAGGGCGGCCAGATCACTACGGTCAAGATGCGGGAGCGCAAACTTCCGGCTACCGGCCATGAGTTGGCGCAAGCCTTGGGCGAGCCGCTCGTAATAGGTATAGAGACCCAGCGCGCCGGTGGGAATTTTTTCGAATTCCTCGTTGCCGAGTTCCGAACGCAATTCCGACGCCGTCACAAAGATTTCATCTTTATGCGTGCCGAAGCGTTCGATGTATACCGGAACCTGGTGATTCTCGATCGTGCGGCCGATGGTTTTCCCGACCATCGCGGCCGCGATGGGGCCACGCGCCATGCCGACCAGTTTTACGTACGGCGCGCCCATGGCAAGCCCTTTGAAAATCTGGTCCTCGAACGTGAAACCGCCCGCCACCGTGAGCGCGGGAAGGGTTTCTCCCTTTTCGGCCAGTCGCCGGGCATACTGGTAGAGCAGGGAATGGATGTACACGGGGGGCATGCCCCATTCGTTCATCATGCGCCACGGACTCATGCCCGTACCGCCTCCCGCGCTGTCCACCGTCAACATGTCCAATTTGTACCGGGATGCGAACTTAACCGCGCGGGCCAGGTCGGCGGGTCGAAAGGCGCCGGTCTTGAGGAAAATATATTTCGCCCCGGCGTCGCGCAGTTCCTCCACGCGCCGCGCAAAGGATTCCTCGGTGACCATGCCTACGCGCGAATGGCGCTCGAATTCCTTGAACGCGCCGCGCCGGTGCGCGGCGATCACATCTTCGTCCGTCGGATCGGGCAACACGATATAGCCGCGCGCATGCAGAAGCTGGGCGGTGGCCAGATCCGAGATCTTGACTTCGCCGCCGATATTCTTCGCCCCTTGCCCCCATTTAAGCTCGATGCATTCCACGCCCAGTTTCTCAATGGCATATTCCTGCGCGCCGAGACGCGTGTCCTCGATGTTGGCCTGCACGACGATCGCCCCGTACCCGTCCCGCTGATGATCCTGGAAGAGTTTGACGCGGCGCTTGAGATCCACCGTGTCGACCACGCGGTCGTTTTTGATGACCGCTTCCGGATCCATGCCCACTACGTTCTCCCCGATGGTAAGGCCGGTTCCGGCCAATGCCGTTCCAATGGCGAGGCCTTCCCAGTTGTTCTTGGCGATATTCGTTGATCCGATTCCGGGAATAATCCACGGCAAGCGGAACTTGAGGCCGTTGTCATGTCCCAAAGTGACGTTCAGATCCACAGCCGGAAAGATGGCCTTGTCGCTGTCGGCTTCAACGCCGTGAGCGCCCACCGCGGTGCCCATGATATTGAAGTGCGAGTAATCAACGGGATACTCCTTGTCCGCCGCGGTGGTGATCACGCCGAACGGTTGCGGATAAATGACCTCATGCCCCCGGTAGGCGGATTTCCCGATTTCGCACATACCGATACACCCGTCCACGCAGGTAACGCACATACCGGAGGCGGGTGACACGGATCCTTCGGTCCGGTTTTTGGTCAGGGTGGCGGCCGAAGCGTTGATTTTTGAGAGTGTAGCGGACATGGGGTCAACTCCTTATGGTTCATTCCTTCTTTTTGATCTCGCAGGCCACACAGGGGTCCATGTAGCACATCATATCGTCAAATGGTTCCTTTTCGGCGCAGGGCGGCGGCAGGTTGGCGCACCCTCCGCACACGGCCTTTTCCGGTTGGTTGTAGGTACAGCGAAGCTGGCAGGCGGGGCATACATAAATGCAACCGCCGCACAGGCGGCAGACCTCCGATTGGACATCGAACGGCGTGCCGAGGCTTCGTGTTTCGCCCCGGCCGCGAAAACCGATCGCCCCGGCCATCATCTGCTCCTGGCACATGCGCACGCAAAGTCCGCAGAGTATGCAGTCGTCGTATTCCTGTTTAAACCGTTGCCGTCGGATCCCGTATTCGGAGGCCAGGTCCTGGATGATTTTGGATTGGGGACAGGTGGCCAGCAGGAGTTCCAGGATGACCCGCCGCGCCCGCAGGACACGGTTTGAGGCCGTGCGCACCTTGAGCCCTTCCTCCGCCGGATACGTGCACGAGGAAACCAGCTTGGCCCGGGGACCCTCGCCGATTTCCACCACGCATAACCGGCAGGCGCCGTAGGGCGAAAGGCCCTCCATGTGGCACAAGGTCGGAATCGGAAATCCCAGGCCCCGTGCGGCATCCAGCACGGTTGTGCCCTCTTCGACGGAGGTGATCAATCCATTGATTTCGAGTGTGATCATGTCTGCGACTCCCTGACCCCGACCGGTTCCGGTTCGCGTTCCCGGCGTTGCGTGAACAGCAGGTCGCATCTCAGGCACCGCCGGGCTTCACAGCGGGCCTGCTCGGGAGAGAGCGTTCCTTCAACCTCGGCGAAGCTCTTCTTTCTCGATTCGGCGGACAGGACGGGCAGGGCGACCCGCGCGACTTCCGTCATTTCCTCGTTTTCACACGGCCCCACATAGGTCTTCGGATGCATAATCGAAGGTGTTACCTTCATGTCCGCGCCGCGCAGGTACCGGTCGATCATGGCGGCGGCCTTCTGTCCGTGGGCGATGGCATCCACGACCATGCTCGGCCCGGACACCAGGTCCCCGCCCGCGAAAACGCCCGGCCGGCCGGTGGCCAGGGTTTCCGGGTCCACTTTTACGGTCCCGTCCCGGTTGATCACCAGGCCCATGTCGTCGAAGCCGTCGCTGTCCGGCTGTTCGCCGATCGCTGCGATCAGCGTGTCCAGCGGAACATGGAATTCGCTGTCCGAAACGGGCACCGGCTTGCGCCTTCCGCTTGAATCGACGTCGCCCAGGCGGTTCTTGACCAGGTCGATACCGGTGAGTCGTCCCGCTTCGGAATAGATTTTTACGGGCGATACGGCATCTTGTACCTTCACGCCCTCTTTCTGCGCCTGTTCGATGTGCCGGATTTTGACGGGTGATACCAGGGTATGCAGGGTGATGCCCTCTTCCTTCGCCGCGTCCACTTCGTCAATGTAGGCCGGCATTTCCTGATCGGTACGCCGGTAATAGAGGGTCACGCTCTTGACGTTCTTCTGCCGGACGGCGATGCGCGCGGCGTCGATGGCGGAATTGCCCCCGCCGATCACGCCCACATGGCCGGTGGCCAGTTCCTCGCCGCGCAAATTGAACGCCTTGAGAAAATCCATGGACGAATACACGCCCCGGCGGTCTTCGCCCCCGACGCCCAACGGCCAGCTCTTATCGGCGCCGATGGCGAGAAACACCGCCTGGAATCCCTGTTCGAACAGGCCGTCCAGCGTCATGTCGCGGCCGAGCGCCGTGTTGCATGTAAGCGTGATGTTGTCATCCAGCAATTCGGCAATTTCCCGGCGCACGACCTCGTGCGGGAGGCGATACGTGGGGATACAACTGATCAACATGCCGCCCGGTTCCGCGCCGGCTTCGAACACGGTGACCTTGTAGCCGAGCAGGGAAAGCTGATGGGCCGCGGTCAACCCGGCCGGGCCGGCGCCGATGATGGCCACGGTTTCCGGATTCTCCCGGCGGAAGCGGGGCGGTTGATACACGGACGGATCGATGT
>SL_3KL_010_SEDDRAFT_10003603_pt1 | contig 14044 bp, 15 predicted proteins | sample SodLakKL_010_SED_2_FD_10381 | JGI IMG/M metagenome (IMG submission 10381)
CCTTCGGACCTCCGCTTCGCTTCGGTGACGCTCGAACCGTCCCCATAGGCACGGCTTATCATTAACCAAGGTGTTATCGGGCTGAGCAGTTACCTTTATTTTAATAACCCCGGGACGGGAATTAAATATATCGCACTAAGATTTCTAAGGATTTAGCTCAACCAGTCCTTCCAGGCCGCTTGAAACCAGTATTTCGATTTCAGGAGTGATTAAAATCCCCTCTGCTGTCGGCAATTTTTCTATCAAATCCAGGCCTTTATCCGGACCGAGAACAAATACAGCCGTAGAGAGGGCATCTGCTTCGGTCGCTGTTTCAGCAATAATTGTTACACTAGCCAGTTTGCGGGCCGGCAGGCCTGTATCCGGATCAAGGATATGATGGTATTTGATACCGTCTTCTTCAAAGGAACGCTGGTAATCTCCCGAAGTTACAACTGAACCACCTGAAGCCGAAATTACAGCAATAATTTCACCATGTTCCCTGGGATGAGTCACCCCGATCCGCCAGGGATCACCGTCAGGATTGCTGCCAATTAACCCAATATCTCCTCCGGCATTAATGAAAGCATGCTCAACCCCTGACGCATTAAGTATTTCCAGGGCCCGATCAACAATATACCCCTTGGCTACTCCGCCAAGTTCCAGGACCATGTTTTCCTGTGTAAGGTAAACAGCTGATTGTTCCGGAGCAATTTCAACCAGGTTATAATCGACCAGCGGCAGAACATTTTCCACCTCAGCAGCAGAGGGGACACGATATTCCTGGCCAAGGAATCCCCATAAATCAACCAGGGGCCCTACAGTCGGATCGAATTTGCCATCGCTTACCTCGGCATATTTAACCGCCCTGCCGGTAACATAGAGTACTTCATCGCTAACCTGTACGGGCGTTTTGCCCGCCGCAGCGTTGATCCTGCTGACATCACTCGTATCAATGCTGCGGCTGAAAAGCATTTCAAGGCGTTCAATCTCGTTTAAAACTTCTTCTTCAATCTGACTGCCGGGTTTAGCACTGCTTTCGCTAAAGCGCAATTCTACCATAGTGTCCATCGTCATTTTATAGGACAGGTACAAATCATCAGTTTGTAATTGCTGGAAGAAAATATAGCCAATCAAAAACAGAATTAATAATACTGGAATAACATAACCGGCCGGGGAAATATTCCGGGAAGCCGGGGTTTTGCCGCCTTCATTATCAGCGCATTTTTTCTTAAGCAACTTATCCTCCTCTTAGAGAGAGCGCCCAAAATAAAAAATTACCAGGAGAACTACACCGAGGACCAACACCAGAAGCAGGTTGTCAAAACTTAAATTTTTTGTTGTCCACCTGGAAGGATCGAAGCGTTCTGATTTCTTTCTTTTTTCGGTAAGCCTTCTTTTCATCTCTTCCCTGGTTTTTGTTCCAACCTTATCATAAACACCGTCAAGTTTGCTTTCTGCATCCGAGGCCTGTTCGACCATCTTTTTGGCAGTTTCTCCTGTTTTGCGATAAGCTTCGTTTAATGCCGAATCCATATCAGTGGAACGATCAGCCAGGCCCCTGGCAACTCTGCCCGATTTTTCATAGAATTCGTCGATCTTGGAATCCATCTCGGTGGACCGATCAGCCAGTTTTCGGGCCGTTTCGCCGGACCTTTCATAAAAGCGATCCAGGCCCTTGTCAAAGGTCCCGATATAATTACACCATTTTTTTGCTGCACTGCCGGATCGATTGTAAGCATTATCGACGGAAGAGTCAACTATGATCCCCGCACGGCAGGTAAGATCGATTACACGATTAGTTATCGGTTGGTAAACTAGAGCATAAATACTTAACCACCAGGGCGGTTTCCAATCAAACCAACCCCTGTAGGCACCGGGGATATAAATTAGCAGGGCCAGGATGACGACAACAAGCATTGCTTCAAGCGGATGCCACTCAAAAAAATTGAAATGATACAGGTGGTCCATGCCATAACCTTCATAATTAAGCCTTTCCGCCGCCGGAACGAGAACCCGCTCCAGGATCAGGTTGGGGAAAATACCGATCCCAAAAATTATCAGGGCAAAGCTGCTTAATACAACATTTGTTGAAAAAGGCAGCTTGTATTCCCGATCAAGCTTTTCCGGCACCGGCCCCAGAAAAACTCCCCTGAACAGCTTAATAAAATAGCAAATTGTCAGGGCGCTGGTTAAAACAAATATTTTCTCCGCCACATCAATGCTAATCATTCCATAGTCTTTTATGGCGATCAACATGGCATCGTGAACCAGGGTTTTACTGGGATAACCGTTAAAACCGGGAATTCCGGCAATGCCAAAAGCGGCAGCAATAAAGGTAATCGCAACCAGGGGCATTTTCTTCAGCATGCCGCCGAGGCGGGGCAGTTCTAGCTCATGGGTATAGATATAGATAGTTCCAACCATCATAAAGAGGCCGGCTTTGAAAAAAGCATGATTTATCACATGGTAAACAGCTCCGGCAAAGCCCATTCCCCCCTCGATACCCATAAAAGCAGCTACACCGAGCCCTGTGGCGATATAACCGATCTGGCTTACGCTGCTGTAGGCCAGGATTCTTTTCATATTTGTCTGCAGCAGGGCCATTGTAGCGCCGGCAAGCATCGTAACAATACCGATCCACATCAAACCATTGCCAACTATAAACAGGTACGAAGCATCTGGGACAGACAGTTCCCCCGGTGAAGAAAATAGTATCAACGAAACCCTTAATATACCATAAGCCCCGCTTTTGATCATAATACCCGACAAAAGAGCGCTGGCCGGGGAAGGCGCCACCGGGTGCGCCTGCGGCAGCCAGATATGCATGGGCACTAAACCGGCCTTTATCCCAAATCCGATCAAAAAACATATAAATATCGCCGTTCGCTGGCTACCCAATAGCTCGAGGGAAGGAACAATATCAACAGAACCCGTTGCCCCGTAAAGCATCATAATCCCAAACAACAAAGCAAGGCCGCCAAAAATACCCAAATACAGATAAAGCATACCTGCCTTCATAGACTCTAAATCCTGCTCGTGAATAACCAGGACAAAAGAGCTGAGCGTCATTAGCTCAAAAAACAGAAACAGGGTAAAAAAATCACCGGCCATGACAACACCCAGGGTTGCCCCCAGGGTAAAGATCAGAAAACTATAATACCGGCGCCTGTTATGTTCAAAATCCATGTAGGCAAAGGAAAATAGTGTAGCCAGGAGCCAGACCAGGGTGATTATAAATGCGAAGATCCAGCCAATCAAATCTACCTCAAAAAAAAGCTCCATTTCCATGAAATCCATCAAGTTATAATTAACGGTGCCAACCAGGCTTAAGGGAAAAAGCAGGAGTACGCCAATGAAAGCCAGGAAAGAAATAATAAGGGCAAACCCCTTGCGCGCCACCTCCCAGTGATCTTTAAGAAAATAGATCCCTATCCCGGCCAGCATGGGCAGAAGCGTAATCCACAGGGGCAAGCTTGAATAATAAAGCGGTCCGGTTAATAAAACATAATCCGCCGCTGGAGCAAACAACTAGAAGGCCCCCCCAAGCAGGTACTGTGCAGTAAGGCGAGACAGTGTAAACGCAATATTGTTCGGCGTCAAACCGAAAACAATTGTGCATAAGGCCAAAATGACCATTACTGAAAGCATAGCCGGCGCAGCATCCTGCATATTAAACTGCAGCTCCTGGTGATCATGATGAGGATCATGGCTCGAATCACCCGGCAGTTCAAAAAATGCCGGGATAATAATCGGCAGGTAGTAGAGCGCATTTAACAAACTGCTAATTAAAAGGACAAGAACATATATGACCATGTTAGCGTCAAGCGCACCCATGGCCAGGGTCCATTTACTTAAAAATCCGTTCAGCGGCGGAATGCCAATCATGGCCAGGGCAGCAATTGAAAAACAGCCCATTGTTACAGGCATTTGCCTGCCGATACCTTTCAGATCATCAATCAGACGTTTACCTGTTTTCCAGATTATCGCTCCCGCTGCAAGAAAGAGAACGCTCTTCATAAAAGCATGGCTGAAAATATGAAAAACTGCACCGATAACGGCATTGCTGTTCAAGATACTTAAGCCAAGCAGAACATAGCCCAGCTGGCTGATACTGGAATAAGCCAGACGACGCTTGATGTCGGTCTGAGTAAGGGCTACTGCAGAACCAAGCAAAATGGTGATGACTGCCAGAACGCTTAAGACCAGATCCCAGCCGGCGCTCTTAATCAACTCGGGTGAGAAAACATAAAATATGACCCTGAATAAACCATAAGCTCCTGTTTTGAGCATGATCCCGGAAAGGAGGGCACTGGCAGGAGACGGTGCAACCGGATGGGCATCAGGAAGCCAGACATGCAGTGGAAACATCCCCGCTTTCATACCGAACCCGATCAGGAAACAAATAAAAGCAATAAAAGCCAGGGCCGAATTTTCTTCAATAATCACTCCGACACCCAGCGAAACGGTACCGCCCAGCTCAAAAACGATAATCATGCCAAAGAAGAGGGCGAGGCCGCCGATTATTGTCATAACCAAGTACTTATAACCTGCTTTTAACGCTTCCTCTGTTTCTTCGTGAATAACCAGTATATAAGCAATTAAAGACATCAACTCGAAGAAAACAAACAAGCTAAAAAGATCACCTGCAAAAAATATGCCCTGGCAGCTGCCCAGGGTAAAAATCAACACGGGGTAATAGCGGCCGCAGGCATGCTCCCTGGCCATATAATCGATCGAATAAACAGTACACAACAACCAAACAAATGACGCCAGGGCAGCAAGGCAGAAACTTAATATGTCCATACGCAGCGATATCTCGAGATTCGGCAGTACTTCAAAAAGGGTATGTTGAATCTCGCCACCACCGATAACAAAAGGGTACAAAGATAACGTTAGCCCAAAGGTGACTGCCGAGGTTGCAACAGATAGGATATTACGAAGTTTTTCAGATATCCGGCATGAATACATAATAACGGGGGTCATAATTATCGGAAATCCAACGATCAAAAATATAATGGCAAGAACGGTTGATTGGCTCAATATAAACACCTCCGGAATACGTTAAAGATTATTATATACGCTGTTACCAGAATATTTCAACTGATAGTAAGTAATTCTTCAAATTCTCTTAAAAATAAACTGAGAAATTCTCTTGCAAAAGCGTAACCACAGGGGTGGTATAAAAACCGCTAACAACTATAAAAAGCATGCCAATTACCAGGCAGGCCAGCATAATTCGCGGAACAGATTTTGCCTCTTTTTTGAAATCTTCCTGCTGCATAAAAGCATTAATCACTATGGGCATGTAATAAACAGCGTTCAGCAAACTACTGGCCAGTATGACCAGGACAAATACAGGACGGCCAATTTCAAGGGCGCTGATTGCTAAGTACCATTTGCTGATCAAGCCTCCCGTCCCCGGAATGCCGACCATTGAAGCGCTGCCAATAGTAAAAGCAATCATAGTGATGGGCAGGACACGCCCGACCCCGGCTAAATCCTTAATTTCCCGAACGCCTGTTGAATAGATAATAACCCCTGCAGCCATAAAAAGCATTGCCTTGGTTACCGCATGAACCATAATATGATAAAAACCTCCGACCAGGGCTGAATCATGGTGAAGCCCGATTCCCATAAAAATATAAGCAATCTGCCCGATGCTTGAAAAAGCGAGCATTTTTTTTAAATCTGATTGCATCATGGCATAAATAGAACCGAATAAGGTGCCCAGGGCTGCTAACCATAAAATAATTTCATTCAGCGGTATGGATTCCAGTAAAGCGCGGGGAAAAACCTCGTAGAACATTAGAAAAAGAGCAAAAGCATATATTTTAATAACCACCCCGGAAAGCATCGCGCTTGAGGGAGAGGGAGCCGAAGCATGGGCATCGGGCAGCCATACATGCAGGGGGAACAGGGCAGCTTTTGTCCCAAAAGCAACAATGAACAGAGCGGCAGCAGTGAAAATATTTCGCGGGTAAATATTAAAAGCCTCAGCCAGCTCAACATGCAAAAAACCATAATTGAGATACCCTGTTACCATGTAGAGCATAACTACCCCAAGAAGAAAACAACCGGTTCCCATGGCACTCAATATTAAATACTTAAAACTGGCCTCCAAACACTCCCTGTCTTCTTTAATCGATATAATGGCACAGGCTGATATGGCACATATTTCCATCAAAACAAAGAGGTTAAAGAGATCGTTGGTCAGAACAATTCCGGACATAGAGCCGACCAGTAAAGCGTAAAGGGTATAATACCAGCCGATAACCCGTTTCTTCAATTCATGCTGCAGATCACGCAGGGCAAAAACAAATATCCACAAACTGACGCTAATCACAACCAGAAGCATATACAACCGCAGAGAGTCAGCTTTAAATTCTATTCCCCAGGGCGGTGCCCAACCACCCATATGGTAATAAACCGTCCCTGTATGCTGAACTTCCACCATCAGAGCAATAACCATTGCCAGGGCTGCAATGAGCGCGGAAATAATTAAGGCAGCAGAAATCCGCCTGGCCCAGCGGTAGAGCAGGGGTGACAAGAAAGCAGCAATAAAAAATATTACTACAATTAGCGCCGGATAATGATCAGATAATCCCACTACTCCTGGCTCCTTATTTCACAGATTTCATCGTAGTCGCAGGTGTCGTAGTAACGATATATTTTCACGACCAGGCTTAGTGCATAAGCTGTGACGCTGACCGCTACGACTATTCCGGTCAGGATAAGCGCGCCCGGAAGGGGATTTGCATAGAGAACTTCGGCCCCTTCCCTGATTATTGGAGCCTGTGAACCATGAGCATAACCAACTGCAACAAACATTAAAAATACAGAAGCATCCATTATATTCATGGCAATTACCTTTTTTATCATATTTGAATGGGTTAGCATCGTATACATTCCAATGACGAAAAGGATTATTGCCACCATGTAATAATAATTGTCTACTATTCCTCTCAGGATTTCCAACCTATTTCTCTCCCTCGATAATATAATAGAAAAGAGTAACGATTGTGCTGGCCACTTTGATTCCCACAAATACGGTTATGACCAGTATAGCCCCTGCGCTGAACAGTTCCCCGGGCTGTCCCATAGGAAAGCCTGCAATCTTGTTGGCAAGATAGTTTCCACCGACAAAAACGCCCACCAGACCGGTCAGGGCAAACCCCAGCGCACCTCCACTCTCCAGAATTGAGGCAGCGTGATGAGGAATTTGCCTGGAGCCTGCTTCGAGATTAAAAGAAAGCGCTACTAAAACCAGACTGGCCCCAAAAATTGCCCCTCCTGAAAAACTTCCGCCCGGAGAAAGATGACCGTTTAAAATAACGTAGATGCCGTAAATCTGGATAAAAGGAACTACTAAACGGCTGGTTATACGAACTATTTGATCATCGATAAAGATCTCCTCCCCTTATACCTAATGAGACCTGAGGGTGGCGATAACGGCAGCTATAGCCACAAATAATACAGTTGCCTCCCCCATCGTATCAAAAGCGCGGTAATCGATGATTACGCTGCTGACAATATTGACCGCCCCTGTTTCCTGCAAACCCTGTTCCAGGTACCGACGGGGCACTTCATTAAAAGTAGGATTGTCCACAGACCCAAAGGTAGGCATCTCGGCTACAGTAAAGCTAAACAGGAAGATAATTAATCCAAGCAGGTATAAGGTTACGAGTGTCCTGGGATCAACGCCCAGAAAAAATCTGAGAAACAAGGTCAGGATGACTACTATAACAGCTAAAAAGATATAGACCAAATCTCTATCCCTCCCCGATACTGTTTTATTCAGCCCTTTTAGTCTTGCTAATCGCAGCAATTAAAAGCAGAGCAACCACACCTGTCCCCAGGGCTGCTTCAACCATGGCCACATCGGGAGCGCTTAACTGCTGCCAGATTATAGCCATAATCAGCCCAAAGGATGAAAAGAGAATTACTGCGCTTAAAAGATCGCGAATATAAGCGACACCGACAGCGCATGCTATTAAAAATAAAAGCAGAAGTACATTAAGCACTTCAGTCATCTGTATTCCCCCTGCTCACAATCGGTCGTCTGCCTGTCTTGTAAGCAGACCTGGCTATGACATGGGCTGCAGTTGGATTCGTTATCAGGATGAAAATAATCAAAAGGCCCAACCGGACCCCGACGGCTGCGCTGCTCTGCAGGGCAAGGGAAAGAAGCAGCAGGCCTGCTCCCAGGGTGTCACATTTGGTAGTGGCATGCAGCCTGTTATAGACATCAGGCAGTCGCAGCAAACCAAGAGCGCCGACAAAGAGAAAAAAGAGACCCCCAATCAGGCAAATGATCGAGATAATATCAATTAAGATTTCCAACCAGGAAGTAATCAGTCCAGGGCTCCTTTCTCAAGATATTTAGCCACTCCAATCGTGGTTATAAAGCTCATCAGGGCATAAACCATGGCGATATCTAAAAAGTATAGCTGGCCGTAAATACGGGCAATCAAGGTAATGATCACCAGTGTTTTTGTTCCGATAATGCTAATTGCCGCTATTCGGTCTGGAGCAGTCGGGCCAATTAAAGCCCGTACCAGTGACATAAAAATCATCACCATTACTAAGATGGCCCCCAGTCCATATAGATAATCAAGCACTGAGCCTAAGTTCAAGGCTTTTCTACCTCCATGTGTTTTAACCTTTCAATCAAAGACCAACCTTCCAGGGCTTTACCACTACGCAGGGTAAGAGCATGGACCAGAAATTTATTCTCGTCCGCCAGAACAGTTAAAGTACCGGGAGTAAGTGTTATTGAATTGCCCAGAAGAACCCTGCTGGCAGGTCGATCAAGGTTGACCTCGAGTTCAACCAGGTTAGGTTCAATCGGCATTCGGGGATGTAAAACCAGCCAGGCTACCTGGAAATTCGCCCTGATTATATCGACTATTAATTTAAAGAAATAAACGATTAGCCAGGCTATGGTTATTAGCCGGAAAGGAGGCCTGTCCTCGACAGTTATCAACATGTTTCGATTGAAATAGGTAACAAAAATGGCCGCTGCAAAGCCAACCACAAGCTGCGGCCACTCCAGGGAACCGCTCACGGCTACCCAAAACATGAACAGGATCACAGTTACACCAATGTAGTTTAACCAATGAATCTTCATTTTATCAGCTGCCTCGGATGGAAGTCAGATTATATTTGTTACGGATAGAGAAACTTCCGGTTATAAGATTATAAAGCAACACAACATAAATAAATGTGCCGAATGCCATACCTGTAAATTTTCTAATAACCTTCCCTGTTTTTTTGTTTTCTACTGACTGTTGACTTCTATCTTTCGGCTCCTGCTTATCTTAAGCGGTTTCCTTCTCTTTTTCAGCTGCTGCTGCCTCTGCATCTTTTTCGGAAGGAATTTTAGCACGCTGGTAAATGGTGCCCGGCGGGCATTTTTCCACACAATCTCCGCAGTCTGTACATTTTTCCAGATCGATAACAGCCAGTTTGTCATCCATGGTAATCGCTTCCTGCTCACAGGCTTTTACACAGGCTTTACAGGCTATACATCCAACTTCACATGCCCTGGATACAGTTTTTCCACGATCCTGCGAACTGCAAAGCACAAGATGTCCTTCTTCTCCCGGAGGCAGCATTTTAATTAAGTCCCGAGGACATTCTTTTGCACAAAGACCACAACCGGTACATTTTTCGACATCAACTACCGGTAATTCGTGGCTGCCCATTCTGATCGCTTCAAAGGGGCAGGCACGAACACAGTTTCCGAGCCCCAGGCAGCCATAGGTGCAGGCTTTATGTCCACCGTAATACTCCCCGGCTACCAGGCAATCTTTAACCCCGTCATAGACAAAGCTCTCGGCAGCACTGTATGCGTCACCAATACAAAACAGCGTAGCAATCGGGGGCCTGGTTGACGATACTTCTTTGCCAAGCAAACTGGCAATTTCTTTGGCTACTTCTTCACCGCCGGGAATACAGGCATCTGGCCCTACTTCTCCACTGACAACCGCTTCTGCAAACTTTAAACAACCGGGATAACCACAGGCTCCACAATTGGCCCCCGGAACTAAATCCTTAACCGCTTCAACCTTGGGATCGGTTTCAACATAAAATACTTTTGCTGCCACAGCCAGACCCAGGCCAAAGAGCAGTCCAATTAATCCCAGGGCGGCTATTGCATATATAAATAACACTGCTTAACTCACCTCGCAACTTTTAGTTCAAACCATTACCAGTGATTAATCTTACCTTTACAGCGAGAGCATCCCCTGGAATCCGAGAAAAGCGATAGATAGAATACCCGCTGTAATAAGCGTTACTGCCGAACCCTGAAGGGCATCCGGCATCTTCGCAAATTCCAGTCTCTCCCTGATTCCGGCCATAATTATCAAAGCCAGGGAAAACCCAATTGAAGCCGCAAGTGCGAAAACGATTGACTCGACAAAGTTAAACTCCAGGCGAACAGCCAGCAGGGTTACCGCTAAAACAGCACAGTTAGTGGTAATCAGGGGCAGGAATATCCCCAGCCCCTGGTACAAGGTTGGACTGATTTTCCGCAGAACAGTTTCCACCAGCTGTACCAACGAGGCAATGACCAGAATAAAGGTCACAATTTGCAGGTAACCCAGGTTATAAGGTAAAAGAACAAATGTATAGACCAGCCATGTTACCAGGGTAGCCATGGTCATAACAAAAACCACAGCCATACTCATGCCAATTGCAGTTTCCATTTTCCGGGAGACCCCCAGAAAAGGGCAAATCCCAAAGAACCGGTGCAATACAAAGTTTTCTATAAAGATGTAGATAAATATAATTGAAATCAGCGTTTCCATAATAACCTCCTACCCGGGTTAACAGACTGCCTGTTTAGCAGTCTATAACCCGCTAAATGTTAAAACGCTTCGTAAACATATTAAATAGAGCCAAGAGCAGGCCAAGAGCAATAAAGGCTCCAGCCGGTTGGGCAAAAATGGTCATCGGTTCAAAGTTAGGACCGAAAAGCTGAATAACAGTATCCGGATTCGGCCCAAGAAGGCTTCCGTGACCAAGCACCTCACGGACAAAAGCTAAAATCACCAGGGCCAGGGTAAAACCAAGGCCCGCACCTATCCCGTCGGCAGCCGACCGCAGCACAGGTTTTTTACTGGAAAAAGCCTCGAGCCTACCCAGGATCAGACAGTTACACACGATTAGCGGCACAAAGACTCCCAGTGCTTCATGAAGCTCCGGTTGAAAGGCCTCCAGGGACATCTCTACCACGGTAACTAAGGTGGCGATAATGACAATAAAAATGGGAATCCTTACCTGGGAAGGAATTAAGTTGCGAAACAATGATACCATCAGGGTGCCTCCAAAAGCAACGGCCGTGGTAGCAACGCCCATTCCGAAACCATAAAAAAGGAATCCCGTAACACCGAGAAGGGGACACATCCCCAGCAGAGCGACAAAGACAGGGTTTTCCTTGACTAAACCTCTTGTTAAATCCTGCAGATAGACATTTTTGGGTTCCATTAGTTTTCATCACCTCCGCCGCCATTATCCAGGGCACCGGACAGGGCATTTAGAACAGCTTTAAGAATCCCTTCTGCACTGACTGTCGCCCCGGTTTCGGTATCAACATCAAAATCCTGTTCATCAATAATACGGTCCGGTATCAGGGGGTTAGATTCCCTAAAATATTCCGGGGTATCTTCATGTTCAAGTACTTCAATGCTGACAATTTCACCGTCTGCCACTTCAACTTCCACCACAATTGGCCCCATGAAACCTTCAGCGCTGCCTTCATAGGTGCCATCAGGAACTTCACTTAGATCAATATCTACCGGCTCTTCTTCAACCGGTTCATCAACGTCTTCCCCAAGAGCTTTGAGCAGGGCATTCTCAACAGCATTAACTATGCCCTCCGCACTACCGGTTGCTCCGGTCTGGGTATCAATATCAAGGTTTTGTTCTTCTATAATACGCTCCGGGATCAGGGGATAAGATTCGACAAAATAAGTTGCCGTTTCTTCATGTTCTATAACTTCAATGTCGATAACCTCCCCACCGGATACTTCTACCTCAACTACTATTGGCCCGATAAAACCCTGGGCAGACCCCTGGTAAGTCCCATCCGGAACCTCGGCAAAATCAATTTCTTCAACTTCAATGCCGAGAAAACTCTGGGCGACAAAATCAGCTGTCTGCCGGATTGAATTAATCATCGCAACAGTACTTACTGTAGCCCCGGTAACAATTTCAACATCTTCACCGGCTGTAATCGGATCCTCGTGGCTTTTTCCTTCAAACTGCTCCTGGAAGCTGCCTCTTTCAATTACATCACCGATACCGGGAGTCTCTGTATGAGAAACGATATTAATCCCGATTATTTCACCACTATCATCAAAAGCCAGGTTATATGTTATATCACCATCATAACCAAGCACCGCAACTGTTGCCATAATACCCATCAGATCGTCTGTATCATCATAAATCAAATCAAACTGCCCTTCCTCCACCTGTTCTGTCTCGAAGCTGGCAAAACCAGGGAAGAAGTTCTCGAGAGCCTGCCTGTAATCAGCTGCCCGCCGTTCAATAATAATCGGCTCTGTAACATTATACGCAGCCGTCAGCAAGGCGGCAGAAATTATACCAACCAGGGCCAGGATTAATGATAAACGTAATATTTCACGCACTTCTATTCACCCCCCCAAACTGCTTTGGCACTGTAAAATTGTCAATAATGGGAGTAAAAGCATTCATCAACAAAATAGCATAGGTAACTCCCTCGGGTAAAACCCCCCATATCCGGATCAGCATGGTGATCAGGCCGCATCCTATCCCGAATATCAGCTTGCCTTTGGGTGTTACCGGTGAAGTAACCATATCTGTAGCCATATAAAGGGCTCCGAGCATCACTCCCCCGGCTAAAACATGGAACAGGCCGGTCAACAGGTGATTCTCATAGAATCCCCCGCCAAAAAGAGCCCCCATTAGAAAGACAGTTCCGAGATAACCACAGGGAATGCGCCAGTCGATATGCCCCCTGTAAAGAAGCCAGAGCCCTCCAATCAAAAGGGCCAAAGCTGATGTTTCTCCAAGAGACCCGGGAATAGTCCCGATAAAATACTGGCTTAAGCTGTACTGGAGTGCCTCTCCTGTATCGGCCAGGGCTGTCGCTCCGGTTACGGCTGAAATGTCAGCCCCAAAAGCAAAGGGCTGCGGCACAGCCCAGATATTTCCGGCCATATAGCCGCCCCAGGATATGAGCACAACTGCCCTGCCAACCAGGGCCGGGTTAAATATATTATACCCTATGCCGCCAAAAACCTGTTTGCCAATTATAATTGCTGAAGCAGACCCGACCACCACCAGCCACCACGGAGGAGACGGTGGTAATACCATTGCAAACAACAAACCGGTAACTGCAGCGCTGCCATCGTTGTAAATATCAAGCTTGCGCAGCCACAAAGCTTCAACAAGCATGGCAGTAGCAACAGCGATAACCATGGTCAATAAAGCCTGGTAGCCAAAAAGCAGGACTGCCATCAGGGCTACCGGGAATAGGGCAATTAAAACGTCTGTCATTACGCTCTGGACTGATTCGATATTTCTGACATGCGGCGAAGACGAAACAATCATTTTTTTATCCATTTTCATCACTTCCCTCCCTAACGCAGCCTACTGCTTTTTTTTCGCTTTCGTTATTTCGGCCTTGGCAATTCTTATCCACTGGACCAGCGGTATTTTTGAAGGACAGATATAAGCACAACAACCGCATTCAAAACAATCCATGGCATATAGTTTCTCTGCCCGCTTATATAATTCATGCTCAGCAGCCTGGGCAATTGTGGTCGGCAGCAAGTACATCGGACAGCCATCCACACATTTTGCACAGCGGATACAGGGGCTGCTTTCAGCCAGGTAAACATCTTCATCGGTCAGGGCCAGGATACCGGAAGTGCCCTTTATCACAGGCAGGTCGGGACTCGGCTGGGCAATTCCCATCATCGGCCCTCCGATGATTAGTTTTAAGGTATTTTCCTTTAACCCTCCGCATAATTCAATAACTTCACTAACCAGTGTCCCCGCCCTGACCAGCAGG
>SL_3KL_010_SEDDRAFT_10003604_pt1 | contig 14042 bp, 10 predicted proteins | sample SodLakKL_010_SED_2_FD_10381 | JGI IMG/M metagenome (IMG submission 10381)
AAGAATAGGCTTGGGAATACGCAATCCTTGAGAATTACCGATTTTAATTACACGCGCCCTCATGAGCCACCTCCTGTTTCAAGTAAGCATATTGTAATTACCTAGCTTGGTTTTGTCAATGGAATGTCAGGTTCAGGAGACAGCATATTATCGCTCGTTTTTTTATCGGTTATTCTGTTTATGCGCCCCAAGACGTAAGAGTGCCAGAGGCAGAGGCCGGGTTGGGATGTTCTGTATCGAACCCCTTTGTTTTGACTTATTTAGAATGAGTCCATTCTTATATTTGACAATCTGCTTGAGTTCTCCAGGGCGCAGCTGCGATGTCCACTTGACTTCCACCGGCCAGAATCGCTTCTCATGAACATAGGCCATATCCACCTCACCTTTGCCCTTGATATAGTAAACAGGATAGTTTCGCCCGTATAAAGACGCGGAGCACGACTCAACCAGCAGGCTGGTTTTGCGTGCATCAGCAAGCAGGGGCAGGGTTTGATCCTGGTACGCATCGGAACAGGGCCAAAGCCAGGATCTGGCGCAGTGGAAAATGAACGGATCGCAAAAAAATATCTTTCGGGCTTTTTTAGGTGCCGCCGCAAGCTTGTCTTCAATTAGAGCATGCAGGACAAAGACCACACCCATAGATTCAAGAAGCCCCACATGGTCTGCAACGGTTTTGGGGTGATCAATGCTCATTTCCTGTGTAAGAGAATTCCAGGTTACCTGGCTGCCATAAGATTTGATAATGGCCCCTAGAATTTCCTGCAATGAATTTTCCCGGCGGCCGCGTTTCAAAAAATCACCCCTGATCCAGTCAGTGTAAGTGAAGTAAGTGGCCGGTAAAATAAATCCATGCTCCTCCAGATCATTCATGGCTGTTAAAAAGCCTCCATGGATGAGATACCTTTCAAATTCATGGAAATTTGTCATTGAATAAATTTGTTCACTCATGATTGATTAAATTTATTCATTGAAAAACAACAAAGATGAAGGTGTATTATCCTAATTATCTGCAGCAGGAGGCGTGCAATTTAAAACACCAAGTCCTTTATTTAACCATGTCATGAATGGGTCACATGACCAGTTACAACATCTCCTCTGAATAATCCCTGACCCAGCAAAGGGCATTAACCAATGCCACCTGATCAGGCTGGGAGCATTTGATGGACATAAGATCCGGGCTGGCCACAACAATGGCCAGAGACCTGGCCCTGGACAGTGCCACGTTGAGACGGTTTCTGCTGAACAGAAAGTCGATATGCCTGGGCAGACATTCCTGGTTAGAGGTAACCATTGAAACAATGACCGCCTCGGCCTGCTGGCCCTGGAACTTGTCCACAGTTCCCACCCTGGCATTTTCCGGCAGGACCGACCTCAAGAGATTAACCTGCATGTTGTAAGGCGCAACCACCAGGATGTTTTCCAGGCCGAGTTCATGAATCTTATTGTTTCTATCCTGATATTTTTGCCTGATAAGGCTTTCAACGAGTCCCTTTATGATTTCAGCCTCATGGGGACTCTTCTGGGAGCATCCGTCGTGCATGGCTGGAATAAACCTTACTCCGGCCGGAATCAGGTCTGGATGGGCCTCATCATCATCATCATTATTAATAATAATCAGCTTCTGGTTGATATTCTTTGATTCCGGATCAAGCCTGCCTTCATAGATCATATCTGAAATTAAAGTGCAGACACCTGGGTGCATGCGCCAGGTGGTCCCGAGAAAAATGCCCTGTTCCGGCGGGATGGTGGCCAGACCGTTCAGCAGATATTCCAGGGAAGATTCCCCTGATCTTCCCGGATGTACACCCTGAATGGGCTGTCCCAGCTGCATCTGGTCCCCCAGGAGAACCAGGTTGCGGGTGCTGGTGCCCATGGCTGTCAGGTTGGCCAGGGCAACCTGTCCTGCCTCGTCAATGAACAGAAAATCCAGTTGTCCATCCAGTTCAGGCCTGGAAAAAAGCCAGGCTGTCCCGGCCACAAGCTGATTGGCAGGGTCGGCTGCTTCATCATTGGAAAAAACATCCTGGATCATGCTTCCTTTGAGCATGCTGCCTTCGTTGCCTTGAGTACATTTTTTCGCACCCTCAAAAGCGAACTTATTTTTTATTGCGACTTTTTCCACGGCCTGAAGCAGGTTGTTGATGGCCTTGTGGCTGTTGGATGAAACCCCGACCCTGAATCCTTTCTTCAGGAGATCAACGATGACATGAGAGCCGGTATAGGTCTTGCCCGAGCCGGGAGGCCCCTGGACAAATATATAACTGTGATCCAGATTGGATATCACTTTGGACATTTGAGGCAGGACAGGTTTTTCTTCATCAATAACAGGTTTTCCAGAAAGGTGTCCCTTGATCTCAGGAGGATCATGCCTGAGCAGGGCCTTGACCGCCCGGTATCTGTCATCACCCGCTATCAGGCTGTCTGCGAATCGAAAAACCGCTTCCTTAAGAACCTTGTTGTTGATGGGCTGTCCCGGGCCTATGCCGAATTTTGGGGGCGGGCTGGAAGAGGCTGACATGGTGAAGCTGATCCGGCCCTTGGCCTCGTCTACTGCGATATCGCGCAAGGGGACCTGATTCTGGATGCAGATGACATTGTCCCCGGTCTTGATTTTTGTTTCCTGCTCCGGAAAAGCACAGGTCCAGCGCATGGACCGTTTGATCTTTTCTGCCGGAATTGAAGGGTCCAGGCCTGCTCCTCCGATGCTTTCCACGTCCTCGATCAGTTCCTGATCATCCATTTCCATGCGTAAAAACATGGCCCACCAGGCGGGTTTGTCCGCCCGGCGGTAAAAATCAAGCATCTGCCAGGCAAGTTCCAGGACGTGGTCGTCCCTGGACCATAAAGACCTGTCTTCAGGCAGAGGCTCCACCATGACTTTTCGGTAGTCCTCAATGCGCTGTTCATGCTCGCTCAAATCAGCTAAATTCTGCTCTTTCCCCTTTTCTTCAGGCTTTCCGGCCCAGGGCAGATTGTCCGGGCGTAATGTCAGGAGCCACTGCCTGAGCAGGCAGGTGGAGTGTACGTCATCATAATTGTAGTCCTTAATTTTTCTGAGCAGTGAATCATCTTTTGTCTCTTTCCAGCGCTCATAAAAGACGATGCTGGCCGCGGCATTCTGCACATCGCCTTCTCTTTTCTGCATGTAAAAATGCTCAAGGTTCTTTAGGGAATAGCCGGGCTCTGAAACCCGGATGCCCTCCCTGACCACCTTATACAGATCAACAAGCTTGCCGGATCTGAGGAGACTGTCCACTTCAGCTTCACGGGTCCCGTGCAGGGACATGAGTTTTTTCAGGGCGGTCTCTTCATAATGGGCATAATGATAAATATGGGCTTCAGGATATTTTTTAAGCCTGGCCATGACAAAATCCATGAATTGCTCAAATGCCTCTTTCTCCTCCTCCCGGCTGTGAGCCCAGAAGGCTTTAAACTCTTCCTTTCCTTTCTCCAGAAGATATATCCCGAAAAGATATTCAAGACCTCCTTCCTCCATGGGATTACCTTCCATGTCAAAAAACATGTCCCCCTCTGAAGGCCTGGGCATCCTGGCAAAGCCGCGCCGCTCCCCCTCAGACACCGGCAGTATCTCCAGATGATTTTCGCCGGTCTGCCTGGCCTTCAGCTGCAGTCCGGCCTGGCTTCTTATCTTTTCCAGAGTCAGGTAAGGCATACCAGGGATTTTGGCCTCGGGGTCGAGCATGCCCAGTTGCTCTAATGTAGTTATCCCGGCCTGATTCAGCTTTTTGATCTGATTTCTGGTGATCCCTGCCACCTGGCAAAGATGATCGTCCTCAAGCCTTTGCTTTTCACACAGCCCTTGCCACTGACAGATATCACAGCGTTCGCAGGGATCAGGATATGTCTGCGCGTGACTTCTGGTTTTCCAGATTTCCACCCGCTGGAAAAAACGCTCCACCAGGTTTTTGAAATACCGGCTGTAATCCCGGTACATAAAAACCTTTTCAGTACCGTCTCCAAGCACCACCCTCATATGTCCGGGATCAGCACCCTGGATTGAGGCCAGAACATGGGAGTAAAACGCAAGCTGGATGACAAACCTGGTCCTGGGGCTCAGGGCGAGTTTGGCGTCGATTATTTCATAGCTGTAATCTCCAAGATCGGAAGGTCTGGAAACCCTGCGCATGAAATCCGCAATCCCGAAAAGGTTGTCCTTTCTAAGGAACGGTTGAAAGATAATGTCAGTTCCCAAGCGCATGGCCTCCAAGGTAGCCTGAATTTTTTCGTTCAGGGTATTCCCTGACTGTTCTATGTCTATAAAGCCTTTCCCTTCCTTTTTGAGCTTCCCGGCATACCTGGCTTCATGGGCCTGACCCCTGGTCTGAATAAGCATCAGCTCTTCACTGGATTCTGTCCTTGGCAGGGGAGTTTCAAGATCAGTCAGATCCAGACAGGTATGATGCTCACAATCCAGGAAATTCAGGATGTCAGCTGCTGAAAAAAGGATGGTCCCGTGAAAATGTTTCAAAATGGTATCCCTTTCTTCATATGTGATCCTGGGTCAAATTCACGCTGAATATCGCCACTGTCTTTGCGCCCAAGCCTGGTCCAGGTTGTTTTACCTTCTGTTTTTGTTGTATCAGCCCATTTTCCAGTTGATAACCTACCAAATTACTGATTATATGCATGTCATGTAAATCATTCCAGATGAATGCCGTTACCTTGAACTCACTGTTTTTAATAAGTTTTTTGAGATATACTTTGAAAAGTCCTTCCCATTCCTGCTCATCAATCAATTCCCCAACCAAAAATAAAAGCTTGTATCAGAACTTTTGATTTTTCCTATCTCATTTTTTAGTGAAAGAATACGTTCATGCTTTCTTTTTCTCAACATATGTTCGTTATAGCCTTCCCAACTAACCCAGATAAGCTTAACCCCATTTTTTTCACACCATTCTTTTTTGACCTTATCATTATCTTTCAACCTACTGTTGTCACCATATACGCTTGTAAAATGTTGAGGACCCTGCACTTCAATAGCTATGCCAATTTCTGGTAAAAAGATATCAAGTTCCAATGGCTTGTCTTTGTCTGAGCGCAAATTGTCAGGACGTTTATTTCTCTCAATATTAATTCCATCATTATAAACTTCCTTTAGATCCCTGAATATTAAATCTTCAACGAAAGATCTCCCTCCAACCTTTAATCGCCCAGAATATAAATTGCTCTTAATATTATTAAGATATGCTTGAATAAGGCTAATAACATATTTCTTTCCAAAACTTTTTAAATCAGCACACCTCCAGCTTTTTGTTTGCCATTTCAGCTCTTCGAATTTACTAGCTGGTAAATATTGTGAAAATCGAAATTCAATATTAAGATTTGAAGGCGTTATCGTAAAGTTCATCAAATAAGGCTCCTCCCTATCAACATAACCAACATACCAAGCGTTGTTTTTCATTCTGCTGGGATGCTTGCATTGGATTTTCCATACTGTCAGATCAGGAAAATTATGAAGTAAATCCAGACCGTTTTTGGCATAATTCATCAATTCTGGTGTATTAATGTAAGCTAAAAGCCCTTTCTTATCTGTTTTTCCATCTCTATGTGGATAAAAATGTTCTGCCATCATAATCTCCAATAAATCATTTTTTGTTATTGATATAGAATAGTTGCTACCCAAAGAAGGGCTCTGGGCCTTTCGAAATCTTTCATAGCGTTGTTTGTCGGTTCATCAAGGAAAAACGCTTTTGCAGTTTATGAATTCCTGAGCTTGGATCAAATTCACGCTGGATATCGTCACTGTCTTTGCGCCCAAGCCTGGTCCAAGTTGTCTTCGCATCTGCTTTAGTTGTATCCAGCCCATTTCCCAGTTGATAACCTACCAAATTGCTGATTATATGCCTGTCATGAAAGTCGTCCCAGATGAACACTTCTATTCGAAACGAAATGTCACCCATTAGCTTTTTGAAAGTTGTTTGAAAAATGGCCTTCATTTCATCGCCGTCAATAAGCTGTCGTTTTTTTCCTGAGCCATGATAGCAGCATCTGTGAATTTCAATTAATGGCTTCCGCTCCAGTTGATTAATTTCGCCGAGCAGGGAAAAGAAATCATGATATCTGGGCTTAGAAGGATCAAAATGCGGATCAATAAACATTATTGAATTTGCTGACCGGAAAAGAAGCCGAAGATTTTCGGCATAATCCTCTTTACAGCGCTTGATTCTTATGGATGGGCCACGGTTCTGCCACCAAGTTGAACCGGGAAGCTTTTGTATCGGCGCTACAAGCTTTTCCTCGCTGAAATTTTGCGCGGTGCTGGATGAAGAATAAAAACTATCTCTTCTCCCTTGTTTTTTTGGAACCCAAAAATAAATTCAACAGCCAAATATTCTAAAATCTGATTCAGTTCGTTGATAAAATCTTGTGTAATTTTTGGAGATTTTATATTTTTAGCGTAATCGCTAAATCTGTCAGGATGAATCGCAAATCGAACGAGAAGCTTGCTATCGTCGATGTTATTATGAATGAAATTCTTATATGACGATAAATTAGTATACTTGCCATTAATAATTAAATTACTGACAGATGTCTCTTTGCCTGAGATGCTGGGTTGCCGCTCTAATGCGGTAGACTGCTTAAGCATTAGGAGTGACTGCAGTACTGAGCTTTTTCCAGCCGAGTTCTGTCCATAAATCAAGGTAATAGGCTTGATGGGCAGAGTTGCAGGATCTGAAAAGGCTTTGAAATTTGAAATGGTATACTCTTTAATCATCAGTAAATCTCCTGAAGTTCATGTTGAAACTGTCTGCTAATTTTCAACTTCCAGCTCATTCAGCAAGTCATGGCCGGTGGAGGGCAGGACAAGAATCTTTGATGCTTCGGCCTCGGGCAGCTGTTCCACTGAGCGCAGTTTTCTTTCCATGGCCCTGGTCCTGACCCCGGTTTGATCGATGGTGTTACTGGCAGCTTTGAGCTGGCGTCTGACTTTGTCCAGGGTATCGCCGAACTTTCCAAATTCTGTCTTTATGGCCCCCAGAACCCTCCAGACTTCCACTGCTCTCTGCTCTATGGCCAGTGTCTGAAAGCCCATGCGCAGGCTGCTCAGGATTGCGGACAAGGTTGTTGGGCCTGCTATCACCACTCTGTAACGCTGCTGGAGTTCTTCAACAACCGTGGACTGACGAAGAATCTCGGCATAAAGTCCTTCGGTGGCCAGAAACATGATCCCGAAATCAGTTGTATGCGGAGGGTTGACGTATTTATCGTGGATCTCCCTGGCTGAGGCCTTGAGCGTCCTTATCAGGGCCTCGGTGGCGGCCTGGACCGCGGCAGGGTCTGCTTGTTCTGAGGCCTCCTGCAGGCGGAGATAATCCTCCTGGGGAAACTTTGAATCTATGGGCAGCCAGACGCATGAACCTGGATCTTCTTTGGCTCCGGGAAGCATGATGGCGAACTCCACCCGCTCGGATGAATCAGGTCTGACCTGGACATTTTTGGCAAACTGGTCCGCATTCAGGACCTGTTCCAGGATCGCGCCCAGCTGAACTTCAGCCCAGGTCCCCCTGGCCTTGACATTGGTCAGGACCCTTTTCAGATCGCCCACTCCGGTAGCCAGGTTCTGCATCTCTCCAAGGCCTTTATGCACCGACTCCAGCCTGTCGCTTACGAGCTTGAATGACTCTCCCAGGCGCTTTTCAAGGGTGCTGTGAAGCTGTTCGTCCACGGTCTTTCTCATTTCCTCGAGCTTTTTTTCATTGCCCTGCTGAAGCTCCTTGATCCGGTTGTCAAAGACCTCCCTTATTCGGTCCATCGAAGACTGGTTTGAATTTGTGATTTCCTTGAGCTGTTTGGTCATGCCCTCAAGCTGGGTCAGCTGGGCTTTGTTCATGGCCTCAACAGTCCTGGACAGGGTTTCATTGTTGGCCTTAAGCCCATCAGTGGATTCCTTGCGCATGGCATCAATCTTCTGCTCATTGCTGGCTTGAAGTTCTTTGATTCCCTTGTCAAAAGCGGTGCGGATTCGATCAAGATGGGCCTGGTTGGCATCATTGAGTTCTTTAATATTTTTGGTCATGCTTTCGAGTTTTTCCTGCTGGACCCTGCTGATTCCATCCAGGGTCTTGAGCAGGTTCTCATTGAAGACCTTAAGGTTGTCCGAAGAGTCTTTACGCATCGTGTCCAGCTTCTTCTCATTACCCTCGTGGAGGTCCTTTACCCGAGCGTCCAATGTGTTTCTGATCTGGTCCAGGGAAGACTGGTTTGAATCCGAAAGTCCCTTGAGCTGACTGGTCATATACTCAAGATGTTCCTTCTGACTGCTGCCTATGGTCTCCAGGGTCCTGAAAACGATTTCATTGGCTGATTTAAGACCAGAAGAGACCTCATCCCGCAGTTCCCTTGCAGCAGCCCGGGCCTCCTCACGGCTCAGGCGAAGCTCATCCCGAAGCACGCCTTCTGACTTTCCCTGGCTTTTTGACAGCCGGAATAAAATTGTTGCAGCCAGCAAAACAGCCAGTACATTTCCACACAATACCGCCCAAAGCAGGATGTCAGTCATGACCATCTCCCAAAAACATTATGATTAAATATTTACTTAGATTGCAAGCTAAATATATGCAGATATCCAGTTAAGTTTATCTGTTACATTTTTGCTTCGGCTATATCGCTCCAGGCTTCAACCGCAGGCATGGATGCTGCTTATGGCTCCAAACACCAGCCAATCTGGGGCACCTGCTTCTTCAATTCCAACCAGTATGGGAAAGGGAGGGTTCAATAAGCTCCCTGCATATTGAAAGCTCATTTGGGCCTGACATGGATTCTCCCACAAATTGAATCATGCTTATGAAATGACTGAGTACAGCAACCAATCTGTATGTGCCTTAGCAACCAGCGTGCCAACTAAGGAAAAAACATAGCCAGCATAGTAAAAAATGACCTGTAAGGTACTGTCTAAGCTATCTTTTGAATATTCGCTACTATTTTGAACAGAGGTTTTCAAGGAAGGGAAGGGGGGTTAAGGATAAAATATATTACGGAAACGTAAGAAAACATATTCAAAGCAAAGAAAGCATTACGCTTTCCGGAAAAGTTAACTGTGGAGAGTCGACAGTCCCGGTGCTTGCCCGGCGATTGCTCGTTTCCGACCCATTTCCAGCTAATCAATCTGCAATCCTGTATCGGCTGTCAAAAACGCTTACTGCTCCCGTGTAGATGGCTGCACCAGGATTTGAGCCTTCTCAAGCTTGAGGCTCACCTAAGCTCTTCAAACCGCTCCTCGATTAACTTACGCTCTCTTTCTAATTCCAACCTTAACTCTTCTTCACTTGGCAGATAAAGCATATATTTTGAAGCGAAAATCTGTTTACGCTCATTCAATACAGAATACTTGGCAACAGCTTCGTTCTTTTTTGTGCACAGAACCAATCCAATGGTAGGATTGTCATCTTCTGCTGTATAAAGATCATCAAACATGCGCACATATCCATCCATCTGTCCCACATCCTGGTATGACAGCTCACCCATCTTGAGATCAATCAACAGGTAACATTTGAGAATGCAATTATAAAAGACCAGGTCTACGTAAAGATCTGTGTCATCAAATCTAAGCCGCTTCTGCCTGGCGACAAAAGCAAAGCCCTTTCCCAGTTCCAGAAGGAAATTTTGGAGATGGGTAATAATGGCCTGTTCCAATGTGGTTTCATGGAGATTTGGGGAATCAGGCAATCCGAGAAACTCCAGCACATATGGATTTTTCAGAACTGCATCAGGCGGCAGGGGCTTTCCAGGAAGGCGTTCTCTGTCAGCAGCAGTCAAACCAGGTTCACCGCGATTTGAAATAATTCGCTCGTAATACGATGAGTGGATCTGTCGTTCCAGCTGAGCTTTGCTCCAGCCGCAGTCAATGGCTTCCTGCTCATAAAATAGACGGGCTTTTTCGTCTTTTACCCGCATTAATGCTCGGTAGTGGGACCAGGAAAGTTGCGGGGAGAAGCCCTGGCTCAAATCTCCATCAGATGAGAATTTAATTGATTTCGCAACAGATTGGCAATCAGTTGGGTAACTTTTCTGTTCTTCTGGAAATTTTCCACCTGCCGGGTGGAGATTTCCGGATTTTACACATTCTCCACCCTGCGGGTGGAGAATTGAAAGGCGGTTAGGATATTTCTGATAAAACTGCCTGAAATACCAAAGATTAGTTGTCGAAAAGCCTTTTCCATATTGTGCCGTGAGACGTTCAGACAAATCCTCTATAACTTGCTTTCCATACTCAGCCCGCTCTTCGCCTTTCTGCAATTCCTGCACAATCTCCCGCCCGATCAGCCAGTAAGCCGCAACCATATTGGAATTAACCGAACGGACAACATTAGAGCGGGCACTTTCGAGAATTGTGACGACTCGGCTGAAAAGAGAATCATTATTTTTTTCATGAATATCAGTGCTCATTTCATACCTCTAAAGACTCCATTAGAAATGCCAGGATATACGTTCACTCTTTTCCTTCGCTGTTTATGTCATAATCCCCATGTGTCAGGATAGATGTCGTCCCGGATAGAGATTATCGGACAAATATTCCCTGATGGGCCAGGACTATTTTTATCTGTCCGTAGCTGACCTCATGGCCGAGCATCTCTTTTATTTCCTTCAGCGATTTTCCCTGAGCTGCTGAAACCGCCTGTTCAATACTGTTTTGCAGGTCCCAAGAAAGCAGCTCATCAATGCGTATCTCTTTCTCGTGGACCAAAGAAGCCATATGAGTTTCAATGGTGGACCGGGTCAGTCCCCTGGTTTCGGCAATCTGAGCCGGGCTGAGCCCCTTTTTAAACAGGTCCAGGGATGCCTGTCTGGTATCCCCCTCCCGACTCTTTCCTCGGGACTGCCCAGGCGGGGGCGCCTCTCTTCTTTCCGGCAAGACCACCTGTTCAATACCGTGTTTGCGGCGATAAGCAGTAATCATGTCCATCAGTTCCTGTCCATATTTGGCTATGGTCTTGGAACCCACCCCGCGTATCTGCTTCAGCTCGCCCGGATTCCGGGGCAGGGTAACCGAAATCTGGACGGCCACCCGTTGATGCAGAATCTGAAACGGGGCAATCTTCAGTTCCCTGGCTTTGCCCGTCCGCCATTCTTTCAAGGCCTGAAAAAGCTCTGGATGGGCGATATCCGATTCAGTCCAGCCTGAAACCTCCGACTTTTTCCTGCTCCGGGGGGAGAACTCAACCTCTGCCCTGGCCACTGCCCGCAGATATGCTGCTGAAGAAAAGCCCTGTTCACAGCTCTTGACCCCGGCCATTTTGACGGCCAGATCCTTTTGCAGGCTGCTCAAGGCATTGGAAATCCTTGTTTCCAGCTCAGTGTTGTCCGTTTCCACGTGTATAATCGAAAGGGGCCGGTCCAGAATGTTTTCCAGCTTATTTTGAAACCATTGAAACGCTTTCCTGGTCCTTTCCAGAAGACAGGTGTCTGATTCCGGGAGCTGGTCCGGCCTGAAAGTGCTGTTCAGTTCCCGCAAAAAGACGCGGCTGACTTCAAAGATCTCCCCTGCGCTGCATTCCATGGAGTTTATATCAGAAACGCCTTTGAGCTGGATCAGGCGATTGTTATCTTCCAGCAAGCGAACCAGATACTTCAGTCGGCTTTGAAGCAGCCCCATATCAAAACACTCCAGCAATAACCCCTGCTGAAAGGCGATCCTGGCATGCTCCAAATGTTCCGTGTCCGGCTGGTCCTGTCTGATCCGGCGGTCAAAGCTGAGTATGGCTTCATCTATACCCATGCCCCGGGGAGCAAGGGGAGAACTCAGGACCATGCCCTCCATGCTTTTGCAGCGGCTCAAGGCCACATAGACCTGACCGTGGGTAAAGACGTTTTGCACATCAATGATGGCCCGCTCAAAGGTCAATCCCTGGCTCTTATGGATGGTTATGGCCCAGGCCGGCTTCAGGGGATGCTGAGTAAATGAGCCCATGACCTCTTCCTGGATGTCCTTGCTTACCTCGTTTATGGAATATCTGATATTCTCCCAGGTCAGCGGCTCCACTGTGACCGGCCCCGTGTCTCCGGGACACAAAACCTGAATCTCCTCCCGGGAAATGGAGGTAATCCTGCCGATCTTGCCGTTGTAATAGCGCTTTTCCGGGTTTGGATCATTGCGCACAAACATGACCTGGGCCCCTTTTTTGAGCTGGAGCGAAGAAGCAGTGGGGTGGATATGCTCAGGAAAATCTCCAGATATCCTGGCTGAAAACAGGTATTCCCGGCCGGGAAGCTCCTTCAGCATGTGCTGGTTGATGTCCCGGGCTTTCTTGTTGTGGGAGGTGAGGGTGATATAGCCTTGCCCGGTGTCCGGGACAAATCCCGGATGATATCGGGTGTTCAGTTTCAGGATTGATTCCGGGTCCAGCCTGTTGTCCCGGACCTGGTTCAAAATCTGAATAAAGCTGTCATCCGACTGCCGGTAGATGTGCTCAAGTTCTATGCTGATGAATTTTGTCCTGGCCAGGGCGTGGCTGCTAAAAAAATAGACTGAGTCGTAATACTCCTGCAAAAGCCCCCATTCATCGGACTTGGCCACAGGTGAGAGCTGATGCAGATCGCCGATCATGAGCAGCTGCACCCCGCCAAAGGGCTCATTGCTGCGGCGGTGACGTCTCAGGGCCGCGTCCACTGCATCCAGCAGGTCGGCCCGGACCATACTGATCTCATCGATAACCAGGAGGTTCAGGCTCTGGATGATGTTCTTTTTTTCCCTGCTTATTCTGAACCGGCGCTGCTGGCCGTGTTCAAAGGCCTCGCTTCCAGGCACAAAAGGTCCGAAGGGCAATTGAAAGAAGGAGTGCAGGGTGACGCCTCCGGCATTTAAGGCTGCCACCCCGGTGGGGGCTGTGATGATCATTCTTTTGCTGGAAGATTCCTGCAGTTTTTTCAAAAAGGTGGTCTTGCCGGTGCCTGCCTTGCCGGTCAGAAAGACATGACACCCGGTCTGCTCCACATAGCCTTCAGCCAGCTCCAGCTTGTTATTTGTCTCCCATCCCGGAAACGTCACCATCCACCTCCGGTATTTTCAGGCCAAAATTCCTGTCAGACCCGGTCACCAAGCCGCATGCAAAAGGCTAAACTTTAGGAAGTCAAAAACGGCGAACATTGCGCGCAAACTGTCGGCGATGAAGGGATGTATGCGTTTGTGCAGCTCTTTGTGCAAAGGTCCTGGGCAGAAATTAAAATTCCAGTCCGTTTTTTTGAATATCCTCAAGCAGAAGCTGCCTGAGTCTTTTGCTCACCGGGCCTGGCCGCACGTCATGTATTGGCTGACCGCTGTATCTGACCACACTTACGGCGTCCAGGGTGGTTCCCAGCAGAATCACTTCTCTTGCCCCATAGATTTCCGACTCCCTGATGGACCGGAAAACAAATGAAACCTCGCTTTTGATCAGGTCCAGGGCGCGCATAAGGGTGGTTCCCGTAAGGGCCTGGTTAAGGTCTGGGATTATGATTTTGCCCTGGTCGTCGACTATGATCACATTTTCTATGCATCCCTCGGCAAGGCAGCCGTTTTCATCAAAACAAAGGGCAAAGTCATAACCTTTATCCACGGCTTCCTTTTTCATAAGCACATTGGGCAGGTANTTCACCGACTTGATTTTGGCCATATAGCTCTGCTTGGCGGGCNTGCCTGATTTAAAGGCGCTCACTCCCTTTTCCCAGAAACTTTCGGGGTGATGATGATATTTCCTGGCTACGATGTACAGGCTGGAGCGCGGACATTCCCTGAAATCAATAGAGAATCCTCCGGGACCCCCGTCCTATAAAGAGGCTCAGATAGCCGTCCGCGCTGTCGGCCGCCCTGGCGACATCCAGGACCAGCTCACGGATCCGGGCAAAAGGTGCGGGAGGATCAATAAAAATGGTCCGGCAGTTTTTTTCCATCCGCTCAAGATGGGAGTCAAGCTGATAGATTTTTCGTCCGATATACTTGACCGTTTCAAAAATTCCGTCGCCCCGGTGTATAAGATGGTCGTCCAGGGGGATGACCATGACCCTGGGATCCCTGCAGATCAGGTCAAGTCTATGGTCATAAAAGG
>SL_3KL_010_SEDDRAFT_10003605_pt1 | contig 14040 bp, 9 predicted proteins | sample SodLakKL_010_SED_2_FD_10381 | JGI IMG/M metagenome (IMG submission 10381)
TTTCAGTCGATTTCACATGCAATATGATATAACTTTTAGCCAAAATGGTCAGTTGTGAAATTCATACATTTGAAATGCTGAAGCTGATTTATGCGTCAAATACAATTAATATATTATCAGTCACATAGACATGCTTTGTACGTATAAAAATTTTGATATAAGTTTCCCTAAGGCAGACCTGAAGAACCCGCCGGTTTGTTATTTTTGCGTTATCTTTGTCAATCAAAATACTGAATCTTTCATTGATATGCCGTGGTCTCTAAAAATGACATCCTTTGCAGCGCTGATTCTTTTGATCCTGCTGGTTTATTTCGGCATCCGGTATTTTGAAAGTGTAAAGGCGCTTGGCCTCAAACCTTTATGGGCTTACAGATTCCTTTTATTCATTCCTGCGGTGCTTTTTCTGGCCTATCCCCTGGCCGGACAAATGCAGCATTTGCTTACCGGGTCATTCAGTCGCACAGGTTTTCCCGATTTTATGATTTATCTTTTCTGGTACGGCCTGGTTTGTATGGGTGTCATGCTTAACTTGCTTTTGCTTCATGATATCCTTCTTACGTTTATGGTCAGGGCAACGAAAACCGATCATCAAAAGCGGAAAATATGGTTTGCCCGGGTATTTCTAATAATAGCCGGAGTGACGGTTGGGTATACAGCAGTTAAGATGACCCTGGATACCCACAGGATAGTTACAGATGAAATTACATATACCCTGCCTGAAGGGACAGGCCTTCACGAGCCGCTTACCATAGTACATATAACCGATCTGCATGCAGATGAATATACGGGTGCCAGGAAGATGGAACGGTATATCCGTAAAGTAAATGATGCCAATCCTGATCTGGTAATTTTCACAGGAGATCTTATCTCTTCCGGGAGGGACCATATCGAGGCAGGTGCTGATGCAATGGCCGGTATTGAGGCTACTTACGGAACATGGTTTGTAATGGGCGACCATGACTACTGGGTAAGCACAGAAGAGATTGCAGAGGCACTGGAATCAAGGGGGATTAATGTGCTTCAGAATGAGAATGCCGTGATCAGGCATAACAATATGGTTTTAAGAATTACTGGTGTGACGGAACTGTACAGTTACCAGGTTGATGATTTAGTACTTGACAGCCTGTTAAATGATAGCGCGGGGGAGGACCTGCACCTGCTTGCCAGTCACCAGTCCACTGACCGGCTCATAGAAAGAGCGGTCGGGGCAGGTGTCCACCAGCTTCTCTCCGGACATACGCATGGCGGACAAATTCGGGTGCGGCTGTTTACATATCCTGTAACTGCAGCCAGGGCAGAAACAGAATATGTAAAGGGAACCTGGCACATGGGTAATATGCTCCTTAATGTAAACAGCGGACTGGGTTTTACTCTTACCCCGGTACGATATAATGCACCTGCACAGGTTTCGGTTATCAGGGTCAGATAACAACCACCTGCGCGCATCTTCCGGAACCTGAGCAGATGTCACGCCACGGTGCCAGTGGTTTTATCAACCCTGCAGCAAATATCTCAGTTGATCCAGCATTATCGGTACATCATCTTTGTCTACACCCTGATTAAGGAGGTGCGGAAGGTCTTCTTCGAAAATTCCAAGGAATTCCTCCTCTGAAAATTTCTCAGTTGAGGCCATCTGCTTCTGATCACCTTTATCAGGTGCGTCTTTCTGTGTAAAGCCTGCGGCACTGCTTTTACCTTGTATCGATTTTCTGTAGTAATCCAGTGCTTCTTTCCTGTTGCCCAGGCTCCACTGGACATGTCCCATGTTGATGAGATCGTGTTTGCCGGGCTCATCTTCTATAAGTTTGTGAAAATATTTTTCTGCCTGTTCCTTTTTCCCGGTCAGAAAAGAGCACCATGCAATAGGCCTCCACACTTTTTTGTTGCCGGGTGCAAGGTATTCAACCTTGAAGTAGCATTTCAAAGCTTCATCAAATTCATCAAGTTCCAGCAGGCAGTGCCCGATATTAAGATGGTTGCCGAGGTTATCCGGATCGGCCTTCTCCACTTCCTGGTAATATTTGAGTGCCCTGGCCGGCTTTTTCAGGTTCCTGTAACAAAGAGCGATCTTTTTCTGGTTCCATAGCTGATTGACCTCATATAATTCGGCTTTCAGGTAACCATCCAGTGCCAGTTTGAAATTACCTCTTTTCTGATGGCACCAGGCAATCTTCTGGTATATCTCACCACTCTTTTCCTGGCCCAGCAGGTAATCAAAAACCTCGACTGCCTCATCATATTGATCCCTGGCAAAATAGTACTCAGCAATATTCCGCAGCACTTTCAGGTCTTCTTTCAGAATACCTCCAAGGGCAAATTTATTATGGAAATCAAAACGCCAGTTGAAAAGATCTTCAAAATCACCCTTTCGGGGAAAAAGTTTGTAAAACCTGTACAAATCCTGGATATACTGGTTGGAAACAAATTCAGCATTGCGTCCGGGATCCAGGAGCTCTTCATCCTCCTTAAGCTCCTTCAGCTGTTCCATCTCCGCCTGCATTGCCTGTGTCATGAAGCTGAGATTCTCTTTCGGAAGCCTTTGAATACTCAGGCAGAATGAATATTTGTCTGAATTGCATAAAATAGGTGCACGTTCAATGGCGTCAACAAGGTGGCTGATTGTGGTATCCTGCACATCAAGTATTTCGGCTATTTCGGGATTTTCAGGAAAGAAAGGCATAAACCAGTTGCTCATTTCATTAAAGAAGGGAAATGATTTCAGCATCGAAAATGAACCCATAAAAACATCGGCCCCTTTCATCTGCATTTCAGAAAACTCCTCCATCTTGTTCAACAATCCAGGTGAATCTTTGAAAATATCCTGCCAGTCAGGATTTTTGTCCTCCTGAATACCCTCCTCCATAAGGCTGTCGAGGTTGATCTTATTTTTCAGGTTGGGGCTGATCCTTATCATTTCCGGAAGAATTTCGTCTCTGATCCTCTGCTGCAGCTTTTCGGTCTCCTTGCTCCTTATCAGTTGTATGATGATCCTTTCCAGGTTACGTTTGAATTCAGGGTTTTCATTCAGTATCTTTAGCCTGCCGGTAATTTCAGGAAAGAAAGGCATCCGGGCGTCAAATTTATAAAGGTTAATGAGCAGTCCCACCAGTGCCCTCTGATTTATCCGGACCTCTTCTGATTCATAACTCTCGAACAGCAACATGAATTTTTCCGGATCATAAAAACGTTGCAGGCTAAGTGTGACGGCTGTAACCATGAATGCTTTGTATGAGACCGGTAAAACCGGACTGAACAGGACTTTGCGCCATTGCATCGCCTCTTCGGTTGACAGTTTGTCGCTAAACCAGATATGGTAAAAAAGCCTGACAATTTTTCGTTGTACCTCTTTTTCCGCATCAACTGAAGATCTCATCTTATCTGCTGAAGTTGTGTCTTTATCCCCGGCAGATTTGCCGCCTGTATATGAATTTCCGTCATGAAGGTAGAAATCCTCCAGCTCAGCAAGGTAGTCACTTAGGCCTGCCATGGGTGCGCCTCTAAGCATCCTTTTTTTGTCGTACTCAACCGATGGGGACAGTTTCTGCTGGAGTGTTTCATAGACAGTATCCGTCAACTGAAAAGCCGAAACAATAAGTTTCCGGTATACCTTTTGTCTTTCCGGGTCGGAAATTCCTTCCACTGTATATTTTAGCATATACTGATATGTCTCTTCCAGGTTTCTGTATTCGTCGTGATAAATTCCCAGCCCGTTTTCAGTAATCAGTTTTCCCAACTGGTCAAATGCAGGTTTAAGTCTGCGGGCAGCAATATTGCTGCAGATATCTGCATATGTTGCCTTATTTTCCTTCTCAGTCATAATTGATTGCCCCTGATTTTATGCGGGAGGGAAGTTTTACTGATATGTTCACACCCGCCTCATTTGATGTCAATAAAGATAGTACAAACTGCCAGCATTAAGAATCAGCAAAAACCAAACCATAAATAATAACATGCTTAAATGACATGAACCTGACTTGCTGATTAATCAGAGTCTGCCTACTCATTTGATGTCAATAAAGATAATACTAATAGAGTCATTGTCCGGATCATAAAGTCCGGATGCCAGGGGCCTGAGTCTGAATCTATCTGTTTCACTTCCGGATTACCTGCTGGTTATGTTCAATGTGAATTTCAGATCAGCATGTTAATAAAAATATTGATCATACTGATAAAACAATTTCAGCCCGGAGATTGTTGACAGTATAACGTTAAGGTATCAGGTATTATCGTCTCAGGATAAATTACCTATAGAACAATAATACCAACTGATTGATAATAAAAAATTAGAATTATGGAATTGGGTAAAAAAAAATGCAAACCATGTGAGGGCGGTATTCCTCCGCTTGATGAGAAGGAGATTTCTGAATATATGACACAAATTCAGGATGGCTGGAAAGTGTCCGAAAACAAAAAGATCTTAAAAGAGTACTCTTTTGAAGATTTCGGACATACAATGGATTTTGTAAATAAGGTGGCAGAACTTGCAGAGGATGAGGATCACCATCCTGACATGCATGTTTCCTATGGCAAGGTCCTGATCGAATTGAGCACTCATGCCATAGGCGGATTGTCAGAAAATGATTTTATCCTTGCTTTTAAGATTGATGAGAACTGCCTTTGAATGCTGATACCAGTTTAACTCCCTCACAGGCTCAGGNGTTTGGTATGTACCAANAGACTTCGGGNACAAGTAATTTTTTTTATTATTTTTAACGGCTTATATACGAACCGTTAGCCTGNTTGTCTTGATATATGGTCGAAAAAAGAAGGTTTACGCTTACAATATGGATATTTGCCGGATTTTTTACTGGTATTATTGCCGGAGCCGCCTTTGGTGAATCTGCCCTTCCTTTTACCGATCCGCTGGCAGATATTTTTCTGCGACTTTTACGCATGGCTATATTGCCGCTTGTTATTACCTCAATAATAAGTTCAATTATACAGGTAGGATCGGCATACGGGTTGGGCCGGATGGGATTGCGGACCTTCGCGTATTATCTCTCGACCAGTATTCTTGCTATTCTAACAGGTCAGATACTGGTTAACATCTTTAAACCCGGAGCAGGTGCTAATATTATTCTGGAAGAGAACCCCGGCTCAATTGCAGCGGTGGAAAGTACCCTTGGTGAGATATTCCTGAATATCATACCCGAAAACCCTTTTGCTGCAGCAGCTACCGGCGATGTGCTGCCTGTAATTTTCTTTTCAATCCTCTTTGGGCTTTTTGTTACACAGCTTAAAACAGATCAGCGTGACCTGCTGGGCAATTTCTTTGAAGCTGCCTTTGAGGCCATGATGAAAATGGTGTCATTTATTATCTGGACAGCTCCTTTCGGGGTTTTTGGCATTATAACAGGTATTGTTGCAACTTCAGGCTTTTCGGCATTCAAATCATTGGGCTTCTATTTCATGATAGTGCTTGCCGGACTGGCTATCCATATGTTTTTCACTTTGCCGCTGCTGCTGTGGACTCTTGGCCGGGTCAACCCGCTGAAACATTACAAGGGGATGTTGCCGGCACTGCTTACAGCTTTTTCTACATGCTCGACAATAGTTACCTTGCCGCTTACAATGAAAGCAGTTACTGAAAAATCAGGCGCTTCAAAAAAAGCAGCAGGATTTGTTCTCCCCATTGGTGCAACTGTCAATATGGATGGTACTGCTCTCTATGAGTGCGTAGCTGCTATTTTTATCGCCCAGGTATATGGCTTTGATCTGTCACTGGGAGCACAGGTAACTGTTGCTGCCACTGCAGTTCTTGCCTCCATTGGTGCAGCGAGTATTCCCATGAGCGGCATGGTAATGATGTCTATTATTCTTGGTGCAGTAGGACTGCCTCTTGAGGGAGTGGCTATAATCCTTGCAGTGGACAGGATCCTTGATATGTTCAGGACCACTGCCAATGTATTCAGCGACAGCTGCGGCGCCGTGATCATTTCCAGGTTCTCAGAAAAGGACTGAGCATTTTTTTGACGAGCGTAACGCAGCAGGCGGACATTATGGACAGACACTATTTAGTCTGNTTAAAACTGATAAGCGTTTCATGTAAATTTTAAACCGGTTTGATAACACCGTTTTACCGGTGAAGAAATTTAAAAGACCTGGAAAATTGAAATATTAAATATCGAACAGCATTAATTGAGGAATTTTTCCTAAATTTATTTTACCATTCAGATGATAAGGAATAAATATATTCATTAATGCCTGCCATGGATGTATCAACTGCTTAACCACCAGAGAAAGGAGAAACTTCGGTCTCCTTTCTGGACAAAGAATATCCTGATGAACATATTATTGGGATTTCTGGGACTGTATTTGATTGTTACCGCGCTGGTTGTTAGTTTTATGGCTGCCGGGTTTATTAGAGAGGAATTTGAAGGACGGGATGTTATCGAGGTATTCACAGCCTTTTTATTTTATTTTTTTATTTTTGATCTGGGCTTCAGGTTTTTGTTGCAACAATTACCTACACTGTCCCTTCAGCCTTATCTTACCCTTCCTGTCACGAAAAGCAAATTGATTCATTATCCTTTGTTAAGAAGTATCTCAAGCTTTTTCAATATACTGCCGGTAATTCTTGTTCTTCCTTTCTTTATTATGATTGTTTGCGCAAACCAGACGGGCCTTTACAGTACTATCTGGATTGCAACGGTCTTCTCTGTTATTATTACCAACAATTTTCTCAATTTTATTTTAAAGAAGTATTTTGTTAAAAGACCTGTCCTGATCCTTGCAATATTTTTGGTGGCAGGTTGTCTGCTCTATTTTGACAGTATTGGTAATGCACCCCTGTCAGGGTATTTTGCTGCCGCCGTAAACGCAATTGCAAATTTGCCGTTCCTGTTCATGATACCTTTAATTATTGCAGCACTTACCTATTATTTTGCATATCATCTGCTTAGGAAGAATTTTTACCCGGAGGATTCTCAAACAACTCGTTCGAGACCCGAGAGTTATTCATTTTTAAACAAATATGGTGAATTGGGTGAGCTCATCGGAATTGAACTGAAAATGATATTGCGAAATAAAAGGCCCATGTCAGTATTGATTTTCAGCATATTGTTCCTTGCGTATGGTTTTATATTGTATGATGATCCTGATAATCATTTCAATCTGATGCTTGGGGGCTTTATTATGACTGCTGCTTTTGCAGTTAATTACGGACAATTTCTTTTTTCATGGGAGGGTTCTTATTTTGACAGTTTTATGGTGAACAGGGTGTCTTCGTTCAACTATATTAAGACAAAATATATTCTTATTGCATTCTCCGGGTTTATGACTTTTGTTATTACGCTTCCCTATGCCTTCATCAGTTACAGGATCGGATTTGTTAATGCAGCTATGCTGTTGTTCAATATCGGGATTTCATCTGTTCTATTGTTATTATTCAGTACCAGGAACTCAACCAGCATAGTTCTGGAAAAGAGTCAGTTCCTTAATTACCAGGGTACAGGGGCCATGCAGTTCTTAATGATTATTCCTTTACTTGGTATTCCGCTTATCACATACATTGTATTCCTGATTCTTGGAATTCAGCAATACGCTGTTTTTGCATTGGGTGCAGTGGGTTTTGCAGGCATCATCTTTTACCGGCCCTTGTTGCAGATTGTAGTAAACAGTTTTGTAAAGAGAAAATATGTTATGTCCTCAAATTTCAGAAAAAAATAGAATCAATATGATTGAATTGAATAACCTGAAAAAGGTATATGGAACCAAGACTGCTCTTTCGGTGGGACAGATAATTATTCCCGAAAGAGATTTCACTGGTCTGGTTGGAAATAACGGTGCAGGAAAAACTACTATGCTCAGCCTGATACTGGATCTGATCCGTCCACATAGTGGTGCGGTTACCTCAAAGGGGAAGATTGTACCGGAAACAGACGAGTGGAAAAATTATACGGGTTCTTACCTGAATGAGGGATTCCTGATCCCGTTTCTGACACCGTTTGAATTTCTTGCATTCATTGGCAGCCTGCACGGTAAAAACAGCTCTGATGTTAAAGACTTTCTGAACAAAAACCGGGATTTTTATACTGAGAATATCGATTCTTCCAAATATATCAGGGAGCTTTCGGCGGGAAACAAAAACAAGATCGGTATACTGGCTGCAATGCTGCCCGAACCTGAAATACTGATCCTTGACGAGCCTTTTTCAAATCTGGATCCCAGATCTCAGTCATGGCTGAAGATGAAACTGAAAAGTCTTCACCTGGAAGGTGTTACCATTCTTATCTCAAGTCACGACCTGAAACATGTTACCGAGATATGCACACGTATCATTTTACTGGAAGAGGGAATAATAATAAAGGATACGAAAACCAGTCCGGATACTCTTGTCGAACTGGAAAGCTACTTCAGTGTGCAGGTATAATGAAAATTGGTGTTGTTGCTAAAGTCGAAAACTACATTACGGCATTATCCGGCAGAAGATCAGTACCGCAGTATGAGAGTGTGCCGGCTTGCAAATAATCAGCAGAGGTTTATCATAGCCTCTCCTAAATCTGAGGAATTTTTCGAGGCTCTACCTCGGAGTAGACTATTTTCAGCGAATCAGTGACAGGACGATTTTTCCCCTGACCCTTTCTGTTTCTATCATCTTATGAGCCTGCGCTCCCTCTTCCAGAGAAAACTCTTTTTGTACATTTACTTTCAGCTTTCCCTCTTCAAAATAATCGGCAATAATCTGCAAATCTCCACCGGATGGTTTTACCATAATAAAGCCGGCCTTTTTGTCTCTGGTGAAATTCAGCGACTGAAAGAGAAACAATCCCTTATTTGGCAGGGTCGTTATATAATTGCCCTCCTTATCCATTATTTTGCGGCATTTAATGAAGGAGCTTTTTGCTACTGCATCAAACACTTTATTATAAGTGGTTTTCTGACGGGTAAAATCATCGGTTATATAGTCTATTACCTGGTCGGCACCCAGATCCCTCACAAATTCGGTGTTCCTGGTACTGCATACACCTGTAACATAAGCTCCCTGTGCTTTTGCAATCTGAACGGCAAAATGTCCGACCCCGCCGGACGCACCATTTACAAGCACCCTGTCGCCGGGCTTAATATCTCCTCCTTTTTTAAGTGCCTGGTATGCGGTAAGAGCTGCCAGAGGAGTTGCTGCAGCCTCAGCCATTGTTAGCCCTTCCGGTATCCGGCACAGCTGTCTCTCTTTTACTGAAACAAACTCGGCATAACCACCTCCTTTGATGCTGAGCATGGCAAAAACCTTGTCACCCGTCCTGAATTCAGACTTCTCATCTGCCTGTTCAACGACCCCTGCTATGTCACCACCCAGTATCCGGGGAAAGCTTTTGCCGGCTATGAATTTCAAGGAACCATTTCTGATTTTGAAATCTACCGGGTTTATCCCGGCTGCATGGACCCTGACAAGTACTTCTCCTCTTCCTCTGCCAGGTATTGATGTCTCTTGTATCCGCAGTTGTTCCGGACCTCCAAACTGATTTATTACCAATGCTTTCATGTGTATCAAGTATATTAATAAAATTAATAGTTCAATTTGCCATATTAGTCAGATGAAGAATTCATGCTATTTTGAGAGACTTCAGTAACATGGGGATTCATTTGTATTAAGTATAGTTTGCAATTTGCTTTATAGCGTTTATGGTGAGGGTTACCTACACAAAATATAACAGTATCACAGCACAAATGTTGTTTGGAAGTTTTTCTTTTGTGCATTAATCAATGCGCATGTCCAGCCATCTCGCGAGGTTCATCAGCGGCTCCGCTGCCCACACCTTCCCGAAGGGTCTCCCTTACTTCGCCGCATCGAAGCATCATTGATCCGAAATAGGGGTTCGAAATTTCTTCAAACTCACTCAGCCAGTATGCCCCCCTGTCCCCGTCCACCATCGGGCAGTAAGCTACATACCAGGTTTGTCCTATTGCACCAAGTGTACGTGCAGTTTCAATAAATGCCTCAGAAAGCGGTTCGAAGTGCACCCTCATCTCTTCCATGTCAGCCGATTGAACAAATTGCATAATGCTTTCATCTATTTCGCTGTACCGTTCCATCCAGAACATATGGTGCTCTCCGTCGAGTGAATGCTCTCCGGTCTCTTCAAGTTGCTGATGTAACCGTTGTCCTTGTTCCAGGGCGGTATCAGGATCATCATCTGCAAGGGCGTTTTTCAGATCAAAGTATATTTCAAAAAGCGATTCAAGATTGCTTCTGAAAGGCTCGGGTATACTGGTTCTTTCAGGTGGTGCCATCATGCTATGGTGACCGCGCAGCTGAGCGGCTGCATCAATTGCAAATACACCGTTTACTGCAATCTCCTCTCCTTCAGTGAGTCCTGAAAGTATTATATAACCATCATCGGTCCTTGCCCCGGTCTCTATCTCCCTGAACTCAAAGCTGAAACCATCCTGCTGAGGCCTTTTAACATATACCACAGAGCGTGAGCCTGTCCACAATAAAGCTGTTGACGGGATTACGATCAGGGACTGGTGCATAGCGGCCGATGAGAGGGTGGCATTTACCAGCATTCCCGGCTTGAGCATGTTGTCGCGGTTGGCAACAGTGAGCCTTACCCGTGCGCTCCTTGTCCGCGTATCCAGGAAGGGATCGACAAACTCAACCCGGCCACCGAACTCTTCTCCCGGATGTGCAGCTATCTGTACAGCCGCATCATCCCCCGGCTGTATCAATCCTAACTGACGCTCATAGGCGTCCAGTTCCACCCATACGTTGTTCAGGCTTGCAATGGCAAACATTGTCTGACCTGTGCTGACATAGTCACCCTGAGAAACAGATCTTTCTGTCAGGTATCCTGATTGCGTGGCATAAACATCTGTATTTGATGATGCCTGTCCGCTTGTCTCGATCAGGTCAATCTGCGATTCTGTCAGGTTGAAAAGCTTTAATCTTTGTCTTGCCGATTCATAAAGGCGCGGTTGTGTCTCTTTTCCCGCGGCCGCCTGGATCAGCTCCTGCTGAGCCTGCATCATTTCCGGCGAATAGAGTGTTGCAAGCCTTTCTCCCTGGCGGATAAACCTTCCGGTATAGTCGGCGAAAAGCTGCTCAATCCTCCCCGGAAAATGGGCTGTTATCCGGCGCTGCTCTTTTTCATTGACAGTCACTTTGCCGGTCAGTCTCATTGTAGTGCCGGAATGGACAGATTCAACCTTTCCGGTCTGCACATTGGCCCACCTGCCGTGACTCTCCTGCATAGTAAACAGGAACGGATCATCATCCTGGTGGTCGTCCTCATCTGATACAGGAATCAGATCCATTCCGCATATAGGGCAGTCACCCGGTTCATCCTGCCGCACCTGAGGATGCATTGAGCAGGTATATTCAACATCTGCGCTCCCTTGTATTTCAGTGTGATCATGGTCATGACCGTGATCATCGTGCACATCGTGCAGATCGTCGCTTCCACCTCTGCCAAAAAGCAGCCATCCCAGCAGGATGCCGCCGATAATCAGCAACAGGTAGATTCCGTAGGTTCTTTTTTTATCATTTTCCATAGCTGTATATTTTATATTGTTATTCAAAAATATTTCTCGCATGTATCCTGTCCATTTCAGCATATTTAACATGCTGATTGACCTTTGCCTCCAGCAACCTCCATTCCAGGTCCACAATCTGGTCCAGCAGCCGCAGCAGCTCATCAAAGCCTTCATCTCCGGCTGCGTAACCCGTTAGAACCAGCTCCCAGGCTTTATGTGTTATTTCCAGTTGTTGCAGGTAAAAATCATGGTCCCGTTGAATATTCCTTGCTTCGGCAGTCAGTTCTGCCCATTTTATTTTCAGGTTATTGACCTGATCGCTTTCGCCGAAAGTCGCGGCTTCGGCCTGCAGAAGAGCCTGCTGCCTTGTTGCCTCGTTCTTATTTCTGAAGATTGGCAAACTCACGGAGACCATTGGCATTATCATATGCCCCCCGTCCATTTGTCCCATCGCCGCCCGGCCGGGAGCAAAATATGAGTATTGCAGTCCCACTCCCAGCATTGGCCTGGTCATCAGCCGGCTTATATCCTTCTGTATCTCTGCTGCCTCTGCTCTTGCAGCAGCCATGTTCAGCAGTGGGTTATCTCCAAAATCATCGCCTCCCGGGGGAGCAGCCATATTGGTTCCTGAAATTACGGGCAATTCCTCCGGAGTCTCAATAGCCGCTGTCTCTTCCCTGCCGGCAAGTAAATTGAAGCTGCGGACCAGCGAGATTCTTTCCTCCTCAAGTTTCTCAAAGCGGTTTTCCAGGTCGGCAATCTGTATCTCCATCCTGTAAATATCCAGTGCAAGTCCGCCCCGTTGCTGTCCGCCCCCATACCGGCTATAGATAATATCTTCCCTTTCTCTGAGTAGATCGATCGATTGCCTTATGACCCCTTTTTGCTGTTCTTTTTTGTATATATCAAGCCATAAGCCTGTCATCTGCATAAACAGGCTGTTGCGCAGTTCACGGTACTGATGGTGCGTTCCTTCGGCCATATACTGCGCAGCAGTCCTTCTCCTTTCCACTGTGCCAAACCACGGGAACATCTGCATAACCCTCAGGTCAAACCACTGGTTTCCCATCAGCCGCTCCATGGGAGGGGTGAAGAATCCCGCCGAAAGCTCGGGATCGGGCAGGGCAGATGCAATTTCGGCCTGCTGCAATGCCGCCTCATAAGCTTTGTGCCCGGCCTGCAGTCCCGGATTATTATTCAGCGCCTCATCAAGATACATTTCAGGGTATACCTGGGCAGCTACAGGCGGGCTGATCAAAACGGCAACTATAACAAGAGTTGCAGCCAGGAAAGCCGCCATGGTTGATTGCCGTGATCGGTGACTTGTTTCAGTCGGGCACAGGCTGCATCCAGCTTTAACCCAGGGGATTTTTCCGGTTTCCGAATCTGATTTAATCATACTATTGCGCTTCATAAGTAAATATTTAATATTAAGTGGTTTCCGGCAACTCTGCTTCATTATTTTGATTCTGCCTCAGCACCCTCTCATTCCATGCTGTAAAAAGAACCGGGACCAGGAAAAGGGTGATAAGGGCAATGGTCATTCCGCCAAAGGCAGGTATGGCCATCGGGATCATTATATCTGCCCCTCTCCCTGTCGAGGTCAGGATTGGCAGCAATGCCAGAAGAGTTGTTGCCGTGGTCATCAGTGCAGGGCGCACACGTTTTTTGCCTGCTTCGAGGACTGCCGCATAGAGCTCTTCCCTGTTTTCCGGTTTGTGTTTTTTAAAGCTGTTTTGAAGGTATGTTGCTATCAGCACGCCGTCATCGGTGGCAATCCCGAACAGCGCAATAAAGCCCACCCAGACAGCCACACTGAGGTTTACCACATCCATCTGGAACAAATCCCGCATATTCACCCCGAAAGCGCTGAAGTTCATAAACCATGATTGTCCGTAAAGCCACAGCATCAGGAACCCTCCTGCAAACGCAAGTGCTATGGCTGAAAAAATCATAAGCGAGGTGGAGACCGAGCGGAACTGGAAATAGAGTATCAGGAATATCACTATCATCGACAGGGGTATTACCAGCATCAGGCGGCGCTCGGCACGCATCTGGTTTTCATAGTTGCCCGAAAACTGGAAGTTGACACCCTGCGGAACGACTATATCATTGCTCGCAATCCTCTGCTCTATCATTTCCGTTGCCTGTTCGATGACCGACAGGTCGGCGTGCCCCTGCTCCTTGTCGAAGGTGATATAGGCCACCAGGAATGTATCTTCTCCCCGTATCATACCCGGTCCCCGCCGGAAAGTTATCTCCGCCACCTCGCCCAGGGGAATCTGGTACCCGGCAGGAGAGCTGAGCCAGATATCTTTCAGTTTCTCCGGCTCGTCGCGGAAATCCCGCGCGTAACGGGCCCGGATGTTATACCTTTCCCGGCCCTCCACCGTGGTTGTCATCGCCATTCCGCCAATTGCCACCTCCACCACATGCTGAAACTCTTCAACGGTAATGCCGTGACGGGCCAGGGCACGCCTGTCGGGTTTTATCTCCAGGTAAGGCTTGCCCACCACCCGGTCGGCGAAAACCGTAGAACCCCTTATATAAGGCACCTCCTGCAGAACC
>SL_3KL_010_SEDDRAFT_10003606_pt1 | contig 14039 bp, 11 predicted proteins | sample SodLakKL_010_SED_2_FD_10381 | JGI IMG/M metagenome (IMG submission 10381)
GCAGGTATGAGGCAGGCTGCTCCGGGAGGCAGGGGTGCAGGCTTCAGGCAGGGTGCACCTGCCGGACGCGGAACAATGAGTCCCCGCGGAGCAAGAGGTTTCAGGAGAGGATTTTGACCATTAACACGTGTGATTTTTATAGGATCATGCAGAAAGATCACAAATGATTTCAGGGTTTGGTTTTGATTTCATGCAGGCAAGAAAGTCGTTCCTTAGCAGAAGGGTCGGCTTTCTTTTTTGTATGCCGGGCATAGGAAAACCGGTTATGTGATTCCAACTTTTTACGGGGTTTAAACGTCTTGTTAAATAATAGCTGAAAGGTTGAAGAGCCATGAGGTCTAAATAAACAGATAATTGGCTCAGTTTTGAATTATATTGATAACATGTAGCTGACTAATATAAATTTTTATGCGACTTAAAAAGAATATTGCCGTGAGTGAGTCGGGTTTTGTTTTTGATCCCACATCGGGAGATTCATTTTCACTGAACGGTATCGGACTCGAGATAATAGAGATGCTTAAACAGGGGAAAGCGGATGAATACATTATTCGCTGGTTACTTGAAAAATATGATGTTGACAAAGGAAGTCTGGAAAAGTACTTTTATGATTTTACTTCTATGCTCCGGTACTATCAGCTAACTGATGCATCTTCTGCCGGCCCGGGTCAGGCAAAGGACATTGAAAATTAGTCTGCTAAATCCTTATCAGCATTTGGCAGACAAAATAACATTAACAAACCATGAGAGTTCCATCCGGGTGGAATCCTGAAAATGCATACCGTATCTTAGTAAATAATGGAATGTTAAATTGATAACCCCATTTTATCCGGATGCAATAAGCTGTGAAAATTATGGAAAAAATAAAGGTTACCGTGGCTGTAACCGGCCTTAACAACATAGACAGTCCGGGTCCTGGTGTACCGATGATCAGGGCTTTAAGGGATTCGGAGTTTTTTGATGTGCGGATAGTTGGACTTGCCTATGAGAACCTGGAGCCGGGAATTTATATGCCCGGGCTCGCAGACAAGATTTATATGATCCCTTATCCGTCAGAAGGGGTTCAGGCCCTGCTTGAGAGGATTGAATTTATTAATTCAAGAGAAAAAATTGATGTCCTTATACCAAATTTTGATTCTGAGCTGTACACCTTCATGAAATCGGGAAAGCGACTTGAGGCAATGGGGATAAGGACTTTTTTGCCCGGCCTTTTTCAATATGAAGAAAGACATAAGGCAAACCTTCCGGCTTTCGGCGAAAAATACGGCCTGAATGTTCCCGATAGTGTTGAAATTACGAGTATTGGCGATATTAATAAGCTTTTGGAAAAATTTGACTTCCCCATGGTGGTAAAGGGGAAATTCTATGATGCGTATATTGCCGGGAATAAGGAACAGGTTGCAAACTTTTTTCACCGCATTGCTGCAAAATGGGGCTTGCCCGTGGTTGTCCAGGAGTTTGTGAGGGGCACGGAGGTTAATGTTGTTGCACTGGGCGACGGGAAGGGGAACACAATAGGAGCAGTTCCCATGAGGAAGCAGTATATAACCGACAAAGGAAAGGCCTGGGGAGGAGTTACACTGGATGATCAGAATATGCTTGACCTTACTCACCGGCTAATCAGCGAAACAAAATGGAGGGGGGGAATGGAGCTGGAGCTTATTAAAACTTCTGATAATGAATTATTCCTGATTGAAATTAATCCGCGCATCCCCGCCTGGGTATACCTTGCTGTTGGTGCCGGCCAGAACCTGCCCGAGGCCCTGGTTAAAATGGCTCTGGGAATAGAGGTCAGGCCATTTACCGGGTACCAGGTTGGTAAAATGTTCGTCCGTTATTCGTACGATCTTATAGTAGATATTGATAAATATGAACGTATCTCCACAAAAGGAGAGAATTAAGATTTAGCTGTTATGGAAAAACTTCCATTTGAAAGACCCGTCATTAAAAAGCTGAATGCAGGGATGCCAAGTAAATTTGGCATGAAGACCGGAATATCGCCAATCACTCATATCGACACGGTAGCAGTGAAAGAGCTGATTGAAGAGAATGGATCCCCGCTTTTTGTAATATCGGAAAATACTATTCGCAAAACTTACAGAGAAGCTAAAAGGTCATTTGATACCAGGTATCCCAGGGTGCAGTTTGCATGGTCATACAAAACAAATTACCTTAATGCCGTATGCAATGTATTTCACCAGGAAGGGGCCTGGGCTGAAGTTGTTTCAGGGTTTGAATATGAGAAGGCTTTGGCGCTGGGTGTAAAGGGTCAGCATATTATATTTAACGGTCCCGACAAAACCCGGGAAGACCTGTTAAGGGCAACCAATAATAACTCGCTCATACATATCGATCATTTCGATGAGATGTATACGCTGTCTGAAATTGCCGATGAAACAGGCAAAAAGCCCAGGGTTGCCATCAGGGTTAATATGGATGTTGGCGTTTATCCTATGTGGGACAGGTTCGGGTTTAACTATGAGAATGGTGAGGCCTGGGATGCCCTTAACCGGATAATGACCGGCGGGAAACTGGAGCTGACCGGACTGCATACCCATATCGGAACATATATGCTGACGGCCGGTGCTTATAGCCTGGCCGCAGCCAAGCTTGCTGAACTTGCAAGCGGACTGGTTGGCAAGTACGGGCATGTGGTAAGCTATATAGATCTGGGAGGCGGATTTGCTTCCAAAAATACCTTGAAAGGGGCTTACTATTCAGGTGCCGATACGGCACCGGGATTTGATGAGTATGCCGAAGCCATAAGCTCTGCCCTGAGTAATTCTGCAATAAAGCCTGAAAACATGCCCCTGCTTATACTTGAAACAGGCCGGGCACTGGTGGATGATGCAGGTTATTTACTGGGGACTGTCATTGCCAATAAACGTCTTTCTGATGGGAGGAGGGCAACTATTCTTGATGTTGGCGTGAATCTTTTGTTTACTTCATTCTGGTATGACCATCAGCTTAACCCTGCACAGCCCGTGTCGGAGCATACGGAGGAGACAACCATATACGGACCTTTGTGCATGAATATTGATGTTATAAAGGAAGCGGCTGTGATGCCCCTGTTTAAAAAGGGAGACAACATAGTTATCAGCCGGGTGGGGGCATATAATATGACGCAGTGGATGCAGTTTATTACCATGCGTCCCCGGGTGGTTATGATCGGTTCTGATAATAAGGTGCATCTGATTCGTGAAAGAGAAAAGCTGGAGACTATCACCTCCCTGGAGAAACTGCCTGAGCATTTGAAAACATTTAAATTGTAATTAGCAGTGTCTGATTACGATGTCCGCCTGCTTCGCTTCGCTCTTCAAAAAAATGCTCATTTACCTCATGTAAACTCCGCTTTTTTTGACCTCGCAAGCCTTGTATCCGGACTTTCTGATCCAGACACAGACTTTATAGACGGACTCTAATTTTGTTCAATTTAAAAAACAACTGATATTGTTTAATGTGATTACTGTTTTAAAGGTATTATGGCAAGAATAGCAGAGGCGGTGAAAAGCGATAACCTGGAACTGTTTTTCAGCGGTGTGCTGAACAGCTATTCCCAGGTATTTTTTTCAGACAACCGTGTTTTCTCGGTGGTGCTTCTGATTGTCACCTTTGTTGATCCTTATGCCGGCTTCTACGGGTTGGTATCTGTGCTGTTTACCAATGGTATGGGGATTGGGCTGGGGTTTAACAAATTTATTATTGCCAGGGGGATTTACGGGTTTAACAGTCTGCTGTTGGGACTGGGACTGGGTATTTATTTTGCACCGGGATGGAATCTTTTGCTAATTGTTATCCTGGCTGCAATACTTGTTCTGTTCATCGCAATTGCAGCGGAAGGGGTAATAGGTAAATACGCTCTTCCCTATCTGAGTGTTCCTTTTGTTCTTTCCATCTGGATAGTCATGCTGGCAACCCGTGATCTGACTGCCCTTGGTATCAGTCAGCGAGGTGTCTATACCCTTAACGAATTGTACCAGATTGGCGGAAGCACACTGGTATGGCTTTATGAGTCATGGAGGCAGATCGGCCTTTCTCCTTCCCTTCGTGTATATTTTATTTCCCTGGGGGCTATATTTTTCCAGTATAATTTGCTGTCGGGGATCATCATTGCCGGGGGACTGCTTTACTATTCACGTATAGCTTTTACGCTGTCTCTTTTGGGGTTTTACTCGGCTTTCCTGTTTTATGAAGTTGTGGGAGCCGATCTGGATGAGATAAATTACAGCTATATAGGATTTAATTTTATACTTACGGCTATTGCGGCCGGGGGCTTTTTTATAATCCCCACCTTTTCATCCTACCTCTGGGTGGTTTTCCTGATGCCCCTGGTAGCATTGCTCACCATGAGCCTGAGCTCTGTATTTGCAATGTTTCATCTTCCGGTTTATTCCCTTCCGTTTAATATCATTGTGTTATTATTTCTTTATGTGCTGAAATTCAGAACCAGCAATACAAATCAACTGCATACCTTCTTTTACCAGTATAATTCTCCCGAGAGGAATCTGTATGCCTTTCGCAACGCTTCTGAAAGGTTTGCCCACCTGTACAATGTCCAGGTAAAACTGCCGTTTTTCGGTGAATGGACAGTGACGCAGGCTTATGACGGCGAACATACCCATAAGGATGAATGGAGGCATGCCCTGGATTTTGAGATACTGGATGAGGAAGGGAGATCTTACAGGGGAGAAGGTAATGTTTGCAGTGATTACTATTGTTATGACAAGGCTGTTCTGGCCCCGGCGGAAGGAACCGTGGAGGAGGTTACCGGTGATATTGCCGATAATAATATCGGCGAGGTTAATCTTGTGCATAACTGGGGGAATACCGTCATTATAAAGCATGATGATAATCTCTACTCAAAACTGAGCCATCTTAAAGAGGACTCCATCACGGTAAAAAGGGGAGAAAAAGTAAGACAGGGACAAACAATTGCAAAATGCGGAAACTCCGGACGGTCGCCTGTTCCGCACCTGCATTTTCAGATGCAGGCAACTCCATGGATCGGCTCCGGCACCATTGAATATCCCGTCAGCCATTATATTCTTAAAAAGGAGAACAAATTCTTGTTTCACTCTTACAATATACCGGGGGAGAAAGAAAGGATAAGGAATGTAGAGGTTAATGCGCTTATGAAAAACGCCTTTGACCTGGTTCCGGGAAGGAAGATCAGAATAGAAGAGACCCGTAATGGCAGGAAGGGTGTCGCTGACTGGCAAGTGGGAATCAGTATTTATAATAAGTTATATATATCGTGCAAAAAGACCGGGTCGAGGGCATGGTTTGAAAATGACGGAACGATATGGTATTTTACCCACTTTGAGGGCGAACGCTCCTCCCTGCTCTATTACTTTTACCTGGCAGCCTATAAGGTTCAGCAGGGGTTCTACCAGGATATTTCCCTGCAGGATCAATACCCCGTAAATATTGTGTTTCCTAAAGCCATACTGTTTTTCCAGGATTTGGTAGCCCCGTTCTTTATCTTTCTGAAGGCCGGTTACAGGATGAAGTATGTCAGTATTGATAATTCCCTTTNTCCTGAAAAATTACAATTGAGACCGGAAACCAGATCATATGTCTTTGGCAAGTTTCAAGGCAGCAAACAATTTGATATTGAAATTGACAGTACCGGGATAAGAACATTTAAAGTTAAAGATGGTAAAACCGAAATTGATGCTGTATGGTTAGAATGATGATTTTATTGTTGCCGGCAATATTTATTGTGAATATGGCCTCATCTCAGCAAAGACCGGATTTTGCCGGTATTGACAAGAGGACTTATGAACTCTACCTGGATGGTTCATGGAAGGAGTTGTTAAGTGTTGGTGAGAAGGCTGTCAGGCAGGGGATTGATTATTATTATCTCAGGATGAGACTTGGCATTGCGGCATATGAGCTGAATAACTATTCAAAAGCAATCAGGCATTTCAACAAAGCACTGGAATTCAATTCAACCGATGATGCAGCAATGGAGTACCTTTATTTTGCTTATACTTTCTATGGCCGGGAAATGGAAGCACATAAGGTTGCCGGGAGATTTTCTTCCAGGTTAAAAAATAAGTTGTCTTACAAGCCGACCACCATCCGCTCATTTTCTTTGACCGGCACCGGAAGCATTCTGCAGGATCGCGGTATTATTGACAATTATTCTCCGGACGCAGTTCCTGCGGTCGACGGGTTCCAGTCCGTCACCCGCAATTTTATGCATTTTGGCGCATCTCTTGAACATGCTGCCGGGGAACAACTTATGCTCACTCATTCAGCTGGCTATCTTTCCAAATCCCATTTACTCTATTCCCGGCAGGAAGGCGAAGTAAACCTTGTACGGGATGCCCGTCTAAGCCAGTTCCAGTATTATCTTTCCGGCAGGATCCTCCTTGGAAATGGTGCGTTCCTGGTGCCGGCCATCCATTATGTGAATGTAATATTTCCCTATGAAACAACTGTTGCAGGGAGGGGACTAACAACTTTCCAGGTACAGCAATATTCCCTCAGCCATAATGTTGCTACCAGCCTTGGATTCGGGAAATATTTCGGGAAGCTCAAGCCGGGACTGGCAGCGGGGTATTCTTATATTAACCGGCAACCTCAGTTGCAGGGCAGCTTTACCTTAAGCTGGTTTCCTGCCGGTAACCTGAACCTTTACACTGTTTCCGGAATTACCCGGTATTCTGTGCTTTCAGAGAATCAAGAGGATGGAAAATGGATCCTGTCACAGGAGATTGGCTTTCGGGCTTTCCCAGGCTTATGGGTTGAGTTTGCAGGCAGCCGGGGAGAGAGGGAAAATTTTGCCGGTCCTCATGCATACCTGGTTTACAATGATCCCATGATTACAAAAGAAGAATATGGCCTTGCCCTTATAGCTCCCCTTTTTGACCGGGGCATAGAATTGTCTTTGCATTACAACTATACTCAAAAGGAAAGCAGGTTTATCAAGGATGATGGTGGAGCTGATATTCTGATAAATCCTGTTGAATTTAATACTCATAAAATATCAGGAGGAATAAAATGGAAATTCTAAGAACTTTATTAAGGATAGCAATACTATTGTCAATACTGATCCCTTACAGCCTTTACTCCCAGGATGCGGAAAAGCAGATCGAAACCTTCCGCGAAAGCTATGCCCTTGAGAATACTGGTGAACTGCAGAAATCCATCGAGGTGCTCAGGACCATCTACGATGAAAAATCATATGAGATAAATCTCCGGCTTGGCTGGCTTACCTATTTGTCGGGATCGTTCATTGAATCCACCTCATATTACAACCGTGCCATAAGCCTTATGCCATATGCCATCGAACCCCGGCTCGGGGCTGTCTATCCGCTTTCTGCCATGGGCAACTGGGATCAGGTTATTGATCATTATAAAAAAATACTGGCTACCGATCCCCAGAATTCGCTGGTTAATTATCGCATGGGAGTCATTTATTATAACAGGGAAGAGTACAAGACATCGCACCAGTACCTTGAGAAAGTGGTCAATCTTTATCCTTTTGATATCGACGGACTGGTTATGCTGGCCTGGTGCAAATACAGGCTTAAGCAATTCAGGGAAGCTAAAATACTTTTTCAGCGGGCTCTTATGCATACCCCCGGCAATGCCTCTGCCCGGGAGGGTCTAAGCCTGTTGAACTGATCCTTCCAAAGTTTGATCTTTAAGGTTAAGTAATATGTAAAACTGTAAACTTGGTTAACTATATTTATTCTTAACTTTGCAGAGGTATTGCTCTCTTTTTACCGCCTTATATCTGCCTTGACTGGATGATAATGATCATTGGGCAGGGTGTGAAGGAGTGTGTAAATTTACTCTTATTTTAATGTTGAACAATCATGCCTGAAAACGTTAATAAAAAGCTCTTTGACGAGTTTCCTCCGGTGTCGACCGCACAATGGGAAGAGGTGATCCGGGCAGACCTGAAGGGTGCCGATTATGAGAAAAAGCTGGTGTGGAAAACACCTGAAGGGATACCGCTTCGGCCTTACTATCGTAGTGAAGATCTTAAGGGACTGGAGCATCTTAAATCCCTTCCGGGGAAATACCCGTATGTGAGAGGTACGAAAACCGGCTCAAACGACTGGCTGGTGCGCCAGGATATAGTTGTTGACGATCCGGGGACTGCCAATATAAAAGCACTTGATGCCCTTATGAAGGGAGCCGGGTCTGTCGGGTTTGTGCTGAAAGATAAGTTTGATTACTCTCCGCAGACAGTTGCATTACTTTTAAAGGATATATGTCTTGCATCTGCCGAGCTGAATTTCATCCCATCAGGCCGCTGCTCGCGGTTGCCGGAGCTGATTGATAAGGAGAACATTTCAAGGGGAGGTGCAGTTTCTGATCTTCACGGGGCTATCGAGTATGATCCGCTTGGAATCCTGCTTGTTACCGGCAATTTCGCCGAAGGAGAAGAGGATTCTTTTGATATCGCAGCCTCCATGGTTAATGACGCTTCCAGGTTATCAAATTTCAAGGTCATCAATATCAATGCCTCGGTATTCCACAATGCCGGCGGATCAGCTGTGCAGGAGCTTGCTTTTGGCCTGTCCGGGGGTGCTGAATATCTGGAACGTCTGACGGCTGCCGGTGTACCGGTAAAAACGGCCGCAGAGAAGATGAAACTGACATTTGCCTCGGGCAGCAATTACTTCATGGAGATAGCTAAGTTCAGGGCAGCTAGATATCTGTGGACAAAATTGGTTGAAGCCTGGGATACGGATCCTGATGTTGCAGAAAAAATTGTAATTCATGCCGTTACTTCCCGGTGGAATAAAACCATATACGATCCCTTTGTTAATATGCTGCGGTCAACCACAGAGTCGATGTCGGCAATTCTCGGGGGTGCCGACTCACTTACCGTCGAACCGTTCGATAAAGCGTTCAGCAAGGGCTCAAATCCTTTTTCAGAACGGATAGCACGCAATTCCCAGCTTGTACTAAAGGAGGAGGCATATTTTGACAAGGTGGTTGATCCGGCGGCAGGATCATATTATATTGAATCACTTACCGGTGCGCTGATAGAGCAGTCATGGGACCTTTTTCTTAAAACCACAGATATGGGTGGACTTGTGGAGGCATTTAAAGCTGGTTTTATACAGGAACAGGTTGAGGAAACAGCTTCCAGGAGGGACAATTTTTTAGCTTCAAGACGTGACACTCTTCTTGGCACCAACCAGTATCCCAATTCTGATGAGAGGGTTATTGACAAAATCGACATCTCCAAAGTAAGGAATGAAGTTCCGAAAGCTGATAACCAGCTGGCCCGCCCGCTAAGAATTTACCGCGGGGCACAGGCATTTGAAGAGTTGAGGCTTAAGACTGAGCAACATACCGGTGGCAGGCCCAAAGTCTTTCTTCTTACTTACGGAAACCTTGCTATGCGTAAGGCCAGGGCTGGTTTTGCATCAGGATTTTTTGGGTGTGCAGGTTATGAAATAATTGATAATTTAGGATTTACCGATCCCGCCGAAGGGGCAAAAGCAGCTCTTATAAGTAATGCCTCAATTGTGGTGGTATGCAGCTCAGATGATGAGTATCCTGAGATAGTACCGGTTATTGCCCGGGAATTAAAAGACAATTTAATCCTGGTGGTTGCGGGCTACCCGAAAGATAGCATAGAGCAGCTTATGAGTGCAGGAGTAAAACATTTTATTCATGTCAGATCCAATGTCCTGGAATCGCTTCAGCAATTCCAGAGCGAACTTGGAATTAAATAAAAAGCGTAAAGTATGCCGGACTATAAAAAGATAAATATAAGGGCAGGCAGGAATGTAAATGGCAAGGTCTATAATAACGGTAATGGTGAAGAGAGATGGATGACAACCGAGCAGATACCGGTAAAGTCCGTTCACAGCGAAAAGGACCTTGAAGATCTGGAGCATCTGTCATATGCTGCCGGAATTCCTCCCTACCTGAGAGGACCATATTCTACAATGTACGTAATGCGCCCCTGGACGGTCAGGCAATATGCAGGGTTTTCAACTGCCGAGGAGTCAAATGCCTTCTACCGCCGGAATCTTGCTGCGGGACAAAAGGGTTTGTCAGTGGCTTTCGATCTTGCTACACACAGGGGCTACGATTCTGATCACGAACGTGTGGTTGGTGATGTAGGTAAGGCCGGAGTGGCGATCGACTCAATTCTTGACATGAAGATCCTGTTTGATGATATACCTCTCGACAAGATGTCTGTATCGATGACAATGAACGGGGCTGTTTTACCGGTTATGGCGTTTTATATAGTTGCCGGTCTTGAGCAGGGAGTGAGTCTTGACAAGCTAACAGGCACAATTCAAAATGATGTGCTAAAGGAGTTCATGGTGAGGAACACCTATATCTATCCGCCCGAATTCTCAATGCGGATTATTGCCGACATATTTGAGTATACATCGAAAAACATGCCCCGCTTCAATTCGATCAGTATTTCGGGCTATCACATGCAGGAGGCAGGAGCAACTGCAGATATTGAGCTTGCATATACACTGGCCGACGGATTGGAATATCTGAGAACAGGGGTTAATGCAGGAATGGATATTGATGCTTTTGCCCCGAGACTTTCATTTTTCTGGGGGATAGGCATGAACCATTTTATGGAGATTGCCAAGATGAGGGCTGCCCGGATGCTTTGGGCGAAGATTGTCAGGCAATTCAATCCCCGTAATATCAAATCACTTGCTTTGAGGACCCACTCCCAGACTTCCGGCTGGAGCCTTACAGAGCAGGATCCTTACAATAATGTATCCCGCACATGTATTGAGGCGCTGGCTGCTGTGCTTGGTCATACCCAGTCACTGCATACCAATGCCCTGGACGAGGCTATAGCACTACCTACCGATTTTTCTGCCCGTATTGCCAGGAACACACAGATATTTCTCCAGGAAGAAACCATGATAACACGTTCTGTTGATCCGTGGGGTGGATCATATTATGTAGAGCGGCTCACTCATGAAATTGCGCATAAGGCATGGTCAAGAATTGAAGAGATTGAAGAGCTGGGAGGAATGACAAAAGCAATAGAAACGGGCATACCAAAAATGCGCATCGAAGAGGCCTCTGCCAGGAAGCAGGCGAGGATAGATTCGGGCCGGGATATAATAGTCGGGATCAACCGCTACAGGCTTGAAAAAGAGGATCCGCTGGAAATACTTGATGTTGACAATACCGCTGTGCGGGAAGCACAGATAAACAGATTAAATAAGCTAAAGGCAGAAAGAAACAGGGACGAAGTTGACAAAGCTCTTGAGGCAATTACCGAAGCATGCAGAACCGGTACCGGCAATTTGCTGGAGTTGTCGGTTGTGGCGGCTTCTAAAAGAGCAACCCTTGGAGAGATCTCTTTGGCCTGCGAAAAAGTAAAAGGAAGGTATAAGGCAGTGATACGTTCAGTTTCAGGAATCTATTCATCAGAATCAGGCAGTGATGACAACTTTGAAAAAGCTTGCCGGATGGTTAAGGATTTTGCCGCAAAAGAAGGGCGGCAGCCACGCATTATGATCGCCAAGATGGGGCAGGACGGCCATGACCGCGGTGCCAAAGTTGTAGCAACAGGCTATGCAGATATCGGCTTTGACGTTGATATTGGCCCCCTCTTCCAGACACCGGTTGAGGCAGCCAAACAGGCTGTAGAGAATGATGTTCATGTGCTTGGGGTATCAAGCCTGGCAGCCGGGCATAAGACCCTCGTCCCCCGGGTTATCGAGGAGCTCAGGAAACTGGGCAGGGATGATATTATGGTGATAGCAGGAGGTGTTATACCTGCACAGGATTATGATTTTCTTTACAAAACCGGAGTGATGGCAATTTTCGGTCCAGGCACTTCAGTATCGGCAGCTGCTGTAAAGATTCTTGAAATACTTCTTGATACGGGAGAATAAAACCATTATTTCCGGATTTTAGACATTGATGTATGTCGGATCAGGGATATTATGTTAACCTAAAAAATTGATTGCCATGGATGACCAAAGAAGCTCCAATGCCGGACAGGGCTTAGGTGTGGCCGGTTTCGTAGTGGGGCTGATAGCCCTCATACTCTCGTTTATTCCATGTTTAGGTATGTATGCACTGGTACCCGGCATTATAGCATTAATATTCAGTGCCGTAGCCTTCTCGCAGGCAAGCAGTGCAAATGCACCAAGGGGACTGATTATTGCAGCATTGATCATTTCAATACTCGGATCTTCTATTGCAGCATGGCAGTTGTTAGCTATCAGAAAGGCAACTACGGGATTTGAGAGGATTGGCCCCGGCATGGAAGGCACTATCGGAGACGAGATAAGGGAGAATATAAGAAGAGCCATTGAGGGGATAGATGATTGGGAGATTGACTCCATTCCGGCTGATTCAGCCGAATTCGACAGCAAGGGCATGCTTGAGGAGNTGGAAAGGCTTGAGGGTAAAGAACCGGAAATTGAGGAGGAAGAAGTTGAGCCTGAAGCAGAGGAGGAAGAAGAGCCTGACGAGTAATTATTTTATACCGGTGAGCCTGCAGATATACAATTTTTCAGAATTCCTGCCTGAAGGAAATCCGGGACAATTGGTTTATTACTGCCGGCTTTACATTCGCAGGTTGCATGAAGTATTCTCATAATTTCAGAATATGAGCCGTTTAAGTGTCTCGCCTTACCAGATGGTAAATCTGTTGACCGGCCTGGCTATAATTTTGGTTTTTATCTATTCAGGTATTTTTGCTTCCGGTAACGGATATTATCCTTTTGAATGTGCACATATTTCAATATACGGGGATGATTGTCCCACTTGCGGACTGTCACGAAGCTTTTCGGAAATGGTAAGGGGTAATTTTGAATCTGCCGCCGGATACAACAGGAACGGGCCGCTGATTTTCGGTTTTTTTGCTTTTCAGCTGATCATGAGGATTATTGCCGGTTTAATACTGCTTCGCATGGCTAATATCAGGATCCGGCTTTCCGATATGGAAACCAGGCAATCCGGGGGCTATGCGCAATCCGGTAAGATCGATCCGGCAAACCGGAAAGAGAGAATCCTCATTGTTTCAGACTCTGTTTTGTCGGCAATCCTTTTTATTTTCTGCTTCCGGAATCTGCTGATATTCTGGCATTAATAGTATTGTCCGCGTGGGCTTTCCTGTTTTCAGTTATTGAACCTGTCGCTTAGCAGAAATGTCTCTCCTGCACTTATCCCACGCCGGGTTTTTTGCAGGGTGCAGCATTCATTATAGAGATCGTGCTGGAAGAAAATGGTGTAATTGTTCTTTTCAGCCTCTTCAAGAAAACTCTCCTTCTCACTGAGTGTTATTTCGGGTTTCATATCATAACTCATAATATATGGCAGGGGTATATGAGCTGTTGAGGGGAGCAGATCTGCTGCAAAAACCAGGGTGCTTCCGTTACCGGTTTTTATAAACGGGATTAGTTGTCCGTCTGTATGCCCGTTGAATATTCGTACATACAACTCCGGAAGCAGTTCAGTCTCCTCTTCCACCAGTGTCATCTTCCCGCTCCTTTGCATCGGAATCAGGTTTTCTTCAAGAAAAGAAGTTGCCTCCCTGCTGTTCGGATTCATTGCGCTGTCCCACTGCGCCTTTCCAACCCAGTACCGGGCATTAGGAAAGGTTAGTTCATACCCGTTTCCTGAAGCATCATGTTTAACACCTCCTCCGCAATGATCATAATGAAGGTGGGTTATAAGCATATCTGATATTTGCTCAGGCTTGTATCCAATATTTTCAAGTGCCTTTTCAATTCCCAGATTTTCATTGAGATGAAAGCGGCTCATGAACTTATCACTCTGCTTGTCACCAAAACCGTTGTCAATTAATACAACTCTCTCGCCGGTATCTATCAGCAGACTGCGTAGTGCCCAGTTGCACAGGTTGTTTTCATCGGCAGGATACCGTTTTTCCCAAAGCACCTTGGGTACAACGCCGAACATTGCTCCTCCGTCTATTTTGAAATTGGTGATATTAACAGCAAATAATTTCATCTGTACAAATCAGGTTAATCAAGTTAATAATCAATGAATTATGTATTGCATATAAATTATATCAGGTGTTTCAAACGGATGGAACCCGCATG
>SL_3KL_010_SEDDRAFT_10003607_pt1 | contig 14038 bp, 18 predicted proteins | sample SodLakKL_010_SED_2_FD_10381 | JGI IMG/M metagenome (IMG submission 10381)
CCCCGCCACCACGTGGCGGGTGCTCGTCGGGTCGCCGCTCGTCAGCCGCCACAGCCCGTGGCTGCAGCTGCCGCTCGCGTCGAAGCTCCCGGCGAGGAAGCCCTTCCACCAGTTGTCCCCTTCGGCGGCTGTGGAGGTCCTCGGCGACAGGGAGGTCGCGAGGTTCGCATCGCCTCGGCGCATCCCGCACAGGTAGCCGCGGCGGTAGTCGTCGTCGGGTTTGGGCGGCACCGCGAACCCGCCGGTTCCGTGAAGGACGTCGGTCGGGGTCAGGTGAGGTCGCTGCGTGCCCGCCCGGGGATCATCCACGACGTGCTTCCAGCCGCGCTCGCTGAGCAGACGATGGTCGCCGCTCGCGATCAGCTCCGTGCCGTCGGCCAGACGGACGCGGTAGGCCCGCTTCATGGTGCGCCAGACGTCACGCACCTCGGTGGGCACGTAGCGGCGGGAGGCGCCGACGCGGCGGGTGCCGTACACCCGCTCGGCCCACCTCGATCTCACCGATGGGCCTCGTCCGCCCATCTGCGAGCAGGATCGGGGTGTCCGGAGTCAGGCAGTAGGTGCAGGCATGGGTGCAGCCGCGGTAGACGTTGATCGTCCACTCGAAGGGCAGGCCCGCGGCCGCCGGGACGTGGTTGAGCAGGCTCTTGGCACGCACGTGGACGAACTCGATCCCGGAGAACCCCGGGTGCGTGATCCGCTCCCCGGTGCCGGGCAGGGCGAGCTCCTGCTCCTCCTCGACCGTCGACCAGCGCAGCCGTTGCGCCACCGTCTCCGCCATGCTGGGTCCTCTCCTCCACGCTCGGCCAGCGTAGCGAACATATGTTCGCTCACACAGGTGGACGGGTCGAGGGATCCCGCGCAGCCTCGGGGTAGGGTTCGCGCCCATGCCAGGACCCAGCGCACCTCCCGCCTCACCAGCCCACGCCGACGCCCGCGCCACCCCATCCGTCGCGCGGGCGACGGTGCCTGCCCTGGACCTCGGCGCGCTCGAGGTCTGGCCGCCCGTCGTGCTCGCTCCCATGGCCGGTGTGACCAACGCGCCCTTCCGCACCCTGTGCCGGCGCTACGGCGGCGGGCTGTACGTCTCCGAGATGGTCGGCGCCCGTGGACTGATCGATGGCAACGCCGCCTCGCAGCTCAAGACCTCCTTCGCGCCGGACGAGGACCCCCGGTCGATCCAGCTGTACGCGATCGAGCCGCGCGACGCCGCCGCTGCGACCGAGCTGCTGGTCGGCGCCGAACAGGTCGACCACCTCGACCTGAACTTCGGCTGCCCGGCACCCAAGATCACCCGCCACGGCGGCGGCGCGGCCCTGCCCTGGCGCAGCGACCTGTACGCCGCGATCATCGACGCGGTGGTCCGCAAGGCCGGGACCGTGCCCGTCACGGTGAAGCTCCGGCTCGGCATCGACGACCGACACCTCACCTACCTCGAGGCAGCTCGGATCGCCCAGGACCTGGGGGTCGCGGCCGTGGCGTTGCACGCCCGCACCGCGGAGCAGCGCTACGGGCCACCGGCGGACTGGTCGACGATCGCGCGGCTGGTCGAGGCGGTCGACGTCCCGGTGCTCGGCAACGGCGACATCTGGGAGGCCACCGACGCACTGGCGATGCTCGACGAGACCGGCTGCGCCGGCGTGGTCGTCGGCCGCGGCTGCCTCGGCCGACCGTGGCTGTTCCGTGACCTGCAGGCCGCCTTCGCCGGTGAGGAGGTCCCGCCTCCACCCGACCTGGGTCAGGTAGCGGATCAGCTGGTCGAGCACGCGCACCTGCTCGTCGGCGCCTTCGGCGCGTTCACCGGGATCCGCGAGTTGCGCAAGCACACCTCGTGGTACCTGCAGGGCTTCCCCGTCGGAGGTCACCTACGACGCGCCCTCAACCAGATCGACTCGCTGGAGCAGCTGCGTGAGCTGTTGAGCGACCTCGATCGGAGCATCCCCTTCGACGAAGGCGTGCGCCGCCAGCCGCGNGGCCACACCACCCGACCGAAGCGCATCGCCCTCCCCCATGGCTGGCTCGACTCNCGCGTCCACGACGCGCCGCTCGACGCCGAGGCCGCCACGGTGGTGTCCGGTGGCTGATCCCCGTCACGGCCCTGGAGGGAGCGGCGAGCGACCCCGGTTGGTGCTCGCCTCGTCCAGCCCGCGTCGGCGCGACCTGTTGGCACGGCTCGGGCTCGAACCGGAGCTCCGCCCCGCCGACGTCGACGAGGCGCCGCTCGACGGCGAGGCGCCGGACGTCCTGGTCCTGCGGTTGGCACGGGCCAAGGCGGCGGCGAGCGTCCGGCCCGGCGGCGACGTGGAGACTCCCCTACGCGACGAGGTGGTCCTCGCCGCCGACACCATCGTCGCGCTGCACGGCATCGCGCTCGGCAAGCCGCGGGACGCCGACGACGCCGCCGCGATGTTGCGGCGGCTGTCCGGCCATACCCACCAGGTCATGACCGGGATCGCCGTGCGGCACGGCGAGCGAGAGCTCACCGACCTCGTGACGACCGACGTCACGTTCCGCGAACTCACCGACGGTGAGGTGGCGTGGTACCTCGCCACCGGTGAACCGACCGACAAGGCGGGCGCCTACGCGCTGCAGGGTGCCGGTGCCGTGCTGGTCGATCGGGTCGACGGCTCGGACACCAACGTGATCGGGCTGCCGCTGGCTCAGACGATCGTGCTGCTGCGAGCCTGCGGCCTGGATCCGCTCGCCCCACCGCAGAGCTGATCGCGCAGCAGGCGGCCCAGCGACCCGACCAGAGCCCGAAACCCCTCCCGCACGCCACCGGATCGATACTCGCTCCCGCCGAGGGGTCTGGACGCCGACCGCAAGAGCAGCCATGCTCGATCGTGTCCACGAGGCCCGAAGGAGCTCGCCATGGCGCGTGACATCGCTATCGCACTGCAGAACCGGCCGGGGGCGCTCGCCGATCTCGGTGAGGCCGTCGGGCGTGCGGACATCAACCTCTCGGGTGGCTGCGGTCAGGTCGAGGGGTCAGAGGGGGTGATCCACCTCCTCGTCGAGGACGGCGAAGACGAGGTCCGAGACGCGATCGAAGCCGTCGGACTGACCGTCCGCGAGGAGCGGGAGGTGCTGGTCGTCGACGTGCAGGACCAGCCCGGGACGCTCGGTTCCTACGCCCGGAAGCTGGCCGAGGCCGGCGTGAACATCGATCTGTTCTACCTCGCGACACGGACACGGCTGGTGTTCGGTGTCGACGACATCGAACGGGCCCGGAACGTTCTGACCTGACGGGCCGGCACGCAGCACGCGGTGGGCGGGTCCTCGGGCGCGCACGGTCGGTGCAGCACGGCAGCTCGACGAGCAACGAGGTCTCGAGCCTCGATGCACCGACGAACTTCTGTGCGTAGATGAACGTCGATGAATTGACGAACATCGATGAGTAAGGCATCCTCCTCGAGATAGATGGTTATCGATGCCCGCCGTGTCGCCAGCCCTTCCCAGGAGGCTGCCGTGAACCAGGTGAGCCAGACCCCACCGGACCGAGCCGAGCGACTCGAGGAGGTCCGTGCCCGCTACGCGACGGCAGCGACCTCGCTCTCCGGATGCTGCGGGGACGCTGACGAGCGCGACGACCTCGTCGGCGAGGGGTTCGGTCTGCCGCTGTACGAGGACGACGACCAACGCGGGCTTCCGGAGGCTGCCAAGCTCGCCAGCCTCGGCTGCGGGAACCCCACGGCGGTCGCCGAGCTGCGGGAGGGCGAGACCGTGCTCGACCTCGGCTCGGGTGGCGGGATCGACGTGCTGCTGTCTGCCACACGGGTCGGAGCGACCGGCAAGGCCTACGGCCTCGACATGACCGACGAGATGCTCGAGCTCGCCCGCCGCAACGCGGCCGAAGCCGGGGCGACCAACGTGGAGTTCCTCGAGGGCGAGATCGAAGCGATCCCGCTCCCGACCGGGAGCATCGACGTCATCATCTCCAACTGCGTCATCAACCTCTCGGTCGACAAGTCCGCGGTGATGGCGGAGATGTTCCGCGTCCTGCGGCCGGGCGGCCGCATCGGAATCACCGACGTCGTCGCCGACGATGACCTCTCACCTGCGGCACGCGCAGAGCGTGGCAGCTACGTCGGCTGCATCGCCGGCGCGCTGTCCTTCACCGAGTACCGCGAGGGACTGTCGGGCGCCGGGTTCACCGACGTCGACGTCACCCCCACCCATGCGGTGGCCGATGGCCTCCACAGCGCGATCATCCGCGCCGTCAAGCCAGCCTGACCCCTCCTCGTCGCAGACACGCCGCTCGCCGACGTCGAGGAGGTCGGGCGCGAGGACGGGTTCCCGGGCGATCAGTGCGTCCCGGAGCCGGGCCGAACCGCGCCGTACCCCGAGCAGCAGGTCCAACACGACCGACGCGTCGATGACGATGCTCACTGAGCGGGCCTCCTCGGGCCTGTGGAGGGACGGCGGGACGCACCAGCCACCACCGATCCGCTTCCGACTGCAATATCGCGGAGCGCGGTGTCGTCCTTGGGGGTGACCGGGGATGACGGTGGCGGCTCGCGCCGCGTCGTGCGACCCCGCCGACGACCCCGGCGACGACCCCGAAGTGAGGGAGGGACACAGCATGTCGTTCACGCAGATCATCGAGATCGACGGCGTCCAGGACGAGCAGGCGGTACACGATCACCTGGCCACCTGGCATGCCGAGCAGTACGGGGTCGCCCCCGGCTACCAGGGGTGCCGCGTCCTCGCCGACCAGGAGGTGCCCGGCCGCTACCTCATCGAGGTCGACTTCTCCTCCGAGGAGGAGGCGAAGCGCAACGACGCGCGGCCGGAGACCGAGGCCTGGGCCGCCAGGACGCGGGAACTCGCCGGCAGCGACCCGACCCACCGCAACCTGCGCCAGGTCTGCACGACCTTCGCATGACCGCATAACCTTCGCATGACCAACGCAACGGCGCGTCGTCGGTCCCGGGCTCACGTCCCGGGGCTGGACGGCCGTCGCTCCGACCCGCATCCTGGTGGGCACACGACCCCGGGGGCGGGTCGAGCCACGAGCGCGAGGGGAACCGTGACGCAGCGACCTCAGGCGCAGTTCAGGGAGGTGGTCAAGCCTCACCTGTCCTGGCTCTACGGCCTCGCCTGCCGCCTGGTCGGCGACCGGGCGGAGGACGTGGTCCAGGAGTGCCTGGTCAAGGCCTTCAACAACTTCGACCAGCTCCGCGACGACCAGGCGGCCCCTGCCTGGCTCCGGCAGATCCTGGTCAACCTCGTCCGCGACGAGATCCGTCGGGACGAGCGACGAGCCGACGAGACCCCGATCGACGACGTCGACGAGTCGTACTCGCTGTTCCGCAAGATCGCCGACGAGGATCCGCTGCCCTACTCCGACTCGTTGCACCTCGACTTCCTGTCGTGCTTCAGCGTCCCCGACGTGTGGGCGGTGCTCGACGAGCTTCCCGACCACTACCGCACGCCCCTGGTGCTCGTGCATATGTACGGTGTCCCGACCCGCGAGGTGGCCAAGGCACTGGACCTGCCGATGGGCACGCTGCTCTCCCAGCTGCACCGGGGCCGCAAGCGGTTCGAACAGGACCTGTGGGAGTACGCGGACCGCAACGGCCTGCTGCGGGAACGAGAGGAGGCGCAGCGATGATCTCGTGTTCGGAGGCGGTGCAGCGCCTGTGGGACTACCTCGAGAACGACGTCGAGGCAGCTGAACGCGACCGCGTCGAGGAACACCTGGCCTTCTGCCGACGCTGCTGTGGCGAGTTGGAGTTCGCCGAACAGCTCCGCGGCGTCCTGGCGGACGCGGCCGATGTCGGGATCCCCCCGGACGTCGAGGCTCGCCTGACCAACGTGATCGACGACCTGCAGCATCTCCCGGAGGACGCGACGGACCACGTCCGTCCATCCCACAAGGAGACTTCGAACCCCGATGGACGCGGAGGTCCCCGATGACCCGCGACCTGATGTTCAAGGATGAGATCCAGCAACTCGTGGCAGACGCCTACCAGAAGCTCGACGAACCCGACGGGTTCGGTGCGGCGTTCTACACCGACGAGCAGGTGGCGAGCCTGTCGACGACCGCGCGCTCGTGGATGCTGGGGGTCGGCAACCCGCTCGCCCACGCCCGTCTGCGCTCCGGCGAGGTGGTCGCCGATCTCGGTTGCGGAGCGGGGGTCGACGTCCTCCTCGCCGCCCGGGAGGTCGGACCGACCGGTCAGGCGATCGGTGTCGACATGCTCCCCGAGATGATCGAGCGCGGCAGGCGACTCGCCGACGAGGCGGGGCTCGACAACGTCGGGTTCCGTCGCGGCGAGATCGAGGACCTGCCCCTCGAGGACGCCAGCGTCGACGTGGTCACCAGCAACGGTTCGATCAACCTCTCCGCGCGCAAGAGCCGGGTGCTCGCCGAGGCGTTCCGCGTCCTACGCCCCGGCGGACGGCTGGCCGTCTCCGACCTGACGATCCGGGAGGAGGAGCTCCCGTCGGAGGTGCTCACCCATCCGTCCGCCTGGGCCGGTTGAGTGTCCGGCGCCCTGGCGGAGCGTGTCTTCGCCGACAAGGTCGAGAAGGTCGGCTTCACCGACCTGGCCATCATCGAGCGTCGCCCCTTCGGGATCGACGACGTCGCCCGCATCCCGCTGTTCACCCCGGACCTGATCGAGCTGATGCGCGACCTGCTTCCCGTGGAGCAGCATGACCAGGTCGCCGTCTCCGTGACGCTGACCGCCCGCAAGCCAACGTGACCCGCAACCCAGCCTGACCGCACACGAACCACCGCACACGAACCACCGCACACGAACCACCGCACACGGACCACCGCACACGGACCAAGGAGCACCGATGACCACGGAACACGTCGAACCGGTCCCGGTCGACACCGACGCGCTCAGGGAGGAGGTGCAGGCCAAGTACCGCGAGGTCGCGTTGGCTCCCGACGGGGAGCACCACTTCCACACGGGCCGGTTCCTGGCTCGCCACCTCGGCTATCCCGACGGGTGGGTGGACCCGCTGCCCGACCACGCCGTCGAGTCCTTCGCCGGGATCGCCAACCCCTTCCAGCTGCGCCCGCTCGAAGCGGGCGAGAAGGTCATCGACGTCGGCTCGGGGGCCGGCTTCGACACCTTCGTGGCCGCCGGCCAGGTCGGCGAGGAGGGGCAGGTCGTCGGCATCGACATGACCGACGAGATGCTGGACAAGGCGCGCCGCAACGCCGAGCTGCTCGGCGCCGACAACGTCGGGTTCCGGGAGGGGTTCGCCGAGGAGATGCCGGTCGAGGACGGCTGGGCGGACGTGGTCATCTCCAACGGTGTGTTCAACCTGTGTCCGGACAAGAAGGCGACCTTCGACGAGGTCTTCCGCGTCCTGACCCCCGGGGGGCACCTGCAGTACGGGGACATCGCCAACAACAACCCCGTGCCGCCGGAGGCGTTACGCGATATCGATCTCTGGACCGGCTGAATAGCTGGTGGCCTGCCGTGCGCAGGCTGGCAGAAGATGCTCGAGGACGTCGGCTTCGTGGACGTGCGCATCGGCCCTGCGGTCGACACGTTCGCAGGTGCGTCGGGCGAGGAGAAGGCCCGCGCCTTCGCCGTCTACGGCTACCCGTTCCTGGCGCGCAAGCCGGAGTGACCGGCCGGATGATCGGCCCCGCTCAGGGGTCGATCCAGGGGTCGATCATCGGTCGATCATCCGGTGGTGGGAGCCATCGAAGCTGGTGACCCCGGTCGCCCGCAGGTGTTCGAGCAGCGGCATGGCCGCCCGTCGGGTCGTGGCCCAGGCGTCGCGGGCTTCCGCGGCGGTGAACGACCGCCCGTCGCGGCCCGGTCCCTCGCGCAGCCGTGTCGCCGCGTCGGTGATCGCCGTTGCGGTGAACAGCAGCGGCCCGCAGGAGACGACCACGCCCTCGTCGATCAGCTCCCGGACCTCGAAGGAGGGCATGTCGGCCTGCGCGGTCGCCTCGGCGGGATCCGGCGGCTGCAGAGGGTCGGCCTCGAGCGCTGCGAGGAGGACACCACGTCGGCGTTCACGTGCGTCGAGGTAGGCGGCTTCGTGCCGGTGGTGCACCAGCCGGCCACCGTGGCTGGCGAGCGTCCCCTCGTCGACAGCGTGATCGATCAACGCGGGTGCGAGCTCGCGCGGGCATCCCCGGTCGGCTGCTGCCGCGACCAGCTCCGCCCGCTCGACGGCGTGCTCCACAGGCGCCCCCTCAGCCGCAGCGAGGATCGCCACGGTCCACGGCGCGAGCTGTTCACGCCGCACCACCTGATCCGCGATGGTTGCCAGCTCGGTGATCTCGGCCAGGTCCTGGTCGGTCACCGTGCCGCCGAGCAGCGCGGCGAGCTCGTCCCGTGACCGTCGGCCTCCGTGGGCGTCCACGAGCGCGACGAGACGCTGCTGGAGGTCCCTCGCGTCCGCGAGCTGATCGAGCTCGAGCGCGTGGGCGAGCCGGTCTTCGGCGCCTCGCGGCCGTGCCAGAGGTGCAGGGTCGAGGACCACGCCACCACCGACGGTGCGGCGCCGTCCTGCCTCGCGGAGGACGAACCGGTCCCCCATCCGGATGGGCAGTGGATCGGTGAGCTCGAGCCGGGCATGCCCCCGGGTCCCCGGCTCGACATCGCCGAGCAGCGGGTGCACGTCCACCGTGGTCGCCGCGGTCCCGACGTGCAGGTGCCAGGCGCCCTTCCTCCCGATCGCCGAGTGGGGCAGGGCCCGCAGCTGGGCATCGAAGGTGGTGGTAGCGAACCCGGCCGTTCGGCTGGGCGCGCCGCCCGCGGACGCGGCGAGCAGCGCGTCGCCGCGCTGGACCTGATCCTGCTCGATCCCGGCGAGGTTCACCGCGACACGGCTGCCAGCGGTGGCCGACCCGACGGTGCGCTCGAGGCTCTGCAGCCCGCGGACCCGAGCCCGGCGGCCGTGCGGCGCGATCACCACCTCGTCGCCGACCTCGAGGTGGCCCGCGGCGAGCAGCCCGGTGACCACGGTGCCGGCCCCGGTCACGCTGAACGACCGGTCGATCCACAGCCGGGTCGCCTGCTCCGACGCCGGAGGCTCGGCGGAGAGCTCGGCCGACCGGCGCTGCGTGATCTCTGCCGACAGCCGTCGTGCCAGGGTCACCCGCAGCTCCTCGATGCCCTGCCCGGAGAGCGAGTCGACCGCCAGCACCGGCGTGTCCTCCAGCGAGGTCCCGGCGAGACGTCTGGTGACGTCGGCGACCACCTCGTCGGTGCGCTCGGGGCCTGCCAGGTCGGCCTTGGTGACCACGGCGGCCACCCCACGACGACCCAACAGGTCGAGGATCTCCAGGTGCTCCTGCGACTGGGCGGACCACCCGTCGTCCGCGGCCACGACGAACAGCGCCTGCCCCACGACCCCCACGCCGCTGAGCATGTTGGTGAGGAACCCGTCGTGCCCGGGCACGTCGACGAAGGCGACGGTCAGGGACCCGCCCTCGGACGTGGCGAGGTCGGTCCACACGTAGCCGAGGTCGATCGTCAACCCGCGCCGGCGTTCCTCGTCCCACCGGTCGGGTTCCATCCCGGTGAGCTCTTTGAGCAGCGCACTCTTGCCGTGGTCGACGTGCCCCGCGGTCGCGACCACCTCCATCTGCGGTACCTCGCCCATCATGTCCCCTCGGTGGCTGTGCGCGCGGCCTCGGCCAGTTGCTCGTCCAGCTCCACCGGCACAGACCGCAGGTCCACGACGAGCCGGTCATCGACGATGCGGGCGACGACCGCCGGAGAGCCGGTGCGCAACCGCCGCGCGAGCCGTTCGGCATCTCCCGCCAGTGCCACCCCCCAGGAGGCGAGCCGGCTGCCGGGCGCGGCACCACCTCCGAGGACCGCCTCGGTCGGCACCACCGCTCCCCCGGCCACCTCGGCGAGCTCCTCGGCACGTTCCCGTAGCCCCTCGAGGTCCTGGGCCTCCAACGCCCACACGGGCAGCTCCTCGCGGGCGCCGCGCTCGTAGGCCGCCAGGGTGGCCTCCAGGGCGGCCAGCCGAAGCTTGTCCAGACGTAGCGCCCGGGCGAGCGGGTGGCGACGGCACCGCTCGACCAGCTCGGCGTCACCGGCCAGGATCCCCGCCTGCGGCCCACCGAGNAGCTTGTCCCCGGAGAACACCACCAGGTCGGCCCCATCCGCGAGCACCTGTGCGGCGACCGGCTCGTCGGGCCCGGCCGGCCAGTCGTCCAGCAAACCCGACCCGATGTCCTCGATGAAGGCCACCCCATGGGTAGCGGCGAGCTCGGCGAGCTCGACGGTGCTCGGTCGCTGCGTGAACCCTTCGATCCGGTAGTTGCTGGGATGCACCCGGAGCAGCGCACCGGTGGCCTCGCTCACCGCCTGCCGGTAGTCGTCCAGCCGGGTCCGGTTGGTGGTGCCGACCTCCCGCAGCAGACAGCCCGCGGTCGCCATGATCTCGGGCAGCCGGAAGGAGCCCCCGATCTCGACCATCTCCCCACGGCTGATCAAGACCTCGCGACCGGCCCCGAACACCGTCAGCGCGAGCACCAGCGCGGCCGCGCCGTTGTTGACCGCCAGCGCGGCCGGCGCACCCGTCAACCGGGCCAGGGCATCATGGGCGACCTGCCCCCGCCCCCCGCGCTCACCACTCGCCAGGTCCAGCTCCAGGTTGGTCGGACCCGCCGCGGCCACCATGGCCTCGGTCGCCGCGGTCGACAGCGGTGCGCGGCCCAGGTTGGTGTGCAGCAGCACCCCGGTGGCGTTGATGACCGGCCGCAGGCGGCGGTCCCGGTGTCGCGCGACCCGCTCCAACACCTCCGCGACCAGCTGGTCGGTGGACGGGACGTCACCACCCTCGCCGACCTTCGCCCGGGCCTCGTCCAACACGCGCCGCACGGCATCGGCCACCACGCGGTGCCCTTCGCTGGACACCACCTCGGCGACCTCACCGACCTCCAACAGCGCAGAGACCCCCGGGAGCTGGGACCGTGGATCGCCCTGTCTCATCCGGCAGCCACCCGGATCTTGCCGGCAGCACCCTCCACCACCGTGCCGACGACGGCGGCGTCATGCCCGCTCGCGGCGAGCTGTGCGACCGCTTCCTCTGCAGCCTCGGCTGCGCAGGCGAACAGCAGCCCACCGGAGGTCTGCGCGTCGGCGAGCAGGATCCGCTCCGCGTCATCCACCTCGCCGTCGAGGTAGCGGCTGGCCTGCTCGGCGTTGCGTTGCGAGCCTCCGGGGACGTAACCGGCGGCGAGCAGCTCACGGACCCGCGGCAGCACCGGGACGCTCGCGGCATCGACCGTGGCTGCCACCCCGCTCGCGGACGCCAGGCGGTGCAGGTGACCGAGCAGCCCGAACCCGGTGACGTCGGTCGCAGCCGTCGCGCCGGCCGCCAGCGCCGCCTCTGCGGCGCCACGGTTGAGCCGCGTCATCGAGGCCACCGCCGCCGCGTAGGCGGTGGCGAGGTCGCCGTCGTCGTCGGGTGCCAGCGGCTCGCAACGCTTCAGCGCCGTCGTGACGATGCCGGTGCCGATCGGCTTGGTCAGCACCAGCACCTGTCCCGGGGTCGCACCCGCGTTGGTGAGCACCGCGTCCTCCGTGGTGTCGCCGATGACGACCTGGCCGAACAGTGGCTCCACACTGTCGATCGAGTGCCCACCAGCGACGAGGTAGCCCGCCTCCGCCGCGATCTCCGACGCGCCGACCAGCACCTGCTCGAGCACGGAGAAGGGCAGATCCCGCGGCCAGCCGACGAGGTTGAGGGCGAACCGAGGGGTCGCGCCCATCGCGTAGACGTCGCTGACCGCGTTGGCCGCGGCGATGCGCCCCCAGGTCGACGCATCGTCGACCAGGGGCGTGAAGAAGTCGGTGGTGGCCACCAGCACCCGACCGTCCGGCTGACGGTAGACCGCGGCATCGTCACCCGTGGTCGCACCCACCAGCAGGTCCGGATCGTCCGGGAAGCTCACCCCCTCCAGGATCTCGGTCAACTCATCCAGGCTCAGCTTGCACGCACACCCTGCACCGTGGCTGAGCGAGGTCAGCCGCGGCACAGCGTCCGCCGGCGCCGCCCCGGCGGCCCCGCCGTTCGCCGGCGCTGCCGTACCCGCTGCGTCTGCCTGCGATGCTGTCGTGTCGTCCATCATGTCCTCACCGTCGTCGCTCGTTCGCTCGCTCGTTTCGGTCGCTCGTTCTCCAGGCCCCGTAGGGCAACCATCCTGAGCTCGAGGGTCATCCCATGCCCACAGACCGACCCATGCTCACAGGCCGACGGGCCAGTAGGCTCGGTCCCGCGCAGTACGCGCTTGGAGGTGTCCGGACGCCTGGTGGGTCCCCCGGTCTTCAACACCGGTGAGAGGTTCGTTTCGACCTCTGGCGGGTTCGATTCCCGTCCACCTCCGCTGGTCCCAAGGACGCCCTGGCCCGCGGCGATACTGCAGGCTGCGGTCAGAGGCGCCGCACGGTCTCGGGCCCGTCGGCATCGACGAGCAGGTCCAGCGCGGCCTCGACGACCTCGCTCTGTCGACCCCGGTCGCCGACCGGGCCCACGGTGCGCCCCATCAGGTGCGGGGTGATCAGCACACGGGGGAGCCGGAGCCGCCCGGCGACGTGCGCGAAGGCCTCCACGAAGACGCTGACCGTGGGGATGCCGTTGGCCTCCAGCTCCCGTGCGACGAGTCCGACCGACCCGTGGCACACCGGTCAGGTCGCGACGAGCAGGCACACATCCACCTCCTCAGCGACGAACCGTCCGGCCCACGCCGGCGCGACCTCCTTGCGCAGCCGGGTCTGCGAGGTGGCCCCGACGAAGGTGTAGTGCGTGTCCGCGAGACCGAGGCGGCCCTGCTCCGCCTGCTCGCGCAGGACATCCAAGGGGAACACGGTCCCAGGATCGCGTTGCGCCGTGGTGGCGTCGTAGCCAGGGTGTCGAGCGGTCAGCTGCGCGTCGACCGTGTCCACGGGGATCTCCGACAGCGTCGGTGTGCCACGCAGGAAGTCCTTGATCAGGTCCAGCGACTCGTGCTGGCTCGGCCCGCCCGGCCCCATCGGGTCGTCGTCGCGCCGGAACACGCCCCCGGCGGAGATCAGCAGCAGCCGCGCACCCGAGAGATCCCCCGACATCGGCGTGAAAGGGGCGTCCTCCACCTGGGGCGTCGCGTCGCCTGCGTACGCACCGGCCTGCGCCCGCTGGACCAGATCCCGGAGCGGGGCCAACTCGCCGGTGTCGAAGGCATCGCCCAGTCCCGCCAGGATCTCCGCGACGAGATCCGCTGCCTCGTCGTCATCGAGCTTTGCGAGGAACTTGAACTGCATGTCGGCGTGGTCGCCGTAGTAGAAGGACTCCCGGAACGTCCGGAAGGCGAGCTCGCGCTGCTGTTCGTCGTCCTGCGGCTGCGTGTCCGTCACGGCTCTCCCGGTCGTCTGACCCCACGACGATAGCGACCACGTCGAGTCACCTTGCCCTCGGACGGCACCGACCCCGCCTCGCTGCAATGTCGCTGCCGGCGTCGTCGTCCTCGGGTACGACGGGGATGGTCACCAGCGACCGGCGAGCAGGTCGTGCCATCCTCGGGAGGGAGGATCGAGTATGCGACCCCTGCGTAGGATCAGCGTGACCCTGGCTGCGATGCTCATGGCACTCGGCCTGAGCGCCGGGAGCGCGCTGGCGTTCCAGCCGCCCGCCGATGCCGCCGCCGACAACTTCGGCTGCGCCTACGACGAGGAGGAGGGCTACAAGACCGACCCGGTCAACGGGCACCCCGGTGTCGCCGGACTGCGCACCGACGGCCCGTCGTTCAACAACGCTGCCACGCCACTCGGCGATGGCCCGACGGCCTGGAACGCCGTCCACAAGGACAACCCCGTCGTCGCGGGAACCTGTCACAAGGCGGAGGAGAGCTAGACGCCCGCCCCGCGACCGATCCGTCCGGTCACACCGCACGACCCGGAGGCAGCACCACGACGTCCGGGTCGTGCGGCTCGCGCCGTTCCGTAGCCCGCTCCGCATCCGCTACGGGCGACCGGACGCCGACGACGGTCGCGCCTCACCGGCCGAGCACGTCGTCCTTGCCCGTCTCGGCGATCGCCATCGCCTGCTCGATGTGGCC
>SL_3KL_010_SEDDRAFT_10003608_pt1 | contig 14037 bp, 9 predicted proteins | sample SodLakKL_010_SED_2_FD_10381 | JGI IMG/M metagenome (IMG submission 10381)
GCCTGTCCGAAAACTCCTCTCCCTCCGGGAGGGGTTGGGGGAGGGAAAGGTAACCTCCTGATATCATTCACCCCCACCCCGACCCTCCCCCAAGGGGAGAGGGAGAAACAGAGTTTTCGGACAGGCACTAACTAGTATAGCAGAGTCATGGTTGCATCTCACGCAGAGCATGGGTACGAAAAAAAATGCAAAAGCACAGCTTTTGCACTCCTTTAACACCCCCCTAACCCCCAAACCCGCTACAATCAGCAAATATTAAAAAGATGATCGCAATCGTTTCCTTCTTTGGAAGAGGGTAGGGGGGATTTGGGGTTTTTTTAAATCCCCCTTTTCCAAAGGGGGACTTGTTGAAGGATTCCTTAGGTTATTGCCTGTGGGTTGGGGCTGGAAGAAACGGGTAATACTTTTGTTAAAAAGTGTAACCTATTGAAAAGTGGATTCTGCCACGGCTTTCTCCATCCTTGCGGTCAAGCTTGTGTCCGTATAGCAAACCGATGGGACCGATGGGGGTGATATAGCGAAGTCCCATTCCTGCCGACATGCGCACATCGGTGTCATCCACGGTTATTTCCGGATTTTTGATAGTGCCTGCATCCAGGAAAGTGGTCAATTCGAGATTACCTCCCAGGTCAATTCTGGCTTCCAGGCTGCCAACCATGGAAAAACGGCCTCCTACGGGATTTTTACCGGCATCGAACAGCAGCATATTTTCTTTAAATCCTCTTACATCTGTAGTGCCGCCGAGAAAAAAAAGCTGATCGCTGGGAATATCTTTCACGCTGCCCAGAGGTTCTATATATGCAACACGGCCCAAGCAAGCCATTGTTAACCATGGGATGCTTGAAGGTGTGGTAAAATAACGACCGTCCAGCCCGTATTTGATAAAGCTGTCCAAATCGTTATCTATTCCCTGGGAAATATCTGCAAAAGCGCTTGCCAGCAGACCTTTTCCGGGTCTAATGGACGAATCTCTCGTATCATAGACCACGGATGGCGTTATGACGAGTATATTTCGTGAGCGAAATTGATCCCTGTCATCATCATCAGCTATTTCGCCCGGTATGAAACCATTGGTGTCAAATTTTTTTCGGTTTTCATATCGAAAAGCAAGGGCAGAGCTTAGGTGTGATGTCCATATTCGGGAAAAAGCAAGGGAGGCTCCATGAATATCGACTCCGAAATTTTTGTTGAACTCTTCCTTTCTTTCGGTAAAAACTCCAAAGCTGTTGGGAATTTTTGTGTTAAACAACCACGGATCTGAATACCAGGCTTCCACCCGGTGCCCGATTTCACTCAATGATCCGCCTATCCAGACATCTTTATTTTTTCCAAGAAAATTTCTGTCTCCGGCCCTCAAGCTGATATAGGCGCCCAGATCGGTTTGGTATCCGAGACTTGTTTGAATGAAATACGGCTTTTTTTCCTCCATCTCTACGAAAAGGTGAACATCTTCGGCTTTTTCCATCAAACCGATGGTTTTAAATTGAACCGAGTCGAAAATATCCATATTGCGAATTTCCCGCTGTCCTTCAAGCATGCGCCTTAAAGAAAAAGGCTCTCCCGGTTGCATATTGACTTCTCTGGCCAGAGTGTAATCTTTGGTGCGAAAATTTCCTGAGTAATAGATTTCACCCATTCTAACAAAAGGACCTTCATCTACTTCGAATACCACGTCTGCTTTTGACATGTCCTGACTGAAAGAAACCTTTCCTGTGACTTTTACATGAGGATAGCCATATTGAGAAATAAGACCGGAGAGGGTATTTTCATCACTTCGGACCATGTACTTTCTGAAAGGTTCACCAGGCCTGAGAGTCAGTGCTTCGTAGGCTACATGTTCACTCACTACGGTCAGACCTCTGATTTGAGCGTTATTTACTAACGTTTGGGGGCCTTCTTCAATATCAATGGATATGGAAACCTCTTGTTTTTTTTCTCCGGCAAGATGGGTAGTTTCGGTAACCTCAGTCTCCATATAACCTTCCTGAGCATATAAGGTTTTAATCGCCAGAGTATCCAGTTCGAGCGTTTCTGGCAGATAATAGCCGGAACGAATAACGCCGGGGGGGCGGGTAAGAATTTGTTTTTGGATCGTTTTATCGTCCAAGTGCCGGTTCCCGGAAATTTCTACTGTTTTTACTGTGAAACGGGGTCCCTCGTTGATGACAAACATAACATTTCGAATCTCACCATCTTCTTGCAGCTCACTGTCCTGCTCCAGATTGATTTGTGTTTCCAGAAAGCCGGCTTCCCGGTATCTTTCTTTCATTTTGCGGACACTTTTTCGAAGACCCAGGTCATGAAGGTTTCCTTCCTGGAAAATAACCAGGTCTCTTTTTAGGGTGAAGTTACGAAAGTGCCTGTTACCATGGAATTTAACATGATAACGGGGGCCTTCCTCAATTACTATCACCACATAAGCCTCTTGGTTTTCAGGGTTTTTTTCAATCTTATAGTCAATTTGGACGTCTGCATATTGCTTTTTTCGGTAAAATTCGAGGATTTTTTCGATATCTTCCCTTAATTCATTTTCTATGAACCGGCCGCGATGTCCCGGTAAAAAAGAATGTCGCCAGGTTTTCATCTTTGACTTCAGTCTTTTTGAAGAAATGCGCTGATTGCCTTCAAAATCTATTTGGCTCAGCCGCCAAAAGTGATCCTTTTGAATGTCGAATGTCAAAATGACATTTTCATCCTCCGGATCTTTTCGGACATCGATCGTGACATCAGGATCTATATAACCTTCATTGATAAAAACCTTTTCTATCAATTGTGCCTGTTTTTGGAGTTCATCAGATAAGAAAGCATCGCCGATATAAATTGCAATGCTATTTAGAAGCCTTTGTTCAAATACCGGATAAGCCCCGGTAAATTGGATGTCTTTAATGAAGCGAAAGGGGGTTAGGAAAAATTTTATAACCAGGCCTTCGGCAGTATCTTTGGAATCAACCTCGATGTGGGAAAATCTTTTACTCAGCTTCAGTGCCGTAATGGAATTTTGGAGCTGCTCCGGAGAGAAGGGTTTGGATTTTTTTAAATAAACCAGGTTTTGAGCAATTTCAGCAAGGGTGTTTTTATCTTTTCCGATTTCTGAAATGTGAATGACAATCTCTGCAACTGTCGGTACTGAATCGTTTACATCTGCTGATTTGGCTGAGAAGATCAAAGAAAAAGAAGGAACTATGAACAAGCTTAAAAATATAATCGTTCGAATAAACAATTTATGCGCCATTTTTCTGTCTGATTTCTTTTCTATCGAAATTCCAGGCGATACTGGATTTCTCCGCCAAATATTCCGCCGGTGTCCTGGAAAGCACTGAGGATAATGTTTTCCAATAGCTTGTATTCGGAAATAGCACGTTGGATCATCTCTCCTGTTCTTGAGTCCGCCGAATATTTGACCATAAGCCTTTCTGAAAGTTGCTTTCCTACAGTTACCTTGACACCCTCGGATTCGTCGTTGGATTCATTATCCGTCTCCACCTCGAGAAAGTCCAATCCGGTCATTTTCTTGATGTCCTCGCCGAAAGTGGAAGCGACCAGTTCCGCCACCATCTGTTCAGAGGATCGGGATGAGCCGCCTTCCCCCCTGATTAATTCCCTGGTAGTTCTTCCCAGTACCAGAAGAGAAACAATGTCGCCATCTTCTTCGGGAGGATCTGATTTAAGTGTAAGCAAAAGATTTTCGGGGGTTCCCCTGATTGTCAGGGTGATCGTCCATTTTCGTATTTTTACCGCGCTTTCAATATCCACTGAAGGTTCCAGCTCGTAAGGATTTACAAAATCAATGATTCCTTTTTGGACGGTAAATGTTTTTTTCTGAAATGTTACCGTGCCTGATTCTATGGTGGTTCTGCCTTCAATTAACGGCTGGCTGGCGGTTCCGGCGATGCGAAGGTCCGGGTTGATGTTGAGACTGGCCAGGTTGTTATCCACCCAGAAAGGGTTTCTGCGTTTGATGGCAATGTCGAGGTTCAGGTTTTCAAGCAACGGATGGGGTTTTTCCGCCATTTTTGGGGCTACCGGCCTTCTTCGTTGGGTGATGCCATCTACAAGGTTGATATTGACATCTTTGTAGTAAACTCCTTCCAGGACAAGCAATTCTCCCGCAAGCAAGGCTTTATCAGGAGTGCCTGAAAGGCTCATATCGGCCTGCAGCAAAACATTCAGAGTATCGGGTACACTTAACGGAACGCTGCGGGCAGCCAGTTCCAGTTCAATCTGCTGCGGATAAAAATCCTTTAGCCCAACCTTTCCGTTTAATTCAAAACCGCCAGTATCCAGGTTTCCCTTTAATTTTTCGATATTCACAGCCTTAGGAGTAATCGCTATTCGTCCACTTAAACCGTGAAGTTTTTGATAAAGTTCGGGGATTGTAAAACCGATCTGGTCAAAAATAAACTCGCCGTGAATATCGGGATTATGGGTTGTTCCATCCACTGTGGCCGATATTTGAACACCGCCGGTAATGTCTGGAAGACTTTGGGTAACCATTGCAAGCCCCTCCAGAGGGATATTTCCATCGGCTTTTACATTCACAGAACCCTCAAGCGCAACACTGGCTTCAATTCTCAGGTTTCCACTGTCAAACAGGCGAAGATTGAGATCGGGCATTAAAAGCTGCTGGTTTTTGAATATGGCTTCGAAATTTTCAGCATGAAGCAGTTCTTGTTCTTTCATAAAAATGTTTAGCACCGAGATTTGTCCTGATGCCCTGGCTTGCTTTATTTCCTCTGTATTTCCGGAGGCTTCTAATGTTGCTGATATTTTTCCCGAAAAGTCTTCCAAGCCGGCCAAATCGAAATAAGGGGATAAATTGGTATCATCAAAATGAACGTCTATGTTAAAATTCTGGTTTTTCAAGTGATAGGCGGCAGAAAAGTCAAAGTTGAGCCGACCTTCCAATTGTGCCTGATAATCGGCAAGCTGTATATTTATCCGCGCAGTTCCCAGATCCTGCTGGTTGACCACAAGATCTTTCAGAGACACTATGCCTTGGATTTGAGGATTTTCAAGATTTCCCCCTCCTGAAATATCCATAACCAGCATGGCGTCTGCGATATTTTCTTCCCTAACTTTATCGATTTTATTTAAATCAATGCCTTCCGAGGCCATAAGCAGGGAGAAGTTTTTGTCGGTGCAAATCCAGCCGGAGCCTTCAATAGATTGTCCGGGGGCAAAAAGAATCTGAAGAGGTTCAAAATAGAGTTTGTTATCTTTAAGATCTCCTTTAACCAAAAAACTTTCCAGTTTTTGAATGCCTGTATCGATTTTTTCCGCTTGAATCTTGTAATTGCCTGTAGGGTTTTTTAAAGTCCCTTCTATTTGGGCGTTCATTGAAATTTTTGCACTCATCTGATTTACAAAATGTTCCAGATAAAGGGGCTCCGCCTTTAATTCAAGATTGACCGGCGGATCATCATGAAGCTTTAAACCGGTCCGTTCCAATATCCCGACTGTTCCCGAAAGTTCCAGTTCAGAATCTCTGTTATTAATTGCCGCTTTTTGAATCGAAAGAACACCTTCAAAAAGAGTCGCTCTTACATCGATATTGCCAAGGTGGAAATTTTCAAAGTAAATTTCATCGCTTTCGAAAAAAAGATCAACGGATGGTTTTTCCAGAGTACCTGTGGCTTTTGCCTCAAGGTTAAAAGCACCATGGGCTCCTTCAATTCCCAATGGATTGAGAGTGGCCTTGATGTCTGTTGAACTGGCCCTGATGTTTGCTTCAATTTCTCTCGATATCATATGGAAATAGGCGTCAGCCTGAATTTCTGCAGGACCGGCCTTTACCTTGAGGTCTTCGACGATGGCTTTACCGTTTTTTAAGGATGCTGCTGCTTTTATAATAAGATCAATGGGAGTAATGGCAGCGGTGGTTATGTCAAATCCTTCAAGATCGATCTGAATATCAGCCACCGCTTCTTCTGAAGATATTCCCTTTCCTTTAGCCAATATAATTCCTTCTAATCGTCCTTTTCCCTCAAAATCCTCGCCAAGGGCTTTTTCAAGATCCAAATTGCTTACTGTCATTTCTATATTGTAAGAAAGCTGTTCAAAACTCTCCGGTGGGGATAGAAAACCTTTGGGGAACACCTTTTTGAGGTTGGCGGTAACTTGGGCGGCCGCATGTCCGGTTGGAAATTCAATCTGAACCGGGGATAGATCAAAAAGTCTGTCCTGAAGTACTGCCTGAATCGTGATATGGTCAATATTAAGGCCGGCCAGCTCACCGCCCGAATAAACCGTTTCGAGAAGTATTTCGGGATTGGAAACATTGCCTTTTGCGGCAAGCTTTCCCGTAAGATTTCCGGTGTAGGGAGTTTGCGGAAAAAACGCCTCATGAACTTCCGGTAAATGAATTCCAAAATCCAGGGCAAGATCCAACCAGGGTTCGGAGAAGATCTCCCGGGCTGACGCCACTATGGAAAGACTCGATGATGGTGTTTTGATGTCAAAATTCAATTTGCTGACCCGATCTTCTTCAATGGCACCAGATAGTTTCAGCATCTCAAGGTCAGCCTGACCCTGGGGAGTTTTCAGAAATCCTTTGTCAGCAGATAAATCCAATTGCCATATCTGCTTTTCGAGATTACCGGAACTGCTCAGTTGAATCCCTTCCAAATTGGCCCGAATACCTTTTGGTGCATTTTCAAAAAAAAACAGGCCGTTTTCCAGGGAAAATTTATTTAGTATCAGGTTAAAGAAAGGTGTTTTTTCGTCAATTTTTTCCGGCAAAATGTCTTCTTTTACCTCCGGTATAACAAATGCGCGTACCAGACTGATGTTGCCGTCAGAATCAACAATGATATTTACCTGTGGATTTTTGACCAAAACAGCATCCACCATAATATTGCGGTAAAGCAGCTGTAACCATGAAACCTGGATCACAAGCCGATCAATACCGGCAACCATATAACCTTCAGGGTCTTTTACCAGGATATTTCCAAGTTCTATTTTTCCTTTGTGCAGCGCCGGCTCGTAATCTTTAAACATGATATCGCCAGGTATTCGAGCATTGACCTGTCCCATAATCTGGCGGCCGGCATGGTTTGTATGAACATAAAAAAGTATACCCAGCAAACTCAGAAAAAGAAAAAATGCAAAAAGACCAATTGCAATCAGTACTTTTTTTCTACGTTTTGACATCAAGCTTCCTGTCCGATGATTTCAAGTATTGTTTTTGAAGTATATTCGCCTACGTCGGCAAGACCGTCAACAGGCATGAAATTGGAAGCGTTATTTGAATACAGGCAGGTGACCCCGGCATCAAAATCATCATCTGCCTCATAAAAGATGTAGCACAAGGCAACCTTCGGCAGGGGATACAGCAGCATTGAAAAGTCACCGGGAACTGACGGGGGTGCATCTTGTCCATCGAGTTTTTCGATTACTTTATCCCGATACCTTTTAATGAGATGCACTTTGGATACAAGAATTTGTTCCGTGTGGGTTGAAAATGCAGCGGTGTATGGCATGCTGTCGGGAATTTCCCTGAACGCCTTAAAGGGTTCGGCCTTAAAGGGGGTAATATTGGCATAAAGGGCATATAATGAAATGAGTATGCCTAAAACCCCGGTCTGTTTTTCTTCACCTAAATAAATACCGTCAGGACTGATCCGGCAGGTATTGCCGAAGGCTTTGAAAAAATATTCTTTTCCCGATTTTTTGGCCAAAAGGGCCTGCTCGAAATCTTCGGGAATATTTTGATAGAGCTTTTCAAGATTTTTTGAGATTATTTCCGTATATTGATTTGTCACAGACTTTAACTTCCTTATCCAATAAACTCATGGATATTTTGTGAAATTTCTTTATCTCCTGCGTTTTCAAGCACCGACAATATGGAACGGAAGCATTCCCTTATGATTCCCGTTTTGGGTTTGGGTGAGTTGAGTTGTGCATCGATGGTTTTCAAGTCAGCCATTACTTCCGCCATGGCATCGAAATCGAGTCTCAATTTTGAAAGCCCCGATTTAATGTTTGCTGCCATCATGTCGCATGCATTTTTGGCGGTGTCGTTCAATACCGGATCGGAACCCAGGCGGGAGCTCTGGTTTGGTTTTTCATCTTTTCCGGCCAAAGTTCTGGCTGCATCAACTCCTTGCGCGGTTATTCCGATGCCGCCGCTCAATGTTCTTATCTCCACATAATCAAATGAGATCAACTCCGAGATGATAAAATCGGTCTGCCCGCGATCCATTTCCAGGGCTTCTCCGATCTCATACATGGACACCTTGGCAGATACATCTGCATTTGATTCTTTAAACAGCTGCAATAAGAATTGTTTTCCGGCATCGTCCAGCATATTCTGATTCATCGGGCTCTCCTTTTCTTATAGCTTTCCAGCTCTGATATGTGATTCATCTGTCATCGATAAGTACTTTGAGATATAAGTCTCCCCGATCGCCATCCGGTGTGATTTTACCCAGATTTTTTAATCGAAGATTACTCCCGGGCTCGACTCCTGGTGGTACGACCACCCGATAAAGGCGCTTTTGAAATCCGCGGGGAATATTGACCAGCTTTTTGGTTCCTGTTTGAGCTTCATAGGGTGAAATGTAAATTTCCCCATATAAACTAAAATCATCCATGGAGCCCCTGGGTCGGATTACCTGTAGGCCGAATGTTTTTTTCTTTTTCGTTGCATTTTTGAAATGTTCTGAAAGACCGGTGGAAGGAAACGCACGGAAAAGTTTCAAGAGGATAATTCCAAAAATGAAGCCGCCGATGTGGGCCCACCATGCCACACCACCGATTTGACCATGAGTTGTGGCTGCATTGATGAATTGAAATAAAAACCAGATACCTATGAAAAAATAAGCGGGTATTTCAAAAAAAAATGGGAAGATTATTATTGGCACCAGTGTTAGAATCCTGGAACCCGGATAGAGAATGAGGTAAGCACCCATAACTCCCGCGATTGCACCGCTTGCCCCAATGGTTGGAATATTGAGCGTAGGATTAAGAAAAAAATGGGTAACTCCTGAGAGGAAGCCGCACAAAACATAAAAGACCAGATATCTGAACGGACCCAAACGATCTTCCACATTATCGCCGAAAATATAGAGAAACCACATATTACCGATAATATGCATGAAACTTCCGTGGAGGAACATGAAAGAAATTAATGAAAAAATTTGCTGACCGAGACTGAAATGGGCGGCAATTTGTTCAACGGTGTATCGGGCGGGAACAAGGCCGTATGTGTAGGCAAAGCGGTCGAAACCCGGACCCTGTGCAAGTTGTATCAGGAAACAAAGAATATTGACGGCGATAAGGGTGTGTGTGACTACCGGATAGCTTCTTGAGGGTATGGTATCTCGAATAGGAAACATTTACTTTTACCGGATAACTTGCCTTCTGTTGATTGAGTTTACTGTTTCCGGATTTTCATGCTCATATCAGCGCTTTTTGCTGAATGGGTCAATGCTCCGACAGAAATGAAATCCACTCCGGCTTCGGCCAATTGACTCAGGTTATCCAAAGTCACATTCCCGGAAACTTCCACCAATACCTGTCCATTAATTTGTTTGACTGCTTTGTGGATTTGTTCCGGTGTCATATTGTCAAGCATAATTACGTCGACACCGGCAGAAAGGGCTTCAGTAAGCTCTTGCGGATTAGTGACTTCCACCTCGATTTTAACCAAATGATGGACCTCTTTTCGTGCCCGGGCCACTGCTGCCAGGATACCTCCACATGCAGCGATATGGTTGTCTTTTATCAAGACACCGTCATAAAGCCCCATACGATGGTTTGAGCCCCCGCCGATTTTTACAGCATATTTTTCCAGTGCCCGCCACCCCGGTGTTGTTTTTCGGGTGTCAACAACTCGTACATGGGTGTTTTTGAGTCGATCCACATAGGCATGAGTCAAGGTGGCAATACCCGATAATCGCTGAATAAAGTTTAACGCCGTTCGTTCTGCTTTTAAAATGCTGGCAAGTTTTCCCTGAACAGAAAATACGACCTGGCCGATTTTGATGAAGTCACCATCTTTAAAATCAGTAGAAAAATCAACCGTGGAATCCAGTTGGATGAATACGCTGCGGGCAACACCAAGGCCTGCGACGACAAAATCATCCTTGGCCATAACATCTCCCAGGCCTGTAAGATGGGGGGATACGACTGAATCCGTTGTAATATCCCCGCAGCCGATATCTTCTTTGAGAGCAATGTCGATAAGTTCGCCGGTTGAGTGCATTATACCATACCCGATTTTCGAACTGGGTTTAGCCAGAGCAAAAAATCATTCCTCTTGTAGTGCATGGATTTTTTCCAAGTTTGATTCCAGTTTCTGTTGTCTTTCTATAAGCATTTCATGCTTTTCTTTTACCTTATCTACGACATCCTGGGGAGCTTTATTCAAAAAATCTTCATTATAGAGTTTTTTGGAAGCAGAAATCAATTCTTTGGAAAGCTTGTTGATTTCTTTTTCCAGGCGTTGGGTTTCTTTTTCAAAATCAATGATGCCTTCCAAAGATACATAGATAACAGCACCGTCAACAATAGCGGCAGCAGCTGTTTTGGGGCGTTTTTCGGATTCATGGACCGACAGTGATTCGAGTCTGGCAAGATCATTGATTATATCCTGGTAGGCCAAAATGGTGTTTTTGATTTTTGAATCCTGTGCTTGAATTTTTACATATAGTGGTTCAGACGGTGTAATGTTCATTTCACCCCGAACATTTCGGATGCCGGTTATAATATCCATTACAAGGGACATATCGGATTCGGCGGTTTCATCCGGTCTGATAAAGCTGCTATCCTGTTTTTCTGGTTCATATGACGCATTAAGAATCGAGTCTTTTGTGCCCGGAAGTTTATGCCAGATTTCTTCGGTAACAAAGGGCATGAAAGGATGAAGAATTATCAATGTATTTCGAAGGATTTGCCAAAGGATACCTTTGGTGGATTCCTTAGCGTCTTCCCCCATTTTTCCGTATAGTACCGGTTTGATAGCTTCCAGGTACCAATCACAAAACTCGTGCCAGATAAATTGGTAGAGTGCACTTGCCGCTTCGTTGAATTTATAGTTATCCAATGCGTTTTGCACAGTTTCGGTGACACGACAAAGGCGGGACAAAATCCACCGATCCGGGAGACTTTCAGGTTGAATACTGTCAGGTGCCCGGTCTATGTGCATCAGGGTAAAACGAGCTGCATTCCAAAGTTTGTTTACAAAATGGCGATATCCTTCCACCCGTTTTTCGGACATTTTGATATCCCGGCCCTGAGCTGCAAAAGCGGCCAGGGTGAAACGGAAAGCATCGGTTCCATATTTATCGATTACCACGATCGGATCAATGACGTTGCCCTTGGACTTGCTCATTTTTTTACCGTCTTCATCCCGCACCAGAGCATGAACGTAAACATCTTTAAACGGCACATCTTCCATGAAATGGATACCCATCATCATCATGCGGGCAACCCAGAAAAAAAGGATATCAAAACCGGTGACCAGAACACTGGTAGGATAAAAGGTCTTTAAAAGAGCCGTTTGCTCCGGCCAGCCCATGGTAGAAAATGGCCAGAGTGCACTGGAAAACCAAGTGTCCAAAACATCTGTTTCCCGTACCAGATCTTTTGAGCCACAGGCACTGCATTTTGTGGGGTCTTCCATGGCTACAATGAGGTTTTGACAATTTTCACAGGACCATGCCGGTATCTGATGGCCCCACCAAATTTGCCGGGAAATACACCAGTCCCGGATGTTTTCCAGCCAATCATCATAGGTTTTGGTCCACATTTCCGGTATTATTCTGGTATTTCCCTTTTTAACTGCTGCAAGAGCCTTTTCTGCCAGTGGCTTTGTGCTGACAAACCACTGCAGCGATAAATTAGGTTCTACCACCGTTTTGCAGCGGTAGCAATGGCCTACACTATGGGGATGTGCTTCAATTTTGACCAGAAAGCCTTCCATTTTTAACGCTTCAACGATTGCCCGACGACACTCGAAACGTTCGAGTCCTTTAAAACCACCGGCTTCTTCCGTCATTATCCCATTATCTCCGATAACCTTTACCCTTGGAAGATTATGACGAATGCCCACTTCAAAATCGTTGGGGTCATGAGCCGGAGTAATTTTCAATGCTCCCGTGCCAAATTCCATGGCCACATAATGATCCCGAATAATTGGGATTGTTTTGTTCATCAAGGGCAAAAAGACCTTGTCAGCGGTGATATTTAAATAACGTTTGTCATCCGGATTAACCGCTACTGCTGTATCTCCGAGCATGGTTTCAGGGCGTGTGGTTGCAACTACGATGCCTCCCCCGCCATTTACAAAAGGGTAGCGGATATGATACAGGTGTCCGTCATGGTCCTCATGCTCCACTTCCAGGTCAGCCAGTGCGGTGTGGCAGCGGGGGCACCAGTTAATAATATAACTGCCCCTGTATATAAGGCCTTCCTCAAATAATTCGACAAATACCTTCCGCACCGCCCTTGACAGACCTTCATCCATGGTGAAACGTTCACGGTCCCAATCACATGAAGCCCCCAACCTTTTGAGCTGATTGATAATTTTACTTCCGTACTGTTCCCGCCACTGCCAAACTTTTTCAATAAATTTTTCTCTTCCCAGAGCATCCCGGCTCAAATTTTTTTCAGCAAGGTGTCTTTCAACCACATTCTGGGTGGCAATGCCGGCATGATCGGTACCTGGCATCCACAAGACATTGTATCCAAGCAATCTTTTGTAGCGGGAAAGTATGTCCTGGAGCGTTATGTTCAATGCATGCCCCATATGAAGCACACCCGTAACATTAGGTGGGGGAATGACGATGGAAAAACTCTTTTTTTCGCTCTGGTCTGCTGCGGCAAACATTTTGTGCTCTTCCCAATAACGGGACCACCTTTTTTCGACATCATCCGGTTGATATCCCTTGGCAAGAAGGTTGGAACTCATGTGTTCATACTCCTAAAATAAAAATAAAAATAATTACGGGGATTAACTTTAATCCCCGGTGTTCATGCCACTTCTCTTATTCGGCCCTGGCTATCGATGCACATATATAGCTTTTCAGAAAATGTTTTTGGCAAGGCTAGAAGGAGGAGATCATACTTTTCGTATATCTCCGACCGATAACGCAGCCAAAGACATTTTCTGGAAAGCTATAGTTTTGCTCAATCTTTATTCTTGTGCTCCTGCAATATTTCTTCTTTAAGTTTTTTGATATCTTCCCTCAACACTTTTTTAACCGCCCTCATGAAAATAAAATCTATTTTTTCAGCCAAAATTTTGCGTATCACATCTTCAATGAGAGCTTCTAACTTTTGTTCGGAAACAGAAATATTCACTTGGCCGAAATCGTCTCTGTGGATAGACAGGAAAGACGCTGAATTCTTTTTCGGGGGCGTGGGAACCTCATGGGTCAGATTAATAATATCTGAGTCGTCATGGACTGTTTCGACTTCTTCGGATAACTCAATTATATCATTGTACCGGTTTTCTTTTAATTTTTCGTTGCCGCTGTTTTCTATTGGGGAAATCTCCTGGGTTTTTTCGCTCAGATCGATGATGTCGTTGTCAGCTGATTCTTTCTGCATTTCCGACTGGCTCTTATAATCCGTTTTTTCTGTCATCTTTGCCCCGGCGGATTCATTTTATTTCCCGTAGACCCATACCTGTTTTGTGAATCATGAAAAATATCATAGACATTTATATCATGTCAAGAAAATAGGCTGTACAACCATGTTGACGAATGAACAGGAAAGCTCAAAGCCAGCACTGATTTACAGCATTGATATTTAAATACTATGATGCTATGGAAGACATGCTGGTTATAACGGATTTGGGGGTGACTTGTTGAAGGAGTGCAAAAGCTGTGCTTTTGCATTTTTTTCTCGTTGCCATGCTTTGCGTGGGAACTATGGTATAAAAATCATTCTCTGGTTACATGAATTGAATGACGTTTGAGGGAGCTTAATATATATGGCACAATGCAACACTCGGGGAATTTGGAACGAGGGCGGGTTTGGAACCCGCCCCTACAGGTTTCCACTGTTGATATTCTATAAACAAATCACCCCCAA
>SL_3KL_010_SEDDRAFT_10003609_pt1 | contig 14035 bp, 12 predicted proteins | sample SodLakKL_010_SED_2_FD_10381 | JGI IMG/M metagenome (IMG submission 10381)
CCCGATGAACCGTCCCACCCACTATGACAAGAACGCCCTGATCGAATGTGGCCATGGCCGCCTGTTCGACGGCGACATGCGCCTGCCCGTCGACCAGATGCTGATGTTCGACCGTATCACCCACATCAGTGACGAGGGCGGTTCGTACGGCAAGGGAGAGGTCGTTGCCGAGCTGGACGTCAGCCCGGACCTCTGGTTCTTCGACTGCCATTTTCGCGAGGACCCGGTCATGCCCGGCTGCCTGGGGCTGGATGCCCTGTGGCAACTGGTCGGTTTTTACCTGGCCTGGAACGGCGGCCAGGGTCGCGGCCGTGCCCTGGGCGTGGGTGAGGTGAAGTTTTTCGGCCAGGTATTGCCTGAAAACCGGCTGGTGCGCTACCGACTGGATATTCGGCGCATGATACGACGCGGCCTGGACATGGCCGTGGCCGACGGGCGGGTGGAAGTCGATGATCGGGAGATCTACAGCGCCCGCAACCTCAAGGTCTGCCTGTTCAAGTCCACGGATGCTTTCGAAGGAGCGGGATCATGAGGCGGGTGGTCGTGACCGGTATGGGTATCGTCTCGAGCCTGGGCAACGGCATCGAGGCTGTCGATCAGTCCCTGCGCGAAGTCCGTTCGGGGCTGAATTTCAGTGACGAAGCGGTGGATGCCGGCCTGCGCAGCCATGTCTGGGGAAGCATCGATGTGGACCTGGAATCAGGGATCGAGCGCAAGCTCAGGCGCTTCATGTGCCCGGCCTCGGGTTACACCTGGCTGGCCATGCGCGAAGCCATCGAGCAGGCCGGGCTCGACGATGCCATGATCCGCAGTGACCGTACCGGCCTGGTCGCCGGGTCTGGTGGCACCTCCAGCGTCGAGTTGCTCGATGCCGTCGATACCCACCGCGCGCGCGGCATTCGCAAGGTCGGCCCGTTTCGCGTGCCGCGCACCATGAGCAGCGCCATCAATGCCTCGCTGAGCACGGCCTTCGGCATTCGCGGCATCAATTACGGCATTACCTCGGCCTGTGCCACCAGTGCGCACGCCATCGGCCATGCCGCCGACATGATCGCGCTGGACCGGCAGGATGTGATGTTCGCCGGCGGTGGCGAAGACCTGCACTGGAGCCTGAGCATGCTGTTCGATGCCATGGGCGCCTTGTCGACGCGCTACAACGACAGCCCCGAAAAGGCCTCACGCACTTATGATGCCGACCGCGACGGCTTTGTCATCTCCGGCGGTGGCGGCATGCTGGTGCTCGAAGCGCTGGAGCATGCCGAGCAACGCGGGGCAACAATTCTGGCCGAGCTGGTCGGTTTCGGTGCAACCTCCGACGGGGCCGACATGGTGCAGCCCAGCGGCGAAGGCGCCGTGCGCTGCATGAAGATGGCGCTCAAGGACGTCGAAGATCCGGTCGCCTACATCAATACTCACGGCACCAGCACGCCGGCGGGCGATATTGTCGAACTGAAAGGCATTTCCGAGGCTTTCGGCGACAGCATGCCGCCGCTGAGCTCGACCAAGCCCCTGACCGGTCATTCCCTGGGTGCGGCCGGAGTACACGAAGCCATTTACTGCCTGCTCATGCAACGCGGCGGATACATCACACCGTCGGCCAACATCGAAAACCTGGATCCCGCTGCCGAGGGCTACCCGATCGTGCGCGAAGCGGTGCGCGATGCCGACCTGCCGGTGGTGATGAGCAACAGCTTCGGCTTCGGCGGCACCAACGCCTCGCTGGTATTCAGGCGGGCCTGAGGTTGCCTCGATAGTGTGCGGGTGACTGCCCCATCCAGCGCTTGAAGGCACGACTGAAGGCGCTGAGCTCTGAAAAGCCCAGCCGTTGCGCGACGTCGGTCAGAGTGTGTCGCGGATCATGCAGGTAGATCAGCGCCTTGTTCGCGCCGCACCTGATCGAGCAGGGCGGCAAAGCTCTGGTTTTCCCGCTTGAGCCGCTTGTACAGGGTCTGCCGGCTCATGTTGAGTTGTGCGGCGATGACCGCCGCCCGCGCCCGGCCGGATTCGAGTTGCCGGGCGATCAGCTCGCCGACCTGCTGACTGAAAGCGACTGACGGGCGCATGCGCGCCTGCGCGATCTGCCACAGCCGGGCGACCTGTGAAGCCGACAGTTCCGGCTGCTTGCCGCTGAGCCGATCGGCCGGAATGCCGGCTTCCCTGGCCAGCTCACGCAGCGAGCTGCCCGCCGACTGCAGGTAGCGCAGCAAGACGACATACAGTTCATTGGCGCTGCTCATGACACCTCTCCTGGCAACTCGCCTTGTGGTGGGGTCGAACAGCATACCAGCATGCGCCTGGTCTCGAGGTCTCCAGGTCTCGATCTGCGAAGGTTGCAGAGGTGATGGCAAGATCGCTCCGAGCTTTCCAGGTCCGGGGATCGAACAACCCAGTATCCAGTTNACNATCACCGGCCCGCTGATAGACTGGACAAACCTCGCGATCCCGAGCAATCCATGAATGATCTGCNNACCAACATCAACCGCTANCTCAAAGGCGAGATCGACATCGACAGCACGCCTGCCGGCCAGCCCGGGAGTGCGGGCGGGCAATGACTCACAGTTGTTATCCGCACGCGAGTCGTAAGGGGGGAGCGCGGAGGTGAAAGTGGTGGGCGATGCTGGGTTCGAACCAGCGACCCCTGCCGTGTGAAGGCAGCAGCTGATGACTCCTGCCCGGGCGGCTGGCTGAATCGTCCCGGTTTTCCGGGATACCCCGGAGCCATATTGGATTTTCTCTGGTTACCCGGCGCTTTTGAACCGCCCATGATCAGATCTGTGAGCGGGCTTCATCGTGAGGGTCTGGTGCCGGGAGTCGAACCCTGAGGCGGGACGAAACAAATGAAGTGATCTGACGATGTAAGAGCCGCTTGAAAGGGGGCAGAACTACGTCTGTGGGCAATTGATCAAGTTGTTCACCTGATCGCGCCATTGGGTGGGTTCCTTGATTCCATGGAATCTTACCTCGGCAACAGCGGAGCCTGAGGTGTAGAAGGACAGATCACCGACTCCGAGCAGTCTTTGGACAATGCTCTGATCAAGTCCAACACTTCTCAGGTCGGCTATCCGAACGCCTTGCTGCCTGCGGGATATGATTCCGTGATGCGTCAGAATCTCATTTTCATTCATGAAGAATTTCCACGAATAACGGCTCACCACGCATAAGACAAGGATAAGCAGTGATAGAAAAACCAGGCTACCGGACACGATGAGTGCCAGATTCATGTTCTGTGGACCGAGAGCCATGAGCAGGACCCAGGCTGCAGGCGGGAGGGTTGCAGCAACCAGAAAACCCGCCCAGTAGTTTCTCCAGGCAGGACGAAGTTGGACACTCATTTCTGTCATGGCCAGGCCTCTTTTGGTAGTGCGGGCAGGAAGTCTCCGTGCAATGAGGTGGATGTACGAATGCCGGGAATTGCCGCGGTCCGTTCGTGTATTCGTCCCATGCATTATGGAGGGCCGGGGGAGCTGTCGGCAAGTGGAATGGAGCGCATATTGAAACGCCAACCCCTTTCCGAGGGCCGGTTGACGCGTTTTTTTACTCAGTGATATCCTGCGACAAAAGGGGTGTCTCTTCCCACGCGGACCCACGCCAAAGATAAGTTCCGGTCTGTGTGGCGGCGAGCACTCCCGCGACCTTCGGGAGAGGAAGCCTGAGAGGAACAATGGCTCTATTGAAGCCCGGTAACATCTTCATGGCGATCATGATCGCGCCCATGAACGGCTTCAAGGGGTTCTATCTCGGGGCGATGCTGGCAATGACTGCGCTTGTGGCTGTTCCGAGATGGGGCGGCAATCCGGTGCTGATCGATATCCTGCTAACCATCGTGTACTTTTTCCTGTCCGCGCTTTGGCCAATCATCGTCTTTGATATGCGGGGTGGGGCCATGGAGCAGGTTCCGGAGGTTTACGGCCAGCGCGAAACCATCCTGCTTTTCGGTGCAGGGCTAGGCATCGTCTATATGGTGTATCGGTTCATCATGGATTTGCGCGCTTTGGGCCCCGATTCCGGTGCTCGATAGGACGCCTGCCGGCACATCGCGGAGTTACAATGACACAGCCTCACGGTCCACCTGAAGAATACCCGCGAATCGTTCAGGCACTTTCCGGCGTTGGTCTGGCAATCGGTTTCATCGCCGGCTACATTTACTTCGGTAACTTCGGGTGGGCAATCGTTTGTGGAATTGGCGGAGCAGGGGTTCCGGTTATCATAGCAATGGCGCTTTACCTCGCGGGCGCATTCCTTGCCATCGCATTGATTCTCGGTCTTTTTTTCGGTGCGCTCTGGGTTACGGCGTTTCTTCTGGGCGCAATCTAGCAGCAACCCCCATGAGATTTCGCGCCTCCCCCAGACCTCTTGTTTGCTCAGGGTGAACGGGGTCAACGGCTGTGGCCTTCAGTTGTGCTGGTTGTACAGGTACAAGGCTCCGACAACGGAAGCAATGGCAAGTACGCCCAGGATCAGGCTTTTTATGCCGCGAACAATACCGTAGCCCATATCTCGAAAATCCTGTCTATCGGTGATCCAGAAACGGCTCAGACCCAGGTGAAGGAAATAGGTCAGGCCTGCAGCAATACCCGTAATCATCCAGAAGTGTGCCTGAAGGTGAGGCATTTCATCGATCAGGGATAGCAGTCTTTCGCCAAAGAACACCTCGACCGGCCAGGCAAGATAAACCACCGCGTGAATAATTAGCATGAACGGGACGAACTTGGGGATTAATCCAGGGAAGAAGCCATCCAACTGAAAGCAGTAGTAGCCTACAAGCAGCAGGCAAACCAGATACCCGGTGACATAAAAGCAGATGGCCAGTACAAGCAAGGAAATGCCAAAGTGGCCAATCGCGTCCAGCGCATAATTCTTCATGCAAGATAACGAACTAAAAAGATCATGGCGTATTTTCTCGAAGGAAAAATTTCACGTAGCTTGCAATGAAAAGACCGAACGCGCCGGCTCCAACTGCCTGCTGGAGTTCCATTTCAAACGCGATGACCGCGAAGCAGATCACCGCGATTGCAGGAAATGCGGCCGACAGGCCAACCAGGCCGCCTATCGCAGCAGACAGAGCTACAGTGATGAAGACCGTATCCTCCACGGTTCCTGCGAGCGCATGAGGAAAGCCTGGCAAGCTGCCACGAAAAATCGAGTGGCTGAACAGCAGGCCGACGAATGCCCCAAGGATCAAATCCGTCGGGGAAACTGCTCGGATTCGTACATAAATCGCATGAATGTCAGTGCCACTGGCGGGTTGCGGACCGGGCTGAGGCCCAGGCTGAGGCCCAGGGCCGGGCTGAGGTCCAGGTTGAGGTCCAGGACGAGGTTGTGGTCCAGGTTGTGGCGCTCGCTGCCGGCGTCGCTTCCGATTTCTTCCTTGCTGAACCTTCCGCCGGGTTCGCTTTGTAGCCTCGTGCTTGAAACAGGTCAGGCATCCTTCACCGAAATGGATATGGGCGGGGTCATTCCGATGCAACCGGCAGCGGTGAAGTAACCTTGCATCGGCGGCAAGATACTCACTGAACATACGCTGCCAGTCGTCGGGCCGCGGCCTCCCGCTTCTGGATCGAAAGAGTGCACGATCCAGATACTTGCGCAATCCGCTCGGCCACAATTCATGGGTACTTGCCGGCTGCGGCCTGATCGTTGTATTTCTTCTTGACCTGCCATAGGCATACAAGCCATGACGTATTTTGGAGTCGGTGTCATCCATTCTCGGGCCCTGGTAACGGGCATCCACGATGCACTGGGAGGGGTGGATGCCGTCATTGAGAAGCTGAAAGATGATGACGGCCAGCACGAACAGGTCCTGGTCTTCCTCGTCGTAGTTGTCCGGATTTTCCAGTAGTCCCGGTGAGCGGTATTCGGGGGTCGTCATGCGTGCGGGAATTCGATCTCCTGACGACGTGCTGATCGAAAACCCGTCGCAGTCGAGCAGGCCGGCCAGCATGACCCGTCGGTAGGTCATGACGTTATCGGGTTTGAGGTCAATGAAATAGTGTCCATGCCTGTGCAGTTCGGCCATCAGGCTGCACAGGTTGCCAAGGTACCGGAGCTTGTTGGGAAGTGCGTCGAGCTCGGAAATATCGTTTTCTGAGCGAGCCTGTGGAGAAAGGCAACGGTCGAGCTCGACGGCGCGCTCTAGTGGGATCCTGGGCATAAGGTAGCCTACTCCGCGATTGTTCTTGTCCGTCAGCAGGTGGGTGGGCCACGCGTACTGGGGCCAGGATTGACCGTCGATGACCGCTTCCAGGTTGTCGGGGGGATCCTGCAGCATGGCGCGGATCTTCCGATCCCGGAAAGGCTCGTACTTGTGAAAGACTTTGGCGACCAGTCGTCGCTGATCCACTTTCTTCGGGAGTCCATAGACCGTGCCGACACCACCCGAGCCGAGTTTTTTTCGCGCATCGATGGTGACCGATCCCCGACGATGACCATGCCTGTCAAGGATACTGTACTGATTGATCATGCGTGCTTGCCGGTCGAAGGTCCGATGGATGCCGGTCATTGTCCATTATCGTCATCGACGGGAGCCCCCTTGGCATGGTCATCGACTTCGGACTCGGTTGCCTCGTCTTCCGGAATCTCGGTACGGAAAGGCCGCTCCCCCGAATCAGCCTCGTCTGAAGCCAGTGTTTCCCGGGGCTCGCCCTGCTGCGGTTGCAGTTCACTCAAGGGCGTGCGGGTCCACTTCTCTCGCATGGCCACCAGCAACGTCTTGTCGTCACTGGTCACCGGGTCGGCCTTGGGCGAGGAAAGGATCTGTTCCACGTAGGCATGGCGCGCCTTGTCGCTGTCCAGACGCTGGCATTGCAGGATGACGACATCGATGAAGGCCTGGTTGGGCTTGCCGTCCTGGACGATGAAGGGTTCCGGACCGTCGGAGGCCAGCACCACCAGCTCGGGTGGCTGAACCAGGTGCTTGAAGCGCAGGTGATTCTCCCAGCGATCCTGGGTCAGAAAGTAGGTNTCGTTGGCGAACCACCCGTTCTCGGGACGGGAGAACGCCANNCGTTCCCAGTAGTGGACCGAGCCGTTGGCTTGTTCGTCATCCCGACAAAGCTCCGGCAAGGCGGCCAGACCGAGGCCGTCGCCAATATGAAAGAAACAGGCTCCCCCCTCATCGGCGACAATGCCGACCAGGGTGGTGTGATAGTCGGCCAGGGTTTCGTCAGGTTCAAGCTGATCGGTGATCTTCTCGCGCGCCTGCGCGATCGCCTGGTGGATCGGGTCATGGATTCGTTCCGGATGGTTCGGGTCCAGAGACCACTCGGCATCGATTAGCCGANCGGCCACCGTNTCGGCGCTGATCCTGGCCCCGATGTCGGCTNGATNTGCCGAACCNGCGCCGTCACAGACCACGGCAACCAGCTGGTCGCCGGAAGTGCGGCAGGCTGCGAAATCCTGGCAGGGAAGGCCGGTTTCCAGGTGACTGGTACCGGTGACCGAAGCCAATCCCAGCGACCATCCGGTTTTGTCACGGTCGGGAGACATCTCGAATGAGCCTCATGGCTCAGGTCTGTACCGCTTCCCAGGGATCGGTGGCCGGCATTTGCACCTTGTCATCGGCCCCGGAGGTGGACACCCTCCGCAGGCTGGTGCTGAGCCATTGGAAAAATTCCTCGAAGCGGTAACCATCCAGGGCCTTGACCGGTGTGGTGGCAAACAATTGCAGAATATCGGTGCGACAGTCACCCACGGCCAGCGGAAAGATGACGCACTTGCCATCGTCCTGGGCTTCCCGTGCACGCCCGGCGGCCTGCTCCCAACCGGAGTCGTTGGGTTGGCCGTCGGTCATGATGACGATCCAGGGCCGCAGGCAGTTGACCCCGTTTTCCCGCAACTCCTTTGTCTGATCCTTCACCATGTCCAGCGCCCGATTCACGCCCTGGCCCAGGGGTGTGGCGTGACCCGCCTCGAGCTGGAATGGCTGGAGATCCTTGGCATCGGTCCAGTCCAGGATGACTTCTGCCTCGGGCGTGGGCCCGCCAACGCAGATTGCCGCAATCTGCAACCGTTCGCGGGCCTTGGTGTCCTGGCTCACCTCGTCGACGAAATGTTCGATGCCGGCATTGACATGGTTGATGGGTTCGCCCTGCATGGACGTGGAGGCATCGAGCACCAGCACGCATGGGGTGCGCTGGTTGGGATTGGCCGCGTAGTCCGGTTCGAGTGGTGCATCGGGCATGGTGATCACCCCTTTAAGCGTTTACCTGGACTGAACCTAGCACAAGGCGCCAGAGCGCCGCAAATACGGGCTGGCGGGCGAAGATCTCAATCGTCAGCCATCCCCTTGTGCTTACCAAGCCAGTTGCGCAAGTCTTCGCCGGCGATCTCCTGCTCGCTGACCAGCCAGTCGCACAGCTCCTCGAGCAGTTTCCGGTTTCGCTCGAAATCATCGCACCAGTACTTGTGCCGCGCCTGCAACGTGGCCTCCACGGCGTTGCGGCGTTGCGTGTCATCGCGCTCATCAACCGAGGGAATCCACAACAGGTGCTCGGTATCCAGCGCGGAGATGCCATGCAGGGTCTCGGCCATTCTGGTGGCGCGCGCCAGATCGCTGCGGCTACCTCCCAGCCCGGCCAGTTCGCTGATTTCGCCGCTGCCAAGAAGCACCTGTTCGGCCGCCCGCCCGGCCAGGTAATAGCCGATGCGTGCCTCGTACTGGGCGCGAGTGGGCGCGGTCATTTCGGGAAGGGTTGCCGCAATCCGCCCCAGTCCGCCACCCGGCTGCCGGGCAATGCTGACGAAGGTCAGTTTCGCCCTGATCTCTCGTTCGAGCAGCAGGGCCAGGGCCTGGCCGGACCGATACACGGCGATGTGCCTGACCGCCTGTTCATCGAGCGGGTCTTCATCGCCGCCGCGCCCGCGCCCCAGAATCTCGGCCTCGATGTCCTCCTGTGACAGCGGTTGTCCCCGGCGCCGTGCCCGCCGGGCCGCACCACGGGCGAATTTTCCGGCATCGGCGCCCGAGGTGCCGAATGCCAGTCGGCCCAGCGCATCAAAGTCGATATCGTCCGAAACCCCGGTGTGTGGTGCGTAACGCTCGACCTTGTCGGCAAGAATCCGGGCGAGCGCCTGTCGAGTGGGATAGGGCACTTCGATGACCTGGTCGAGTCGGCCGGCACGGAGCAGGGCGGGATCGATGCCGTCGGCATGATTGGTTGCCGCGATGATGACCACTCGCTCACGGCCACCGAATCCATCGAACTGTTCGAGCAGATAGTTGATGACCGTACGGTGGTAGATGTCGTCATCCGCTTCGGCCTTGCGGGCGCCGACCGCGTCCATTTCGTCGATGAACAGGATGGCCGGCTGTTGCTCACGTGCAGCATCGAAGTCGTCGCGGATGGCTGCGATATGCTGGCCCAGGTTGCCGGCTGCCTGCCAGTCGGCAGCGCTGGTGGCCACGAACCCGGCGCCGGTCTCCCGGGCCAGCGCGCGGGCGATGCTGGTCTTGCCGGTACCGGGCGGGCCGGCCAGCAGCATCCCGCGGTCCAGGGCCTCCCATGGCAGTTTGCCGGCCTGAACCTGGCCAATTTCGGTCACGAGATTGCGGATTGCGGTTCCGGCCTCGCCAAGACCATGCAATTGATCAAGCGTTACCGTCTTGCCGTCGTTTCCTGGCCTGGGACGCTGATGAATACGCTGCCTGATCAGTTCAACCGCCTGCCCGGCATCCTTGCTTGTCCGGCGGGCGACCTGGAAATCGACCGGCCTGGCCTGGCGTTTCCACTCCGCGCCATCCACTTCCGGCGGGTCACCAAACAGGCGAGACACGAGGGTGTCGAAGGTGTCTTCGGTCAGTTCGGGCAACTCGATGACCAGATCAACCCGTGTGGCCAGGGCCTCGGGCAGGTCATTGCGCTGTCTGCAGCCGATCAGCGCTGCATTGTCGATCGTGGAGAGCGAATGCAACAGGCGTGGCAGGTTAGGAATATGCGGACGCTCATGCAGCGGCAAGACCAGGAGTTCGCGTGGATGGCAGTTCCAGTGCGATAGCGTCGCGCCATCGCCGGTATGCACCACGCTGGGTGAAAAGCGCTTGGCAATGTTCGGCGAGTGATTGCTTTTCGCGACAAGCTCGGCCAGGGCGTGTTCGGCATAAGGTATTGACGAGCGCAGTTCCATCAAGGGACGGGCCGTTTCAATGACCGCGGCCAGTTCGTCGACGACCTCTTCCGGCGCGGCCTCACGAACCCGCTCCAGGGCAATTCCCTCGTGTGATTCAAATGTCGCCGTCGGCAACAGCACCCGCAGCCATTGGTCGAGAACGGGAAAGTCGTTGCTGTTGGACGTGGACATGGGTCCGGGTCGCCTCCTTATTGTCCCTGTCCGGGCCGGAGCAGGGCATCGAGCCGCGGGCCACTGATCTCCTGCCGATCAACCAGGACCGCGGCCAGATTCTCCACCAGCGACCAGTGGGATTCCAGGTTGTCTCGCGCGTCGGCATAGGCCTCGTCCAGCAAGCTGCGAACCTGTTCAAGCCGTGCTCCGGAGGGCAGGCCAGCTTCCCAGTACAGGGCGTCAGTCTGCCCCATGCCAAGCTGCTGGACCATGGCCACGGCCAACTGCGTGGCCTTGGCCAGATCCGAGGCCTCGCTGCCACCGGCGCCGCTGGATACCCGGTCTTCGCCATGGGCAATGGCCTCCGCGGCACGCCCGGCCAGCAGGACCGAAAGCCGTTCCCGGCATTGGCTCCGGGTCAGCGGCGCTTCGGAAGTTGGCCGCAGCCGAACAAAACCGGCAGCCCCCCGGCCCGACACCACCGAAACAATACCGGGCTGCCAGCGCCCGCCCGCGCTGGTCGCTGCCTGCACCGCGTGACCGGCCTCGTGGATGGCGGTTTTCTCCAGCGATTCGAGATCGACCGGCCGGTCCTCGTCGTGCCGATGTGACGTACCGCTGATCGCTGCAACCAGGTCTGCATGACTGATGGGCCGGCCTTTCTGGCGCGCGCGTCGCCAGGCCAGCCGCACATAGCGCTTGATGTCGGCGCCGGTGCCGCCCAGCGCCAGGCCCGCGACTTCTTCATGGTCGATGGACTTGTCCGCCAGGTCTTTTTCCGTGTACGGGGCCAGGTAATACTCCAGCATCCGGGCCAGGGCGCGTCGAGTCGGTCTCGGAATATTTACCACGTGGTCGAGGCGGCCGGGTCGGCGCAGGGCCGGGTCCACGTTGTCCAAATGATTGGTGGCTCCGATGACGAACACATGGCCGCGCTCGCTCAAGCCCTGCAACTCGCCCAGCAGCGCGTTGACGACCTGCGTGGCGTAGTGACGATTGCGACCGCTGAAACGACTGCGGGTACCGATGGAATCCAGCTCGTCGATGAACAGGATCACCGGCTGATAACGGCGTGCCTCGGCGAACAGGGCCTGGATATTGGCAAGATGCTGCCCCAGGTGCTCGGTACCGGCAATCCACGTGGCCGCGCTGGAGGCAATAAAGCGCACGCCGCATTCGGCTGCAATCGAGCGAGCCAGCATGGTCTTGCCGGTGCCGGGCTCGCCGACCACCAACATGCCCCGGTCGAGCTGGTTCCATTCGAGCTTCCCGTTCAGGGCCGCGTGAATTTCCTCGACCAGGTCCCGGGCGATCTGCCGCGCCTCGCCCATCCCGTGGATCTCGTCGAGAGGCGGCGCATTCGCTGCGGTTCTGGCCTTCAAGCGCGCCCGAACACGTTCACGGATCCTCGATACCGCCACCCGGGCGTCCCAGGAGTCGCCTTCTGCAAGCCCCGGTCCCCGCTTGATCTGTCCGGACGCCGCCAGTCGGTCGCGCTTGACATCGAAAAAGTCGTCCGGTGTGACGTAGCGGATCCACCCGCCATCTTCCAGCGCATCGTTGGGCACGGGCGTCTCCATCAGCTTCGCGAAAACCTGGCCGAAAGTCTTCTCGGAAAGCGGCGGGATCCTGAGAACACACTGGCTTGCCTCGCGCAACTCGCGGGGTACCTTGCGTCGATCCGGGCAACCAATGAGTACGGGCAGACCAAGACGCGAGAACTCGAATACGATTTCATCGGGAAACAGGATCGTACGGCCCTCATGTAGCGAAACGACCAGCGTCATGTTGGCCTCTTTCACCTCGAGGTCCACCCCGTCGCGACCCGACCAGACCGGCCTTTTCCGCTCACCACCGATTCCGTTCGTGGCTGCCAGCACATCCAGCACCATCTCCTCGATCAGCGCCGTTTCGCTTTCGATGATGACGATCGCGCCGGCCTGCTTCAGTGTTCTAGCGAGGTGGTTCAGGACGGTCTCGTCATCCTTTGCGGACTTGCTGGTCGACTCGATATCGAGAAGTGGCCCCAGCGATTGCCGGCGAACGCTCTCGGCAATCAGGCACCCGTAGAACGTTTTGATCACCCGGCTCTGAATGCCGAAAAGCGTGGATTGACTGGAACGCTTTGGTGATTTCTTCTTGGTCGTCCTTCCAGGCTTCTCCTCAGTCGTCTTTTCTGGTTTCGCCATCCGGTTCTGGTCGGCACTTATTGCCAGGCCGGTCATTAACGGCATGTCATCGACCATCGACACCAGGCCATCCTTTCCGACCCGGAACTGGGCCACATACAGTTCGGCACCGTACTGGATCAATGCCTCGATATCCCAGCCCTCGTCCGTGGTCTTGATTTTCAGCGGTCGTGGCAGGTTCTTGAATTCCTCAGCCGCGACTTGATCGAACTGCATGATGCCCGCGTCACTGAGCTTGTTCGTGCCTCTCGGTGGGCGGGTGATATTGAAATGACTGAATCGATCGATGATCCGGAACGGACCTTCCTGGGCCGTCACCATCAGGCAGAAGAAATGCAGATAGTCGCAGACCGTGTCATCATTGAGAACGAACTTTCTGCGCAACCGTGCGACATGGATCTCGTCGGACGAGCCCAGCATGACCGGATCACTCCCGTCCGGCTCGGCCAGTGCGTATGCACCAAAGCAATGCACCTCGCCAAGCTCGGCGCGAAACAGCAGCAGATCCGGAAAGAATGACAACGGCTGGTAGCTGTAATCAGCCACTTCCACAACCCCCGTCGGCGCCTGAACGCTCTTCGTCCAGTCCCTCGCCAGCCGCTCCCGCACAGACTTCGAGACTCGCTTCCAGCCCTTGTTGATGTCGAACATGATCGCGGCGTTTCAGAACTCGGGCTGCATTCTGTCACACCGGCATGTTGTCTGACAAAAGTGATGCCGGGTGGCAACCCAGGTATGGCGCTGATCGAGGATGTCTCAAGCCGACTTCCGCAATTCAATGCTCTTCCCCGGCAGCCGGATGCAATGAGTCCATTTGGCCTGCGGCATCAGTCTCTGGCACAATCAGGTTGAATTCGAACCTGCCTGGCGTCGATATGAGCCAGAAATCCGGCAACTCCCCGCCCCGTTCTCGCTGGCGCCGCCAGCCCATTTTCGTCTCCAGCACCTTCCGCGACATGCAGGCCGAGCGCGATCACCTGCACGACGCAGTATTTCCCGCATTGGAAGAGTGGCTGCGCAAACATCGCATCCTGCTGGAACCGCTCGATCTTCGCTGGGGTGTCGAGACCAGTGGCGAGGCGGAGGCCGAAAGGAAAGAGAGGCTGGTGCTTGAGACTTGTCTCGATGCCATAGAAGAGTGCAAGCCTTTCCTGATTGTGCTGCTTGGTGATCGTTACGGCTGGCAACCGCCGACCAAGCGCCTTGCCATAACCGCCGAGGAATACGGATTCGGGTCTGACGAAGTCCGGGGCATGAGCGTCACCGCCCTGGAAATCGAGGCCGGGCTGCTAACCAGCAATGAGCAGGCCACCCGCAGCTTCGTCTATTTGCGTGAGCCGTTGCCGTATGACCTTATGACGGCCGACCATAAGGCGATTTATTCCGACGCGGAAGCCGGAGAGCACGATGCAGCCCGACGATTGGCGGCACTGAAAGACCGATTGCAAGACGATCAGCGACTGGCCGGACGAGTCCACGACTATTCGCTGGAATGGGATGCAGACGAGCAAAAGCCCGCTGGCCTGGAGGCCTGGGGGCGAATGGTCCTGGAGCAACTCAAGGAAGAG
>SL_3KL_010_SEDDRAFT_10003610_pt1 | contig 14034 bp, 10 predicted proteins | sample SodLakKL_010_SED_2_FD_10381 | JGI IMG/M metagenome (IMG submission 10381)
CTGATTACCCCCATCGCCATGGAAAAAGAGGTGCGTTTTGCTGTTCGTGAAGGCGGAAGAACTGTCGGCGCAGGCGTTGTCGCTGAAATTATCGAATAGAACAAGGAGATAGTTGGTGAGAGTTATCATAACCCTGACATGTACTGAATGTAAAAGAAGAAATTATACTACAACTAAAAATAAGCGAACAACGCCTGAAAAATTGGAGTTTAGCAAGTATTGCAGGTTTTGCCATAAGCATACACCGCATAAGGAGTCAAAATAATAGGCGTTACCGGCAACACAATTTGCAGGCCAGTAGCTCTAACGGCAGAGCACCGGACTCCAAATCCGGGTGATGGGGGTTCGAATCCCTCCTGGCCTGCCAAAATTTTCATAAAGGAAAAAAAGCTCAGGGTTTAAGGTTCGTAAAAGCAATGGCTGAAAAAACTTTGGGCTTTCACTGTTTTTAGGAGCAAAATGGGACGGCTACTGAAAAAAAAGGATAGTGGGAAACAAAAAAAGAAAAAAGAAAACAACGATTCCGGAGTTGCTTCGGAAACTTCCAAAAATAACCCCGAGGGGGCATCGGAAAATATTTTAAAAGTGCCTTCAACCTTAAAAAGCTTTGGGCCGAAAAAAACCGTTCCCGTGGCGAAAAGTTCAACGGAAAAAAAAGAACCAAATTTTCTGGCAAAGAGTATTCAATTTTTAAGGGAAGTTAAAGTTGAACTGAAAAAGGTCACGTGGCCATCAAAAAAACAAACCATGGGTTCGACACTGGTCGTTCTTGTGTTGGTGATGATTATATCTTTGTTTTTGGGCATTGTAGATATGGGCCTCTCTGGTTTGGTAAGGGTTGTTTTGCAATAAGGAGAAAAATAAGGTGGCTAAGAAATGGTATATAGTTCATGTTTATTCGGGGTTCGAAAGTAAAGTTAAAACGGCCCTTGAGGAACGAATTGCCGCCGCTCCGAATCCTGATAAATTCGATCAGGTTGTGGTTCCCACCGAGCAAATTGTCGAACTGATAAAAGGAAAACGAAAAACATCGGCCAGAAAATTTTATCCGGGCTACATTCTTGTCCGAATGGAACTCGATGATGAAACCTGGCACATTGTTAACGATACGGCCAAAGTTACCGGTTTTTTGGGAGGGCGCAACAAGCCCACTCCCATCTCTGATGAAGAAGCTCAGCAAATTTTAGACCGTATGGAAAAAGGTAAGGAAAAACCAAAACCCAAATACGATTTCGAATACGGTGATGAGATCCGGGTAATTGACGGACCCTTTACCAATTTTAACGGAACTGTGGAAGAAGTTAACCAGGAGAAGGGCAAAATCAGGGTTCTGGTAAGTATTTTTGGCAGGGCAACACCGGTGGAACTGGAGTTTGTTCAAGTATCAAAGATGTAATCACAGCGATAGAAACTCTATATTTTTTTGAATGCTGCGGAATTAATATTGTAAGCACCATAGATAAAACATTTAAATTAAGATCTGAAGAAGTCAGGAGAAAGAGGGATAATGGCCAAAAAGGTAATCGCACAGATTAAACTGCAGGTGCCGGCCGGGAAAGCCAACCCGTCACCCCCCATCGGACCTGCGTTGGGGCAGCACGGGGTAAACATCATGGATTTTTGCAAAGCCTTCAATGCCAGGACCGCCAACGACGAGGGTACGATCACACCTGTGGTGATAACTGTATATCAGGACAGGACATTTTCTTTTGTGACCAAAACCCCTCCCGCTGCTGTGCTCCTGAAACAAGTCGCACAGATAGCCAAAGGTGCGGAGGATCCAAAACAGGATAAAGTGGGAAAAGTGAGTCGCAGCCAGTTGGAAGAGATCGCCAAGAAAAAAATGGTTGACTTAAACACCAATGATTTGGATGCTGCTTGCAAGATCATTGCAGGAACTGCAAGGAGCATGGGCATCGAAGTGGTTTAAACATTAAAAGTGATGCCGGAGTGCCGGCAATCCTGAATATAAGGAGTTGGATAGAGAACATGCCGAAGCGGGGAAAAAGATATTTGGAAGCCAGAAAAAGAGTTGATCCGGAAGGTAAACATGATTTTACCGATGCGGTCCAGGCTGCTATTAGTGCCTCCTACGCCAAGTTTGATGAAACAGTGGATGTGGCGGTGAGGCTGGGGGTTGATCCAAGACATGCGGACCAAATGGTCAGAGGTACGGTGGTTTTACCCCATGGTCTCGGAAAAGAAATTCGCGTGCTGGTATTTGCCAAGGGAGAGAAAGAAAAAGAAGCGCAGGATGCCGGCGCTGATTATGTGGGTAATGATGACCTCATCGAAAAAATTAAAACCGGATGGTTTGAATTCGACAAGGCTGTGGCTACCCCTGATATGATGGGAACTGTCGGCAAAATCGGACGACTTCTGGGACCCCGGGGCTTGATGCCCAACGCAAAAACCGGAACGGTTACCTTCGATCTGGCAAAAGCGATCAGCGAACTGAAAGCCGGAAAGATAGATTTCAGAGTTGAAAAGGCCGGAATCGTTCATGCTCCTATGGGAAAGGTGTCTTTTGGTCCGGAAAAACTTGTTCAAAATATGGCCGCTTTTTTGGATACGGTTGTTCGACTCAAACCTTCTTCCAGTAAAGGAACTTACCTTAAAACGATTGCCATTTCCACAACAATGGGACCGGGAATCAAAATAGATACTGCATTTGTCCGAGAGTTGCTCAAATAAAAAATACTTGTTTAGATGTTCCCGGCTAAAGATTCAGCCGAATTTTTTGCATAAGAATATAGATTACCGATTACCGGAACAATCCCGGGGTTGTTTTTTTTGATTAAAACCAACTCAAGGGATTTTTGTTCGTTAATTTTTTTATTATAGCTTTTCAGAAAATGATTTTGGCAAGGATAGAGGGAGGAAATTATACTTTTTCGTATATCTCCGACCGATAACTCAGCCAAAAACATTTTCTGGAAAGCTATACAATAATACATATCTGTCAAAGACCGTAGGTTCGCTTTCGCGCATAATCGGCATAGACCGGCCTACATAGACGGTTTTTTTGGCGTTCAAAACAATGCTTTATTTGTGCTGAAATAAATGCCTGATTATCCTCCGGTTTATACAGAAAATTGAAAGGAGGTGATTTTCACGTGAGACTGGAACAGAAGCAAAAGATCGTTGAGGAATTAAATGACAAATTCAAAAAGGCAAAAGTCGTTATACTCACCGATTATAAGGGTCTGAATGTTGAAAAGCTAAATGAGCTTCGCCGTAAACTCGGAGAAACGGATATCGAATATCGTGTGGTTAAAAACACGCTGTTGCATCGTGCTTCTGATAATACGGATGTTGTCAAAATTAAGGAAAGCTTCAAAGGACCCAGTGCTATCGCCCTGAGTTATGAAGATCCGGTTGCCCCGGCGAGAATTCTGACCAAATTTGCCGAGGATAACAAGAAGCTGGAAATAAAAACGGGTGTGATGGGAAACAAGGTGCTCAGTGCCGATGATATCAAGGCACTTTCATCCTTGCCCTCCCGGGAAGTTCTCCTTGGCCAGGTACTTTCGGCCATGATAGGTGTTCCCACAGCCCTTGTCAGCGCACTCAGTGATGTTCCGAGAAAAATGATCAATGTCATTCAGGCGATTAAAGAACAGAAAGAAGCGGCCTGATCAGCTCTTGGAAACAATTAGAAATCTTTAAGACCACAATGGTCGCTTCATTTTTAAAAATACTTGGAGGATAAAGAGGATAAAATGGCGGATATAACCAAAGAAGATGTAATTGAATTTATTGCCAACATGTCGGTGTTGGAACTTTCGGAGATGGTAAAGGAAATGGAGGAAAAATTCGGGGTGTCAGCAGCGGCCCCGGTGGCCATGATGGCGGCCGGACCGGCAGAAGCCGCAGGCGCTGAGGCTGAAGAGCAAACCGAATTTGATGTTATTCTCACTGCCGCAGGCGATAAAAAAATCCAGGTGATCAAGGAAGTTCGTGCAATCACCGGTCTTGGTCTTAAAGATGCCAAGGCCTTGGTTGACGAGGCTCCCAAGCCTGTAAAAGAAGGTATTGCCAAGGAAGAAGCGGAAAAATATAAGGCACAGCTGGAAGAAGCCGGTGCTCAAGTGGAGCTGAAATAAGCCTCTTGCCCCAAGCTGAATAAATTTTCCGCTTGGGGTTTAATTTGAGAATTAAGAAAGTCTATATCCAATAAACTATAGCCAGTAGCTGGAGATTCAATGTTGCAAGAGATTCGAGCCAATAAGCGGATCAGAAAAAATTTTGGTAAAATAAAAAAAATCATTGAAATACCCGATTTAATCGGAATGCAGAGGGAGTCCTACCGGCGTTTTTTGCAGATGGATGTCCCTCCGGAAAAGCGGGAGGATATTGGACTTCAGGAAGTATTCAAATCGGTGTTTCCGATCAAGGACTTTACCGGAAGTGCTTCCCTGGAATTTGTCGCCTATCGGTTCGGGGAAATAAAACATGGCGTGAAAGAATGCATAAACCGGGGGATGACCTACGAACTTCCGGTACGAATCACTGTCAGACTCGTGGTCTATGACGTTGACAAAGATAAGGGAACTTCAAATATCCGTGATATTAAGGAACAGGAAATTTATTTCGGAACAATTCCCTATATGACTTCAAAAGGTACCTTTATTATAAACGGTACTGAAAGGGTTGTGGTAAGTCAGCTGCACCGGTCTTCCGGCGTGTTTTTTGACCATGATAAAGGCAAAACCCATTCCTCCGGCAAAGTAATCTATACATCAAGAGTAATTCCTGTTCGCGGTTCCTGGATTGATATGGAAGTGGATCCAAAAGATATTGTATACATTCGAATCGATCGCCGGAGAAAATTTCCCATCACCTTGTTGTTTAAAGCTTTCGGGTATTCCACGGAAGACCTCTTGTCCTATTTTTATGACACTGAAAAGATATATTTTCGGGACGGACAGATTTTCAGGGAATTCAATGAAAAGCACCTTAAGGGACAACGGGCCACACAGGATATTTTCGACCCGGCCACTCAGGAGATTATCTTAAAGCAGGGACGCATTTTTACTCAGCGGGCGATAAAACAAATGAAGGCCTCACAGATAGAAATGTTTCCAATCCGGCCTGAAGATTTGTTGGGAAAAGTTTCAGCCCATGTGATTTTGAATAAGGAAAAAAATGCACAGGTCATAAAGGGCAACGAAGTAATTGATGAGGAGGCACTGGCCAAGCTTAGAGAAGCAGGCGTGGATGAGTTTGAAGTGCTTTTCACCGAAGGGGCTGCCACCAGTGATTGTATTCGAAAAACACTCCAGATGGATAAAGTGGAGAACAAGGAAGAAGCCTTGCTGGAAATTTATCGAAGGCTTCGTCCGGGAAATCCAGCCACCGGAGAAGTGGCACAGGAGTTTTTGGATAACCTTTTTTTCAAGTCATCATATTATGACCTTTCCGGTGTCGGCCGGCTCAAAATCAATATGAGGCTGGGAATCGACACGCCCTTGCATCTTAGAACATTAAGAAACGAGGACATACTGCTTACTGCCAAAACCCTGGTTACGCTGAGAGATACCCAGGGGACCGTTGATGACATAGATCACCTGGGCAACAGACGTGTCCGTGCCGTTGGAGAACTTCTTGAAAATCAGTATCGAATCGGGCTGGTTCGTATGGAGCGGGCCATCAAGGAAAGAATGAGCCTCCAGGAAGTCGATGCTCTCATGCCCCATGATCTGGTCAACCCCAAGCCTGTATCTGCGGTAGTTAAAGAGTTTTTTGGAACCAGTCAGCTAAGTCAGTTTATGGACCAGACAAACCCCCTTTCCGAAACTACCCACAAGCGGCGTCTCAGTGCGCTGGGCCCCGGTGGTTTGACACGTGAACGGGCCGGCTTCGAGGTGCGCGATGTTCATCCATCACACTATGGGCGCATATGCCCCATTGAAACGCCGGAAGGACCCAATATCGGACTGATCGTCTCGCTCAGTACTTATGCAAGGGTAAACAACTTTGGGTTCATTGAAACGCCATACCGGGTTGTGCAGGACACACAGGTTACCCATGAAACAAAATTTTTAAGTGCCTTTGAAGAAAAGGAGCACCCCATTGCCCAAGCCAATGCTCCCATTGACCAAAACGATAGATATATAAACCCTCTGGTTACTTCCCGGGTGGAAGGTGAATTTATGATGACGCGCCGGGAAGATATTGAGTTGATGGATATCTCCCCCAACCAGCTGGTCAGCGTGTCTGCATCTTTAATTCCTTTTCTTGAAAATGATGATGCCAATCGGGCACTGATGGGATCAAACATGCAACGTCAGGCCGTACCTCTTTTAACCTCTGAAGCTCCTTTGGTGGGAACCGGTATAGAAGGTGTTGTGGCCAAAGATTCCGGCGTGACGATTGTAGCTGAAAATGATGGTATTATTGCCGATGTCGAGGCTTCAAGAATTGTTATAAAACATGACGTGAAACCCGGCACTTTTTTTGAAAAGCCCGTCAGCATCTATAATTTGTCAAAATTTGTTCGTTCCAATCAAAACACCTGTTTTAACCATCGTCCCATAGTGCGAAAAGGGCAAAAGGTTAAAGCCGGAGAGATTATTGCGGATGGTCCGGCTACCAATAAAGGAGAACTCGCACTTGGAAAAAATGTAACAGTCGCTTTTATGCCCTGGGGGGGATATAACTTTGAAGACTCCATATTGGTCAGTGATCGCCTGGTACGAGACGGGGTTTATACGTCGGTGCATATCGAAGAGTTCGAGGTGGTGGCCAGGGATACAAAGCTGGGAAAAGAAGAAATTACCCGGGATATTCCCAATGTAGGCGATGAAGCTTTGAAAAATCTCGATGAAAGCGGCATTGTGCGGCTTGGTGCTGAAGTCAAAGCCGGTGATATACTTGCGGGCAAGATAACACCGAAAGGAGAAACCCAGCTTTCTCCGGAAGAAAAACTTCTCAGAGCTATTTTCGGTGAAAAAGCCGGCGATGTCAAGGATACCAGCTTGAGAGTCCCGCCGGGTGTCGAAGGTATTGTAATTGATGCAAAAGTATTTTCCCGCTGGGGTATCCAGAAAGATGACCGTACCCGATCGATAGAAGATGAAGAAATCGCGATGCTTGAAAGAGATCAGGATGACAAGCTGATACTCATTGAGGAGATGGCTCGAAATTACCTGCTGAACATTCTCGAAGGGCAGGAATGCGAGGTCCCCCTGAAAAAAGCAAAAAAGACCTTGATTTCGAAAGATACTAAAATTGTACCTGAAATGATCGAGAATATTTCTGTTCCCCATTTTGAAGGTATTGTTCTGAAAGACCCTCATGTTACCCAAAAAGTCCACGATGTTTTGGAGCGCTACCGGGAGGAACGTGAAACAGTCAGGATAAATTTCGAACATCAGGTAAGCCGGTATGAAAAAGGCGATGATCTTCCCCCCGGTGTTATCAAAATGGTTAAAATTTACGTGGCCATGAAACGCAAACTCTCAGTCGGCGATAAAATGGCAGGACGTCATGGAAATAAAGGGGTACTTTCCCGAATATTGCCCTTGGAGGACATGCCATACTTTGCAGATGGTACGCCGGTGGATATGGTTTTGAATCCGCTGGGTGTTCCGTCAAGGATGAACGTGGGGCAGATACTGGAAATTCATTTGGGAAGAGTTGCCAAGGGCTTGGGCGAGCAGATCAATCGGCTTTTGGAAGAAAATAACATGATGGAATTAAGGCAAAAGATGAAAAATATTCTTTCTTCCGAAATCGAAAAAGAACTCATAGACAATGCCGATGAAAAGGAGCTTTTTGAGCTGGCATGGCATCACAAAGACGGTTTTCATATGGCCACGCCTGTTTTTGATGGAGCCAAGGAAGAAGAGATTAAGGCACTCCTCCAGGAAGCAGGGCTAGAAACTACGGCACAAACAACACTCTACGACGGTCGCACAGGAGAGCCTTTTGATGAAAAAATAACAGTGGGTACCATGTATATGCTTAAACTCCACCATCTGGTAGATGATAAACTTCATGCCAGGTCTATCGGACCCTATTCTCTGGTGACTCAGCAGCCGCTGGGAGGTAAAGCTCAATTTGGGGGACAACGCCTTGGTGAGATGGAAGTCTGGGCCATGGAGGCCTACGGGGCCGCTTATGCACTTCAGGAGTTTTTGACGGTTAAATCCGACGATATGGCCGGAAGAACAAGAATGTATGAAAAGATAGTCAAGGGGCAAAACGTTCTTGAGCCCGGACTTCCTGAATCTTTCAAGGTCCTGACCAAAGAGCTTCAGGCCCTTGGACTCGAAGTAACCTTGCTGGAAGACAAAGAGTAGGTCCGTAAAGGACTTTTCGTTCAGCCACGAGCTACAAAGTTTTTAAAGGGAATCAAATATGGAAACACTTTACGATTTTTTTGCAAAACCCACTGATCCCAAACAATATACCGGAGTAAAAGTTGCAATCGCATCTCCGGAACAAATACGTCAATGGTCCCACGGAGAAATTAAAAAACCGGAAACCATAAATTACAGAACGTTTAAACCCGAACGTGACGGACTGTTTTGCGCCAAAATTTTCGGCCCCACAAAAGATTATGAATGCAATTGTGGCAAATATAAAAGGATGAAACACCGGGGTGTTATATGCGAAAAATGCGGTGTGGAAGTCATTCAGTCAAAGGTTCGCCGCGAACGAATGGCTCATATTGATCTGGCCACACCTGTGGCGCATATCTGGTTTTTAAAAAGCCTTCCCAGTAAAATCGGTAACTTATTGGACATAACCCTGAAAAATTTGGAGAAAGTTCTCTATTTCGATAATTATTTGGTTATTGATCCGAAAGATACGCCTTTGACCAAGGGACAATTGCTGTCGGATGAAAAATACCACGAGGCCCGGATGGCGTATGGTTCCGGATTCGAAGCGGGAATTGGCGCGGAATCCATTAAGCAGATGATGGAAAACCTGGATTTGGAGGAAACTTATGTTCAGCTTCGTTCTGAGATAAGGGAAACCGGATCTGTGGCCAAACGGCAAAAACTGGCCAAGCGCCTGAAAATTGTAGACGCTTTTCGCAAAAGCGGGGTCGATCCTTTGTGGATGATCATGGATGTCATTCCGGTATTGCCGCCTGATTTGAGGCCGCTGGTACCATTGGAAGGCGGACGGTTCGCCACCTCTGATTTGAATGATCTTTACCGACGGGTTATCAACCGGAACAATCGGTTAAAACGCCTGGTCGATTTAAAGGCTCCCGGAATCATTGTACGAAATGAAAAGCGGATGCTTCAGGAAGCAGTGGATGTTCTTTTTGACAATGGCCGCCACGGGCGGGTAATCACCGGTAGTAACAAACGACCCCTAAAATCACTCAGCGATACTTTAAAAGGCAAACAGGGCAGGTTTCGGCAGAACTTACTGGGTAAGCGTGTTGATTATTCAGGAAGAACCGTCATTACCATCGGACCCAACCTGAGACTTCACCAGTGCGGGCTTCCCAAAAAAATGGCCCTGGAGCTTTTCAAGCCCTTTGTTTATTATCGCCTGGAGCAGAAAGGCCTGGTTTCCACAGTCAAAAGCGCTAAGAAAATCGTGGAAAGGGAAACCCCGGAAGTGTGGGATACTCTGGAAGAAGTGGTTAATGAGTATCCTGTGATGTTAAACCGGGCACCTACATTACACCGGCTCGGTTTCCAGGCCTTTGAGCCAACGCTTATTGAAGGAAAGGCTATACAGCTTCATCCTCTGGTGTGTACCGCATTTAATGCTGATTTTGACGGGGATCAGATGGCCGTGCATATTCCTCTGTCTGTAGAATCACAGATTGAGGCACGGGTATTGATGCTTTCGAGCAATAATATTCTTTCTCCGGCCAACGGCTCTCCCATCATTGTGCCTTCTCAGGATATTGTTCTTGGCATATATTACATGACTCGGTCCAGAAAAACAGGGGATATGAGCGATGAAACACTGCCGGTTTTTTCAAACCCCAATGAAGTTCGAAATGCTTTCGACTCCGGAAACGTGAGACTCCATCAGCCAATCAAGGTAAGAATAAACGGCGAGCAGGTTGAGACCACCGTTGGACGAATCCTTCTGTGGGAAATTGTCCCTGAAGACAATATTCTTGACTTGAAGCAGCTTGTGGTTACCGATAAAAATCAGGCCGAACAGGCTTTTGAGCAACTCAAACAAGGTGTCCCCTTTGAGCAGGTTGTGGCGCAATATTCTGAGAGCAGCGAACTGTCCGGAAACGGTGCTATCGGATTATTGCGAAAAGATGAGTTCAGGCGCATCTATCCGGTTGAAAACGAGGAATTGGTTGATGAACTGTATGCAATGGATAAGGGAGGTATCAGTGAAATTATAGAAACCGAAGGCAGGTTTCATATTTTTGAGGTGGCTAACCGCCAGCCTGAAATACCCTTTTCAGCGGTCAATAAGGTGATGGATAAAAAAGCATTACGTGACCTGGTAGATTATGCATACCGGAACTTGGGCGCAAAAGCCACTGTAATTTTATCGGACCGACTCAAAGATATCGGATATGAATATTCAACGCTGGGAGGGCTGTCTATTTCCATTGATGCCATGATTATTCCACCGACCAAGTGGGATATTCTCAAGGGAGCCGAAAAGAAGGTGGAGGAAATTGGACGGCAATATACGGAGGGATTGATTACCCAGGGCGAAAAGTATAATAAGGTGGTTGATATCTGGGCCAGATCCACAGACGAAGTGGCCAGTGAAATGATGGCGGCCATGAAAAAAGAGCCGGTAACCGATTTGGAAGGCAATCCGGTCATGGATGAAAACGGGGAACCGGTTATGTCGGAAAGTTTTAATCCGATCTATATGATGGCTGAGTCAGGAGCCCGGGGCAGTAAAGATCAGATGAGACAGCTCGCAGGGATGCGGGGCTTGATGGCTAAACCTTCCGGAGAGATTATTGAGACCCCCATTACAGCCAATTTCAGAGAAGGTCTCTCAGTACTTCAATATTTTATTTCAACCCATGGGGCCCGTAAGGGACTTGCCGATACCGCCTTAAAAACAGCCAATTCCGGTTATTTGACCCGGAGGCTTGCCGATGTTGCACAAGATTGCAACGTAATGGAAGAAGACTGTGGCACCATGATGGGAATTGAGGTTAAATCACTCACGGAAGGCGGTGAAGTGATCCAGCGGCTGGGAGAGCGTGTTTTGGGGCGTATGACCATGGGAGAGGTTCGAGATCCGGTTACCGATGAACTGTTGATCAGCTCCGGAAAAGAAATCGATGAAAATTTCGTAAGGATTGTTGAAGATTCCGGACTGACCGCTGTCAAAATTCGATCCGTGCTCACATGCAACTCAAGCAGAGGCGTTTGCGCAAAATGTTATGGAAGGGACTTGTCTCACGGAAAACGGGTAGAGATTGGACAGGCTGTTGGAATTCTTGCCGCTCAATCCATTGGAGAACCGGGCACTCAGTTGACCATGAGGACTTTTCATATTGGTGGTACCGCCAGCAGGCGGGTTGAACAGACTGATATCAGGGCCCGTGTGGAAGGTAAAGTTAAATTTCTGGGATTAAATGTGGTTAAGAACGCACAAGACCAATATGTGGTCATGAATCGTCGTGGTGGAGAATTTGCCATCGTTGGAGAAAAAGGAAGAGAACGGGAACGGTTTCCAGTTATCTATGGCGCACATATTGTTGTAAACGAAGGCGATTATGTCAATACCGGAGATCTTCTTGCTTCCTGGGATCCTTTTACAACACCCATTATCTGTGAAGTCGATGGAACCGTGAAGTTTGGAGATATTGTGCCCGGTACCACAATGCAGGAAAAAGTCGATGCGGTTACTGGAAAATCCAGCAAAACCGTCATTGAATCCAAGATAGCTGAAATGCGACCGAGAATTTCCATTAAAGATGACAGCGGGAAGACAGCCAAATTGCCGGGATCATCAAACATGGCAAGATACATACTTCCCGTCAATGCCATTTTACTCGTTGATGAAGGCGATACCGTAAGAGCAGGAGATGTTATTGCCAAACTTCCTCGTGCCACCACCAAAACCAAAGATATTACCGGTGGTCTTCCGCGTGTCGCAGAACTTTTTGAGGTTCGAAAGCCCAAAGAAACATCTGTGTTAAGTGAAATCGACGGCTATGTATCTATCTCAAAAGGTACCAAAAAAGGAAAACAAAAAGTTACCGTGATACCCGTGGATGTTGGCGAAAAACGGGAATATTTTATTCCCCGGGGAAAACATATCAATGTTTACGAAGGAGATTATATCAGGGCCGGGGAGCCTTTAATCGGCGGCCTGGCCAACCCTCAGGATATTTTAAATATCAAGGGAGAAGTGGCTCTGGCACAATATCTCGTCGATGAAGTTCAGGAAGTCTACCGGCTGCAGGGTGTTAGAATAAATGACAAACATATTGAAGTCATTGTAAGGCAAATGATGCGCCGGGTAAAAGTTCTCGATGTCGGGGATACCGACTTTATTGTCGAAGAACAGGTGGATAAGATCAAATTCGAACAGAGAAACCGTGAAGTCATCGAAATGGGAGGCAAGCCCGCAATTGCAGAACCCCTGATTCTCGGAATTACAAAGGCTTCCTTGAGCACTGACTCTTTTATTTCCGCAGCGTCATTTCAGGAAACCACAAAAGTGCTCACAGACGCCGCCATATCCGGGGCTGTAGACCGGCTTCGAGGTTTAAAAGAAAATGTGATTATGGGAAGACTTATTCCTGCAGGCACAGGCCTTGTGGAATACATGGAATCTGAGTACAAAACAAAACAAAGCAACATTAAAATGGGAATTTAAATATAAAACGCTTGACTTTTTGAATAATAAGGTATAACAAATAACACTTTGTCAAATCAGGATGATTGTGTTTTGAGTCCAATTATAATTGAGAGGAAATAATGCCCACAATAAATCAATTAGTTCGGAAAGGCAGAAAAAAAGTAAAAAAAAAGGCGACAACGCCTGCTTTAAAGGGAGCACCACAAAAAAGAGGTGTTTGCACGCGAGTTTATACTTCAACTCCCAAAAAACCCAACTCCGCATTAAGAAAAGTTGCCAGGGTTAGATTGACGACAGGGGTTGAAGTCACTGCCTATATTCCGGGTATTGGTCATAACCTGCAAGAGCATTCGGTGGTTTTGGTTCGCGGTGGTCGGGTTAAAGACTTGCCTGGTGTAAGATACCACATTGTAAGGGGCACACTGGATACTCTGGGTGTTGTTGACAGAAAACAGGGCCGGTCCAAATACGGTGCCAAGAGACCCAAATGATGTCACTTTTGAAAGAGTAGTGAAAATTTACTTTAATTATTTTACCAGGTTGATCATTTATCAAAGGTTGATGGTGTAAGTTATGCCAAGAAGAAGAGAAGTACCTGAGCGATTGATTATTCCGGATGCTCAATACAATAACAAGCTGGTTTCAAAGTTTATTAACTGTCTCATGCGGGACGGAAAAAAAAGTACTGCCCAATCCCTTTTGTATGATGCATTTGGTATTATCGAGCAAAAGACCAGGGAAGATTCACTAAAGGTGTTTGAGCAGGCCGTGGATAACGTAAGGCCGATCATAGAGGTCAAATCCCGCCGGGTTGGGGGCTCGACATATCAGGTGCCTACTGAAATCAGACCTTTCCGGAGAACAGCTTTGGCAATTCGATGGATTATCGGATATACCCGCAACCGGTCTGAAAAGGGGATGGCCCGAAAACTGGCTGCAGAACTGCTGGATGCTGCTGGCGGCCGGGGAGCTTCGGTCAAAAAAAGAGAGGATACCCACAAGATGGCCGAGGCAAATAAAGCCTTCGCTCATTTCCGTTGGTAGTTGTGATAATCGAATTTGGAATAATTTTGATTTGATAAGGTGCATGGCAAAGAAAGCCGAATGAAACTTCGGCCTACATATTTGCCTGTTTTTTTGAAGGGGAGGATCATTAAATGGCAAAGCAGAAGTTTGAGCGAACCAAGCCGCATGTGAACGTGGGGACCATAGGACACATTGACCACGGAAAGACCACGTTAACAGCCGCCATCA